>Ga0182016_10004832_pt1 | contig 14755 bp, 15 predicted proteins | sample 712S2MmetaG_FD_120491 | JGI IMG/M metagenome (GOLD analysis project Ga0182016, IMG submission 120491) | Permafrost microbial communities from Stordalen Mire, Sweden - 712S2M metaG | ecosystem: Environmental > Terrestrial > Soil > Wetlands > Permafrost | place: Sweden: Stordalen | collected...
AATGTGAAGCCGGCCTACTTCCACATGCAACAGCCCAATCCAGCATAACTCCGTCCAAAAACCTGTTCATCTACCGCCGCCACTTGCAACGCGAGTAAGGCTGCTCAGAATGACATCCGAATTAAGGTTAGGAACTTCGGGGACACCACACTAGCCACACACACAAAGACGTGGCTAGAATGGACTCCCCGGGTTCATCGTGGGGGAGACGAAAAGAATAAGCAGGTTCTTCGACTCACCACCCCCAGGCTGAAGAGTGCGCCTGGGGCCCCGTTCGCTCAGAATGACATCCGTATTTATGACATCCGGAAATGTTTTAACCCACTGCGTCTAGCGAGCGTTGATGAGGCGGATGGTTTCAAGGAAAACGTCGCCGTCGATGGTTAGCGAGCGGACGCTGAGCTTATCCAGTGTGTCCTGCGCGGTGTGGTGGTAGCTGCCTTCGGGATGGTCAACAGTATGCGGGCCGTAGTCGAGGTCGATTACGTCGATCGACGGCACGCCGCGATTGACGAAGGGCAGATGGTCGTCCTCGACTGCGCCTTCGGTCTGAAAGAAATACTTGTCGTAGCCGAACTTGTGCACTGCTTTTTGCATCAGGTCGACCAGCCAATCCGTGCTGCGCGATTCGCGCTGGATGTCGAGATCTTTATCGCCGATCATGTCGGCGAGGATGAAGGCTTTGATTCTGCCGAGGGTTCCGTCGCGTCCCCACTTGGCAGCCAGGTGCCGCGTGCCGTAGGTGGAGTCGGAATCGGTCCATTGGGGCGTGATTGACTCTTCGCCGTCGTCAAAGAGCAGCCAGACGGAGTAGCCGTCGAGAGCCTTTTTCTGGACAACTTCGGCGCGCAACTGGTCACCGATAGCCATGAGCAGGCCTGTAGTTGCGCCGCCGTCATTTGCGCCGACAAAGTTGATGTTGCGCAGCCAGTAGTTGGTTTCGTAGTGCGTGGCCAGGACGATGACGCCATCCTTCTTTCCTGGGAAGCGCACGATGAAGTTGCGCATGGCGACCGCACCAATGGGCGTGTTGGCGGTGAAGGCATCCTCTTCAAGCTGATCGTGCTTGAACGTGTTGCGGAGGAATTCTTCGGCGCGGGCGTGGCCGGGGCTGGTGGGCCAGCGCGGGCCGCTGGCGACAAACTCGCGCGTGTATTCCATGGCCTTGGCGCCGTTGAAGTGTTGCTGGGCGGGAAGGGCATGCGGGACGAGGAAGACTAGCCCCAACGCAGCGGCGTTGAAAAGCCGAACCACAGTCGAGATTTGTGGTTTCCCACCCTTCGCCAGTGAAGAGGCGAAGGATGGGGCACCCAACATTGATGGAGCAGCGGTTGAGATTCGTGGTCTCCCACCCTTGCCACAAGAACAAGTACCTGGCAAGGATGGGGCACCCAGCATTCTCGGCCGGACGATCGCCTTTGCCAGACTCGGCGACGATAACGAAAAGGAGATCATGCTTTGGCCGCCTGCTTTGCTTCTTTGGCGCGCCGCCTATCAGGATGAACCCAATAGGCCACGGCGATGCCGATGACGTAAAGCGTGAGCATGGGAACGGCGTAGAGGCACATGGTCCATGGGTCAGGGCTGGGGCAGATGCACGCAGCCACGATGAAGACGATGAGAACGGCGTAGCGAATGTTCGTCCAAAGAAACCTGGGGCTGACGATGCCGAACATAGCAAGAAAGAAGATGAGAATCGGCATCTCAAAGCTGATGCCGAGGCCGAGGATGATGGAGAGAAAGAAGCTGGAGTACTCCTCAATGGTGACCATCGGCGTGAAGTTGTGACCGAATCCGATGATGAGGATTTTGAGCGCGCCGGGAAGCACCCAGAAGTAGCCAAAGGCCGCGCCGCCGAGAAACAGGCTGACCGTGGCAGCCATGAAGGGGACGACGAAACGGCGCTCTTTTTGATAGAGCCCGGGCGCGATGAAGAGCCAGACCTGGAACAGAATGAAGGGCGAGGCAAGAATGGCGCCGCCGATGAGCGAGACCTGGAGATCGAGATTGAGCGGGTCCATTGGATGGGTGAACACCAGCGATTTGCCCACTTTGTTCAGCGGCGCCTGGATGATGGTTACGAGCTGATCGTGGACGATCCAGGCGACGAAGAAGCCAACAGCGAGGTAGATGGCGGAGTGGACGATGCGCTTGCGCAGCTCGTCGAGATGCTCCATCAGGCTCATGCCGGGGAGATCGGCGCGATCGCTGACTGCCTGGCGGGCTTTGCTGATTGCCTCTGTAGCGTCAACCATGGTGGTTCACCGCGATGGTGGCGGACTGAGCGACGGTCTCGGGCAGGGCTTCTGAAGAGGCTTGTTCGGAAACGGCGGGCGCGGAGGGGGCCGACTCCGATGTGGCGGATTCTGGCGCGGACGTGGGCGTTGAAGATTCCCCAGTCGCGATTGCGGGTGTGCCGAGTGCCTTTTTGGCTTCAGAGAGTTTGGCCAACTCGTACTCGAGGCTCCAGCCACGGGCGGCGGCGACCGTTTCACCGATCGACGGCGGCATGATTGTGGGTGCAGTATCGGCAGGCTGGGTAGCGGCGACTGGGCCGTTGTCGTAGATTGCGGCGGGATTTACGGACTCGGCTGCGGGTGCCTCCGATGCAGCCGTTCCAGTTCCGGGCGTAACAGATTCCGGCGAGGCCGGTGCGGGTGCTGTTTCGGCGGGAGCTGGTGCAGGTGCGGGAGCGGCCAGTGCAAGGGCTCTTAGTCGCTCCTCCTCCTTCTTGCGCCGGTCAGCCTCTTCGGCGTTGCGCAGCTCTTCTTCCATCTGGAACTTGAAGTCGTTGGAGGCTTTGCGGAACTCGTACATCAACTTGCCGATCTGGCGGCCGATCTGGGGCAGGCGACGCGGTCCAAACACGACCAGCGCGATCACCATGATGATGAGCGAATCGGCCATTCCGAGGCTGGCAATTTGGACTGTTGGCGCTACTACCATGAAATGCAATGATAACTGGCCGTGCGGAGGAGTCACAATTGGCGGCGGCCCGAGCCTGACTGCGACGTAGCCTACCAGCTGTACCCGCCTGATGGCGGCGGCCATGCGCCCATGAGCTGGCGCAGCAGCACGATGCGGCCGAAGTGGTAGTGGTTGTGCGCGCCCAGGCTCTCGAGCTGTTCGCGAACGGTCATGGTGCGGGTGGGCTGGCCAGGGCGCGATGGGCAGTTGATGGGCACGTTGAGCCGGCCGGAGTCTCGGGCAACTGCGACTGCCTCGTCGTTGCCGTCGAAAAATCGCCCACGAAGCTGGTCCCAGTCTTGGTTGAGGTCTGCCTCCGATGGAAACCCGGCTGCGGCGTGGGCGGGGAATGGCGTTTCAAGTCCGCGGACCCAGTCGAGCGAGACCTGTTGCCAGAATGTGATGTGCCAGAGCTCCTGAAAAATGGTGTGCGGGGCCAGGCCCATGCGGCGGTGCGCCATTTCTTCCGAGATGCCTTCAAGGATTAAGGCGGGCGGCGCTGCCGCGCTATCGGCTCCGAGGACTCGAGCTAGCTCGTTCGTTTCAAGCTCGTGCATTCGGCCTCCGCCGGGGTAACCGGTTAAAGGGATTATTACGTTTGAAAATCGTTGCGTGTTAAATCCGGGAGTTGTTGTTTAATGGTCGCTGATTACGCTTGCCTGGGGCAAGCCGATCAGGAGGTGGTGCTGTGACCCCAATTCAGGAACAAATGTTAAACATGTTGATCGCACTCAGGCGGGGTGTGGGAATCGTTGGCATCCTGCTCCCCGTCATCCTTGGCGGAGTGGGGTCCTGGTGGTACGGGATACCTGTGGCAGGATCGATGAGCGGCTACTATCACGCGACGAAGGAGTATCCGGCCAAGTACTGCTGTGCCGATCCGAGGTTAAAGGAGGAGGGTTGGCCTGTCAGTCCGGGGTGCAAATCGGCACCGGCCTCGTGCCCGCCGATTGGAACCGGCCCAATGCGGAATTGGTTTGTTGGGATTCTTTTCTTTGTCGGGGGCTCTCTGCTTTTGATTCGCGGATTCAGCCTGGTCGAGAGTTGGTTGCTGAATGCAGCGGGGATCATGTCGCCATTGGTGGCGCTCATCCCAATGAATTGGGGAAACCAGACGGGATTCAATCCGCATCAGACTTTTGCGGTCGCGTTTTTCGTCTTCACCGCCCTCACATGTATCTTTTGTGCGGATAAGACGCTCCAGGAAATGCCGCCGGATCTTCCCAATCGAGACCAGGTGATAGCGCGGTATAAGTGGACATATAGGGTGTTGGCGTTTCTGATGGTCGGCCTCCCGGTCCTGGCGGACGCCGTCTTCTACAAGAATCCGGCTCAAACGTTCTTTGTGGAGTTGGCTGGTGCATGGGCGTTTGGGATTTATTGGCTGGTGAAGACTCATGAGTTGAAGAAGAGCGATATTGAGGGCAGAGCGATGAGGGGCGAGCTGCGAGGCTTCGATCCGCATTCGTTGATTTGAAGAGGACCGGAGGCTGAACTGTGCGGTTCGGAGGTGATAACGCGAGTCGGACATTTTGCGTCAGGCAAGAATCAGCCGGGCTTCTGCTCAGGCGTTGCGAGATCGTGTACTTAATCGTCCTTGAGCGCAGGCATGAGCCATTGGAAGAGAAGTGTGGCAGCAACCGCACCGGCAAGCTGTGCAGCGATGAATGGAAGCACGTCGGCAGGGCGAATGCCGGCAAAGGTGTTGGTGAGGGCGCGGGCAATGGTGACGGCGGGATTTGCGAATGACGTGGAAGCGGTGAACCAGTAGGCAGCAGTAATATATGCGCCGACGGCAAAGGGGACGGCGGTTGGGCGGGTTCGAGAGCAGCCCCAGATAACGGCGAGGAGGCCAAAGGTGGCGATGAACTCGCTGAAGAGTTGGGCTGAGCCGCTGCGAGCGTGACTTGAGATAGACAGCACAGTTAGACCGAACATGAGGTGGGCGGCGCTGACTCCCGCCACTGCCCCGGTGAGTTGGGCTGCGAGGTAGGCCGGAACCTGACGCCAAGCGAATCTGCCTGTAATCGCGTCAGCAAGCGTAACGGCAGGATTTAGGTGCGCGCCCGAGATGGGGCCAAATGTGAGAATAAGGGCGGCGAGCGCGCTGCCGGTGGCGATGGTGTTGCAGAGGAGCGCCAGCGCCACGTTGCCGCCAGCGAGGCGGTCGGCCATGATTCCGGAGCCGACCACGGCAGCAAGCAACAGCAGCGTGCCAAGGAATTCAGCCGCAAGGCGGCGGGGAAGTGTGTGCATTATGCCGTGCCTATCTCGTTGAGTTTCTCCTGAATGGCAAGCTGCTGGAGGGTTGCCAGAGGCAGCGAGAGAAATAGTCCGATGCGGCGGTCGAGGACGACGAAGGCGTCGCGGAAGGCTCGGGCGATCTCTTCAGGAGTGCCTTTGACGGCTGCTGGGTCGGGGATGCCCCAGTGAGCGGTCATGGGTTGGCCGGGCCAGTAGGGGCATTGCTCGTTGGCGGCGTTGTCACAGACGGTGAAAACAAAATCCAGGTGCGGCGCGCCGGGTGAGGCGAATTCGTCCCAGGATTTGCTGCGCAGACCGGCAATAGAGATGCCTGCGGATTGAAGCTGGGCAAGCGCCTCGGGGCGCGGAGTGCCGGATGGATGGCTGCCGGCGCTGTACGCGGTGAAGTTGCCATGATTCTTGTGGTTGAGCAGGGCCTCGGCGAGGATGGACCGGGCCGAGTTACCGGTGCAAAGGAAGAGAACGTTGTAGTGCTTCGACATTTCCTTCATCCCTTCAGCGTTGCAGTGGTCGGCGTGCAGCAGCCGGGTTGGCAGCAGCTGGATTCGGGCTTAGTGGCGCGGATGAAGGCGCTTAGGAACTTGCCCTCAACCTGGGCGGCTACTGCGTCCAGGTCGATGCCGGAGGTGCTGAGGAACTGGCGCGCATCTTCGATGTTGTAAACGCGGGTGGTCTCGAAGGAGACATTCGCAAAGCCGGCAGCGACGAGTTTGGACTGGTAGTCGTCCTGGTCGAGTGCTCCGGCGATGCAGCCGACCCAAAGCATCATGCTGTGGCGGACTTCGTCGGGCACGCTTCCCTGCACCACCACATCGGAGACGGCGAAGCGGCCGCCGGGCTTGAGAACGCGGAAAGCCTCGCGAAGAACACGATCTTTGTCAGCCGAGAGATTGATGACGCAGTTGGAGATGATGACGTCGACGGAGTTGCCGGGGAGGGGGATGTTCTCGATCTCGCCCTTGAGGAACTCGACATTGGTGACGCCTGCCTGGCGCTGATTTTCGCGGGCAAGGTCGAGCATGTCGTCGGTCATATCGATGCCGTAGGCTTTGCCGGTGGGGCCGACGCGGCGTGCGGAGAGAAGCACATCGATGCCGCCTCCGGAGCCAAGATCGAGAACGATCTGGCCGGGCTGGAGGTCGATGAGGGCGGTGGGGTTGCCGCAGCCGAGAGAAGCGAGCGCGGCCTTCTCAGGGATGAGGCCCTTTTCGGCAGCGCTATAGAGGTTGGTGGTGATGGGGTCGCAGCAGCGCAGGCTGGGATCACAGCAGGCCTGAATCGTGTCGGATTCGGCAACAGCGCGGGCGGCGCTGCCGTACTTTTCTTTTACCTGATTCTGAACGTCGGTAGTTGTGGTCATTGGGGCCGCCTTTCGTATTCGTTAAGGCGAATATATCTTTGGATGGACATATCTGTCAATGCGTATATTATGAATCTATGACTTCGCGGACAAAGACGCCCGATTTAGCACCACTGTTTGCCGCATTGGCCGACCGGACGCGGCTGCGCCTGCTGAACCTGATTGGCGGGCGCGAGGTGTGTGTGTGCTACCTGGTGGAAGTGCTGCGGCTGGGCCAGCCAAAGATCTCACGGCACCTGGCCTACCTGCGCAATGCAGGAGTGGTGGAGGCGCGGAGAGATGGCAAGTGGATGCACTACAGGCTTGAGCGCACGGATGATCCGGCGATGGCATCGGTGCTGGATGCGGTGTTTGAATCGTTCAAGCTGGATCGCGAGATGCAGGCAGATTTGAGCCGGTTGACGCGGGCCTGCTGCGAGCCGCAACGTTTTGTGGCGCTGCAAGGCGCGCCGATCCCGACTGAGTCGGAGACTTCAGCGGCCTGAAGCTGTTTTTTGAGTTCAGAGGACGGAGTGTGGGGCGACTTGCGCCCCACGGGTTGCTATGCCAGCGCGGCGTTCAGGTTGTCGATGGCTTCGTCGATCTCCTGGGTGTTCTTGAAGCCGACGGTGACGCTATCGACGCCGGCGTTGCGGAAGGCGAACTTCATGGCGGCGACGCGGTCGTCATGGTTGGTGAACGAGCCGTTGCCGATGAGCTTCATGCTGATTACGCCCATGCCTTCGGCCTTGACCTTCTTCACATGGCTGACAACCTCGGGCACATTGCCGGGGCGATTGGTCGCGAAGTCCTCGGCATCCATGACTGCGCCGTTGTGGTTCATGCGGATCATGGCGACATCGAGCCACTTCATGCCTGGGACCTGGCGCAGGGCGGGCAGTCCGTGCACGGAGCAGCCACGCTTGAGGATGGTCTTCTTGTCCTGCTCGACGAGGATCGCATCCTGCCAGCGCTTGGTGCCTTCGACCCAGTCCGGCGTGTGCAGGTAGTGGAGCAGCATGATGTCGAAGTAGTCGGTCTGCGAGAGGCGGCGCATCTGATCGAAGCGCTCGTGCGGATCGCCGGGGCGGTCAGTCTCCACCTTGGTCATTAGCTGATAGCTGTCGCGCGGCAGGCCCTTGAGCGCTTCGCCGAGCATGGCGGGGGTTGCATAGGCCTCGGCAGTCTCAAAGAAGCGAATGCCGCGGTCATAGGCGTAGCGAATCAGCGCGGTGAATTTCTCCTGGCCGAGCGCATGCTGGATGTAGCCGTTGTTGCTGCCGGTGCCGAAGGCGAGGCGCGTGACCTTGAGGCCGGAGTCGCCGAGGGTTACCATGTCGGTCGCCTTGGAGCTGGTGGCGGCCTTAAGTGGGAGGGTGCCTAAACTTGCCAGAGTACCAGCAGCGATGCTGGTGCCGATGAATTGACGCCTGGAGTATTTGCTCATGAAGGCCTCCACAGGGTGGGTTGGCCGGGGGACGGCCAATGCAGAAATGGTAGCACGGGGAGGGTTGGGTGGGACTGGCGAATTGCACGCCGGGGCGAGTGGTGGAGTCTTCGTGTTGGAGGCCGCTTGCTCAGAACTCAGCCAAACCCCAGCAAAAGGGTTGAGAAGCAGACCCTTTCATATTTTTTCCAAAGGGGCTTGACCCTGCCCTTACGTCAGGGTCAACAATGTCCAAGATGAGACCCATGAGCACCTTTCGCATTCAAGAGTTCGCACAACTTGCCGGCGTTACTGTACGGGCACTACACCACTACGACCGGCTCAAGCTGCTCTCGCCCGCGCATCGTTCGGAGCGAGGCTATCGGCTCTACTGCCATGAGGATCTTGGCCGCCTGGAGCGGATTCTCGTGCTGCGGTACCTGGGGCTTTCGTTGCGCGAGATCGCCGCGCTCCTGAGCAACCCAGTTGGCAGTTGCGCAGAACTGCTGACGATCACGCTTGCGCGGCAGCAAGCGGCGCTGAATGAACGGCGCGACGGCCTGGATCGGGTCCTGCGTGCCATTGAACATGCACAGAGGCGCGCAGAGGATCCCGCGGAACCCGAGTGGCTCCTCTACCAAACCATCCTGAAGGAGATAAAAATGCAAGAAGCTACAGACTGGACGGAGATGTACTACAGTCCGAAGGCCGTTGAGGCGCTTCGGGAGCGGCGCGCATCGATGACGCCTGAACAATACGCAGAGATCGGTACGCAATGGAAGGTTTTGTATGCCGATCTTCAGAGCATTCTCGATCGCGAGGTGCCGCCGGACAGCGCCGAAGGCCGCGCGCTGGTCGCACGCTGGATGCGCCTGGGCGACGAGTTCACGCTCGGAAATCCGGAAATTGGCGAGGGCTTCAAACAGATGTACGACGACGAGAGCCATTGGCCGGACGATGAGAGGGCCGCCAGGCTCAGAGCGACCAGGCCCAAACCTGAGTACATGTCCTTTTTTCGTCAGGCGGTTCAAGCTTGCCTGCGGCACGGCTGATCGCGGCGGGCAGCACCTGGAAATTGCCACACCTGCGCAGGGCAGCGGCACCAAGCCGCTGTTGTAGCATCCAGGAATGATCGCGGGCGTGTCATGGACGTGGTGGCTTGGATTTCATGCGGTGGTGGCTGCGATTCTTGTAGCCGACTCGCTGATGCCAGGGCATCGCAGCGACGCGAAGCATCCGCAGGCGATGGCGTGGCTGACGACGGTGGTATTGGCGGCTGCTTCGGGCGGTTTTGCGCTGTGGCTGGGGATGACGCAGGGGCGGCAGACAGCGCTTGAGTTTGTGGGCGGATGGGCGATTGAGACTTCGCTGAGCGTCGATAATCTGTTCATTTTTCTGGTTATCTTTCAGGGGTTCCGCATCAGTACGCAGCGGCAGCATAAAGCGCTGCTGTGGGGCGTAATGGGCGCGGTGGTGCTGCGGGCGCTGTTTATCCTGGTGGGCGTTTCGCTGCTCAAGCGCTTCGAATGGGTTACGTATGTGTTTGGCGTGTTCCTGCTCTATGCGGCGTTTCGGCTGGTGAGCGGCGGGTCGGCGCATGCGGCTGTTCCTGAGTGGATTCGCAAGCTGCAGCCGGCCAAGGGGTCGCTGTTGCCGGTGATCGTGGCAGTGGAGGTGACGGACTTGCTGTTTGCAATGGATTCGATTCCCGCGGTGCTGGCCATCTCGCACGACCCGTTTGTGGTGTACACGTCGAACATTGCTGCGGTGCTGGGTTTGCGGTCGCTTTACTTTGCGCTGGCCGCGCTGCTGGATAGATTCCGCTATCTGCATTATGGGCTGGGGGCAATGCTGGCGTTTGTGGCGCTGAAGATGCTGGCGGCGCGGTGGGTTGAGATTCCGATCACGCTGTCATTGGCGGTGATGGGCGCGATATTGAGCGTGTGCGCGGTGGTGTCGTGGATGACAGCGGGGAAAGAGGCGGGGGCGCAGGGGTGAGTGGGGCTGAGTAGTGCATTTTTGGGGGATATTTCGACGCGAGTCTCTTTGGCCTCCCGCCCATTCGCGGTGAAGCTGCGAATGGATGGGGCACAGAATTGCCCGGCGAAGCCAGAATCGGATCAGAGGGCGGCGAAGGCGATTACGCCGACGGCGACGCCGATGAGCAGGCTTAGGCGATCGGTGAGGGCGAAGACGACGGGGTCCTCGTTGAGCTCTCCGCGCGAGGCAAGCAGCCAGATGCGGCTGATCCAGAGAATGATGAGCGGGACGATGAGCCAAAGGGTGCTGGGGTGGTGATAGAGGCTGGTCACATCGCTGGCGCTGATGTAGATGGCGAAGACGACTACGGCCGCGTAGCCGCTGGCGGTGCCGAAGGCGCGCAGCTGCTCAGTGTCACTGATGAGATAGCCGCGGCCGTTCTTCAGGGGAGCGCCACTCATGCGAAGGTTTTCAAGCTCGGCAAAGCGCTTGACCATGGCGAGCGAAAGAAACAGAAAGATGGACAGGCCCGCTAACCAGTGAGAGATGGGCGTGTCAGTGGCGGCGCTGCCCGCCTGCATACGCAGCGTGTATAGACCGGAGAGCACCAGCACATCCACCAGGGCGACGCGCTTGAGGTACCAGGAGTAACTCACGGTGGTGGCCAGGTATACAATCAACCAGATAAAGAATCTGCCGCCAATGAGGCTGCCGCCGATGAGGCCGACGATGAGCAGGATGGCGGCGGTGGCAAAGCCGGTGAGGCCGGAGAGATCGCCTGAGGCGAACGGCCGGAATTGCTTGTGGGGATGGCGGCGGTCAGCCTCAATGTCGAGCAGGTCGTTGAACATGTAAGTCGACGATGCGGTGAGGCTGAAGCAGCAGAAGGCGGCAAGGCCAGCCAGCAGTTTGGCGGGATAGAGCGTGTGAGAAAGAAGGACGGGCAGAAAGATGAGCAGATTTTTGGCCCACTGATGTGGGCGAGCCGCTTTGATCAGCGACTGCAAAGGATGGGTGGTTTCGTTGAAGGTCTGCACGGGATGGATGCCGCGCGACTTAAGCCCAATGCGCAGGCCTGGGCTGGGGTTGGCGACCATTGGCTCGACGGCCTCGGCCAGCAGCGGCAGGTCGGGGGTGTCGTTGCCGATGTAGTCGAATGCGGCGGAGCCTGGGGCCAAGCCCGATCCGGAAGCCGGTTCCGAGCTGAGCCGGGCTTTGAGGCTGTTGAGCTTGTTGTTGCCGGTCAGATTGGTGGCGCCGTCGGAGCCGAGGACACCGGTAAAGATGCCCAGGTGATCGGCGACGCGCTGGGCGAGTCTCTCATCTGCGCCGGTGGCGAGATAGATAGCCCGGCCACGCGCGCGCTCGGCCTGGAGATACTGGAGCAGCGGCCGGTTGTAGGGCAGGTGGACAACGTCAAGCGCTACAGAACTTGTGACGAAGGCCTTGAAGGCGGCCTTGCCTTGGAGCACCATGAAAGGCAGCTTGAATACCTGGAGTGGGTGGGTTCGCAGCAGTACCAGCAGCGAGTCAATGAGCGTATCCGACTTTACCAGAGTGCCATCGAGATCGACGCAGAGGGGGCGCACCGACTGAATCGAATGGGTAGGGGGCTCAGGCTGGGATACGGTCTGGGACAAACGCTTACCTCACGGGGGGCATCGGGACCGGCCGGGCAGTTTGATTCGAGCTTGAATCGAGCTTGAATCGAGGCGGGGGGACAGGCCGGAATTGCCTCAAGTATACAGACCCGCGAATTCATGGGAGGTTGCGAGGGGGCAGTGCAGAGCAGGAGCGCACAAGGTTAGGGGATGCTTGAAATGCGCCGCGCAGATCGGACGGCGCGGGGAAATCTGGGCGCGGAGATTGGGTCAGATTGTTGGGAAGGAGATTGGTGGAGCTGAGCGGGATCGAACCGCTGGCCTCCTCGTTGCGAACGAGGCGCTCTCCCAGCTGAGCTACAGCCCCACGACTTATCTATTCTACCAGTGGAAGGCTTAACCGCAAAGGGGCGCGGTTTGGGCTGCTGAAGGCGCGGCGTCAGGGTGTTCGCAGCCTGGCCTCGAAGTGAAGCGCGGGCTCGAACCAGTCCCGTTGGTCTCTTTGTTTTGAAACCGATTCAGGGCGCGATTTTAAGAAGCAGGTCGCCCGTCTTCACGGTGAGGCGGAGGCGATGGCTTCGTTCTAACTCATACGAAATTGCTTGACAAGAAAAAAGGTTCGAGCTACTTTGCCTTTACCGACTTAGCGTGGTTTCCAGCTTCCCCGTTTCTCTAACACATTTCAATTGGGTTCGATGTTATCTGGCATCCTCTGCCTAGCTACGGCATTTGATTGCCTGGGAGTGCATCCCGCTCAGCTGTATTAGGAGGAGGTTTGGGCTTGGCGAACGCGTACCCAGGAAGTACAAGGTCATTTCACTTGTATGCGGCTCTGCTCTTTATTGGAGTGCTCGCAGCAGCTCATCTCCGGGCCCAGGGAGCAATCTCGTGGCGGGACCAAACTTCCACATACTGGCTTGATTTTGAGAGTGCGGTGTTGCAACCGGAAACGCTTCTGACACCTGCTGGGACTGCGGCCTTCTCGAACTTTGTGACGCAGCCACCGGGCTTTGGAAGCGGGACCACCGGATATGGCTACCATTACGGGGTTTCGCTGGCAGACAACGTGCAAGGAAAGTTCTTTCGGAAGTTTGTGTTTGCCGGGGCATCGCACCGTGAAGACACTTACTACATTCTTGGTGATAAACCATCCGTTGGTAAGCGGATCGAGAATGTTCTGTTGCATTCTATCTTCTCCATACCTCAATGCTCGCATCGACTGAATTGGTCGGGTGTTCCTGCATCGTTGGTATCGGCTGCCTTCTCGAACATTTACCAGCCTGACTCGCAGCGAACTCTGTCTAACACGATGATGCGATTCGGCACCAACTCGGGCGGTTATGTTCTCAGCGATGTGCTTTCCGAGTTCAAGTTCAGTCACCGCAAACAACCGAGTCATACGATGAGAGTTGTTCTCAACATCTCAATTGGCAAGCGTTAGGAGGCCCCCCTGCGATCAATAACCTTCACCATCCATTGCTGCTCCTCAGGAGTTTAGGTTGATGAACGTGATACCGAATCCGCAACGGTTGTTCCTGGCAGGGGTGCTTTTGGCCTTGTGCTGGCCTGGTTCACTCGGAGCACAGGCTCCAGCCAAACCCGGCAAAGCGGCTGCATGTGCAAAAGACTGCAAGAGCCCACAGCTTAAGCCCACTGCATGTCCGCCTTTATTGAGGTTTAAGTTCACTCCCACCGGGAGCAATCCGGGGCCGGTTTTGAAGAACCCGCTCTCCGATTCAAAAGACACACTCTTTGTTGTGGCCATGGGAGATTCAGTGGTATGGGGAAATGGGCTGTACGACCCCCACACCTTCATGTACACGTTCGGTCAAGATCTTGCCAACCTTACCGGGCGTAACGTGCAGGTCGTGTTCTATGCCCACTCTGGCGCGCGGCTTTATCGGGTCGACGACTATACATCCACTCTCTACTTGAACCCGGACGGGAGTTATATTGGGGATGTCAGCTCGCAGAGGCCGACTACAGAAGAGCAAGCAAGTTGCGCGGCGCGGCCAAATTCCGACGGGGGGTACCCTCAGGCCGAGATTCTAGTAATGGACGGTTGTATCAATGACGTGGGCGCTACGGAGATCGCACTTCCTTTCCCGCTCAATTTCACCAACTCCGGTGAAATTGTGGAAGACGCCTCCGCGTGCGGAGCGCGCTGGCCTGATTTCCTTCAGAATCAGGTACTGAACAACTTCCCGAAGGCGACTGTCATTGTCCTCAACTACTATCAGGTAGTTTCGGACCTCAGCAAACCTCTTGATGCCGCAGCAGTGCGCGCGGGGGCAGCTACTGTTCCCAGCCCTGATGAAACAGCTCTCGGCGATGCTGTTGGGAAGCTACATGAAAAGCGTCTGAGCCTCATAATGAAGTCCGGGCTGACTGCGAAACGGGCAGAGGCTCGGATCGGTCAGGGTACTGAGACCAGCACCGTTGGCACTGCAGCCGAAAAGAGCCGACTGAAGATCTCGCAGTGGAGCGCAAACTCGACGGCCTTCCTGGTGACAACGCAATGTTACGCGGTTAAGGCTGTAAATGCGGCCGATGGATTGCCGAATCCATTTTCTTGTCCAACCACGGGCACATACGACCCATCCAATCCCCCCAATCCTCCTCCGATTCCGACGCCGGCCCAGGCAACGCAGAGTTCGCGTACCTATCTCGCCGCCCCCGATCCTTATCCATGGCCGCCAGATTATTCCTATGGCGCGGCAAACACGCACCTCTGGTACCTTCCTATCCCGAAGGACAGGCAGTACGAGGACTACGACGATCAACTGAAGCGGTGCAGGGCGCAATTCAGTCTGATCTCGTTTACGGACTACGACACTTGCATCTGGGATCCGATGGGGCATCCGAATGTCTATGGCGCCGAGTCCTACCATAAAAGTCTGGTAGCCGTAATGAACGAAGCATGGAAGGTTAACTAGCGGGCGCTGGCCTAGGTTGAAATTCTCCGAATGGCTTCCAAGGGATGCTGGACTCACTCGCAGGAGCTACATTGAAGCAGAAAGGCCGCCCAGGTTCGCGGCTCGGGAAGCCCTGGTTCTAATTCCGCAAGGGTGAGGCAAAGTTGGCCAGTTCAAGGTTCGGTGAGCAGGTCGGGGAGGCTGGCCAACGTACGGAGAAAGAACCTTTTCTGGCCAAGAACACGGGAGAGGATCAGTGAGC
>Ga0182016_10004833_pt1 | contig 14755 bp, 12 predicted proteins | sample 712S2MmetaG_FD_120491 | JGI IMG/M metagenome (GOLD analysis project Ga0182016, IMG submission 120491) | Permafrost microbial communities from Stordalen Mire, Sweden - 712S2M metaG | ecosystem: Environmental > Terrestrial > Soil > Wetlands > Permafrost | place: Sweden: Stordalen | collected...
ATATAATGCATTGGATGTACATTCATTGGTAGTATTAAATGCATCAATAGAATTCAATCCAAATTTCCATTGATATTCACGATGTTTCAAATCTTGTGTAAGAACTTTAATATATTGTACACCCTGCATGTTGAACATTCTAAGATATAGATAATTAATTAATATTTATTAATTAATAATTCAATTATTTCAGGTATTATTACTTTTCAATAATTTTAATACATGAATAACTAATTTGTTATCTTCAAATCCATTAACAAAACAATCTTTAGCTAATTCTCTCAATTCCACTGTAATATCTGCTGCATCCATAATTCGCGTCCCCTCTAATAATTGATCATCCATATTATCAATAAGAATTTCGCTAATATATGAATCTTCACTCTCATCTTCAGGCAATTCGTGAAATGAACATTTTCCAACTGCTACAGGCTCATCAGGTTCGCTCATATTTTTAATTAGATAAACTCTTGTTTTTATACTGGATGACGCAAATAATATATATATATATTTATTATAATGCAGGTGCAAATATTAGTAGTAATTTCTCTTTTAATTGTGGATCGTCAAGAGAGTATTTATATTCAGAGAATGTTTCACTTATTGTCATCCTTATACGTTTATTATTCAAATTTTTGTTTTCTTGGATAAATTTTTTATCTACTAATACTTGGTCTGGAAATAAATAGAAATCGTTTTCATTAGGGACCCAAAACCAATAAAAATCATTATCCCCTTTTTCATAAGGTTTATATTGTGGCTTCTTATTTAATGTACCATTACTTACATATAAATACACTTGGTAAGATGATTTATTTTTTATTGATGCCACTTTTTCCAGTATTTTATATTCGTTAATAAAACAATCTGTTTTAGTCTGTTCAATTAATGGATACTTAATAATCAAATATGGACATACCTCTTCTCTTAATGTTTGGTAGTGATATTCTCTTTGTTGTGATATACTTATAGGCTTTACACCGTCATCGTATGTACATTTATTAATTGTTTTATATTTTTCTAATAGGATTTCGTTTATATTATCTGAAGTAACTTCACATTTATCATATTTAGATTTAGTTTTACCAATACATAACATTTTTAGATTTTTTACCTTATCATAATCAAATAACCAAATTTTCTTGTCTTCTTCTAATGTAATACAAACGATTAAACAATCAACATATTTATTATCATGTAAACTAAATCTATGCTGTTTAGTATCTCCTCCATTAGTAACTTTTAGTTGAATTCTCATCCATTTATCAGAGTCTTCATTAATTGGTTTGAAAAGTACATCAGCTAACGCACCTTCATTTGATTTTTCTAATTTGTATTCTGAACTTAATAAACTTTGTAAGTATTTTAATCCTTCATATTCGGTTTTATGAGAAATATTTGGATTTTCTGCCTGCATACGCGATAACGTTTCATTCTTTTTTTTATACGCACAATCCTTACATAATATACCGCTATTATCATATAAAAAACTCTTGAGTTGACACGAGTTTTCATGATCACAAGACGCAGTATATTTAACAGTATATGTATAAATGTTCTCGGTACTATATAAATCCTTTTCATTAGTAAGCAGTTTACATTTCTTTTCAGCAAATATCTCAACGTAATCATTATATGTTCTACCCATCTTTATTTTAATAGAGATATACTAACACTTAAATATTAATATTTATTTATTCAATTGAAGATTACTCCGAATGTGAATATGAACTATTATCTAGGATAAATACCTATTAATTATATATATATGATTGATAATTTATTAGTGTTTCTAATAAATTATATTATAACTCTTGTTTTATACGGTTAATGCAGATTTACGAAGAGGCGTCTTTCGAGATATAATAACTTTAGTATTGGCGTATTCACCCTTTCGATCGCTCATATCTAAACATTCCAAAATCAATTCAAATGCCTCTTCAGAAGAAGAAACGATAGATAGATCCGATATCCCGTGGCGACTCTTATCATTAAATGACGGTCTTTGGATTTTCTTCATTCCATTTCCTTTCTCATCGACTTTAGATACATCCAATACCTCATTTTCTTTCATTTGTTTCATTTTTTGTTGAACTTTCTGTTTAATAAGTGATTTGTTAACAGCAGTGCCAACTGATGATGATGATACTACTAAATCGTTGGTAGTTTGTGGTGATGGATTAGGCGTTCGAATAATGACGTTTTTAGCCGGCGAAGTTTTCTCTTCTTTCTTAGCATTTAATAATCTCACTCTAATTTCTGAGGATGATGATGACGATGGTGATGCATTATGTAATGTTAAATTAAAATTTTTAAGTAACGATACTGTTGAAGCTTTCTGTGTTGGTGCCTTGTATTTTTTCTCTTTATATTTATTCATAAGTTGGATGTATTCAGGATCATCTTTATTCTCTATACCAAATCCTTCATCAAGGGATGTAAGTATATCTTCATCAGAAAAATTATTCTTTTTCATCCACGTTTTAATTTCATCAATAGTTCCAACAATTCGTAAACTAGGAATATACAAATCATCTTTAAATTTAGGATTTGTCCAACGTACTGAGGATCTAGACAGTTTGATTTTAGTTACCTTTCTTGCTGGAGTTTTAGCATAAAGTTGCCAGTAATAATCATTTGTCAATGCATCTTTGAGAGTATCGTTTGTTTGAACGTATTCCATCTTTTAATTAGGAGTTGATGCATTTTAAAGAAAAATAATTATATAATTATTATCAAAATGGTTGGTGTAAATAGCCTAACAAGTGCTGTCATTGTTGAAACATCTCAAGTATATAATATCTTAGTAGCCGTATTAACATTCGTTTTTCTAATATTATCAGTTTCATTATTTGCAACAAATTATGCAGTTCTAAAAAAGAATACTGTTGGGCATGAGGCATTGATAGGCTACAATCAGTTTATGTTAGCTTTGGCAAGCATTGTATTAATTATTTATTTCATATATATTATATTTTATGCATTAAAATCGAACACTTCAAAACTACAATATAAATTGAAAACTCTTACAGATGATATAAACAATCTATCAACAAAAAATCTTAATGAACAATATTTAAAAGAACCGGACTCTACTTCATTACAAAATTTATCACAAGCTATTAATAATTTGAATGCCAGATTAAGATTTAATACTCCTGAAACGTCAACGGTATCTACGGCATCTGCAGCATCGACAGGTGGTTGGATGAACGAAAAAGCTCTTTATAGCTTTAGTATTTCTATATATGTCATATCTATAATATATATAGTCATTAATCTTATATTTTTAGCTGTAAGTATTGACGTTATCGAAAATGAAGTAGAGGGTCATGATTCGTTAATAGGATTTAATAAACTAAATATAGGAATTTCTGTTATTCTATTTATATTCTTTATTTCCGCATTAGCTATTAATATAGTAAATTTCAAACAAATTAAACTTAAATCTAAAGTTGACAGTTTATCTAAGAGTGTTAATAATTTAGTAGATGAAATATTATATATTGGAAAGGGTGACGACGATATTGTTAATAAAGTGTTCGATAAAGACGAAGGTTTGACTATAAAAAATGGATTAAAAATTGCAGTGGATAATTTAACTCCAAAATTACCTCCAGTACAAGTATCAGTAGTACCAGTACCAGAATCTAACAGCTAGAGTTGAGGTATTGTATACATTGGTTGAATAGTTAAATAATATAATATATTAACAAATTAAAAAGATCACAAACGCATGGAAAAATGGGCAGCTAAACTAACAGTTAAAGGCGTACGTAAACATCTTGGATATTTTACATATGAGAAAGATGCTGTAAAAGCCCGTGATGATGAAGTAATAAAAAATGGATCTAATAATCGTTTGAATGATACAGTTAATAAGAGTCCTGCTGTTTAAAATAATTTTTAATTTTATATTACAAAAAGAAGATTATGTCAGTAATAAACGCGAGCCCAATATTATTATCTAAACTAGCTGATGATGAAAAGCGTTATCAGAAAGCTGGAATTATTTTCTCTATAGTAATTATTGTCGGTATGGCTTTGATTGTTGCATACTCAGTTGTGAACTGTATTGAATTCCTACGCATAGCCTTCGAAATAGAAACAGAACAACCCACAGTGCCATCATCGACAGAATCAGTTCAATTTAAATCATGGACTGATCGTGTGAATTATTATGTAAAAGCACTGAAGTCTCCAACAGGAACTATAACTCAAACTGGTGCCTTAACCCTATTTGTTATGAATTTGGTAGTTGTAATTGTTGGGATGGCATCAGCTGTAATTGGTATATATTTATTATATTCTATGAAAAAATTAGATATTGATATAAACAATATTAACATTGTGATTGGTCAAAATAAGGCAGGAGAAGTCCAATTAAATCAGCCTATGGGCCCTATTAATCAACCTATACCTCAAGGCCCAGTGAACATACCTATGTATCAGGGACAGGTTGGAGGATCAGTTGGGTCTGTGGGATATCCCAATCAACAAGGATCAGTTGGGTCTGTGGGATATCCCAATCAACAATATAATCAACCTATGTATCAGGGACAGGTTGGAGGATCAGTAGGGTCTGTGGGATATCCCAATCAACAATATAATCAACAACCAAATCAACAATATAATCAACAATATAATCAACCTATGGGGTCATTTAGAGCGCCTCATAATCAATATAATGATACAGGATTATTTAATCAATCTGCAAGATCGTCTAATAGTCCGGATATTACAGGCATTGGTAATGCTTCAGGCGCTGCTTATACATGTAAACCTACCACAACATCTTCAACGTATGGTATTCTTTAATTTATTATAAAAATTTTAAGTATATTTTTCTATATATACTTAAAATGGAGAATAAAAAAACGGAATGGATTAACTCTATATCAGATTCATTATTTAATGGAAATTTGGAATCTATCAAAGATTTTGATATTGATGAGAATGACCCCAATGTAGTTGATATAAATAATGCGTTTAATTCGTTAAAAAGATTTATGGAAACTCATTTTGAAGTCAAAAACGCACTTAAATTGTTAAATGATATTAAAAATATTGGGATTGATATTGATTTAATAACATATGATTATACTAAGACTAACTCGGGTATAGATGGTAAAATAAGTAGTTATATATCTAAATTATTAAAACAATTACCAACTAATTTTTCATTAATAATACCTAAACCATCATATGACAAAATAAAAGATATATATAAATATTATTTAAAACTATCAAAATTTGAATTATCATTAGAAAATGCAGTTTATTCATTATTATATGAACAAGGTATAAATATCAATGATAATATGAAAATATTGAATAATAATAGAGATATAACAACATTAGATGTATTTACTAAAAATTTAGAGATTCTTCGCAAAAATAAATTTATAAATCAAATTGAATATGATAAATTAGTAAACTTATATAAATCAATATATGGATCACAGGCACTAACAACTCCAATAGTAACTCCAGCAACTCCAGCAACTCCAGCAACTCCAGCAACTCCAGCAACTCCAGCAACTCCTATAGCAATTCCTACATCCAGTAATTCTGAGTTCATTGAAAAAGTTTGGACCGAATTACGTAATAAAAAAATAACTATATGCGCAAAAGATTACACGGATGAAGAGTTAAAACAGGAGAAGCCAATTATTATTGATGACGATAAATATAGATGGTTGGGTGCTACATTACATTTTATACGTCCAATAATTAAAGATATTATCAAAAATACAGATAAATCTAAACTGGATAAAGGTGCATCTGATATAATATTATATGATTTTTTGTATAGCTTCAGCATAAATGAAACTATAGAGGATTTAGATATTGTTAAAAATATTATAAACTATAGATTTTATTTAGATAGTAAAACGAATATGGTTAATGTTGATATACCTAGTAATTTATTTGCAAATATTGATAATACAACACCGATAAATGCTATTGATATACTATTAAATAATCTATATTGGTTAAAATATTGTACACATAATACATCATTGGTAATATCTGAGGCAGTAACAAAAGATGATAAAATTACTAATAGATATAGTACATCCTTGTTTTTCATGACCATTAGTCCTCTAAGTCAGATATATAGTTTAGTATACACTATTAACAATACTGATGAGTATAAAAAGTACATTAAGTATACTTACGGAAATGAAGTTATAAGATATATACATAGTTATAAATATGTTATTGTAAATATAAAATATCATTCTAATAGTATGGAAAGACCAGATGATTTAGATGAACCTATATCTATTGGAGGAAATGACTATAATGTCCATGATGTTATTTGTATAAATCCTTCAATTGATATACCAGCTTATGTGTGTTTTTCAAAACGACAGGAAGGAATTATTGAATATAATACTAAAAATAACAAAATTGATAATTTTAATAATATTGATAAGAAATATATTCCAGTTACCATATTATATAAGAGAGTTGAGATACCTGAGATACCTGAGATACCTGAGGTACCTGAGATACCAACAACAACAATGCCGATATTAATGACAGAAGACGAGTATAAAAAAGAAGTAAAACGTATGAAATTAAATATTGATTCTAAATGTATAATTAACTATCCATATAAGATATTTAAAAATACTGATACTACTGACATAAATGTTGTATTTCATTTATTACGTCCATTATGTTATGATATTGTTAACAACTCAGAGAGAACTGATGATAATGAAATATTATATGATATGCTAAAAACATATGCATATGATGGTAAAATAGATCCAACTGGTATACTAGCAATGACTAATGACGATCCTATTGAAAATATTAAAAGTTTTTTTAGGAAAATTAAAGATAATTTTTGTTTGAATAATATCTACGCATACATATTTGATTTAATTAAACAGAGGATAAATAGGTATATTAGTATTGATAAGGCTGATGATAATAGTATTCAAGATTTTATAACTAATGAATATAATTATACAACTAATAAATACTTACATACAAATGATTACATAATTATAAATATTAAGTCTGGTACATATATCAAAAATTTAGAACCTATTTTTATTGACAATAATACATATGATGTACATGATATGATCTGTTTAGATGCTAGTGGAAAATATGTGTGTTTTTCAAATAGATTAAATGATGAAAATGAAATGAAGATATTTGAATATCATACTACTGGTAATTCACTCGAGACTTATTATAGTACATTTAATAACATAAATAAAATAGGACCTGATGCAGATGGTCCGGACTATATACCAAAAGTTATATTATACAGAAAATCTGAAATTGTATATGAGTACTTTAAATCTAATAAAGGTGTATTTTTTTCATTATATAATAAAAGCATTGTATCAGATATAAGAACTAATGACTTAGTAGTCGATCCAGCAGGTAGTGCTTTCAGTAGTGCTACATTAGATAGGGCAATTTTTTCAGGTTTAGGTGTATCTGGAGCTATATATAGTACAGTTGGGATTATTCAATCTAGATTAAATGATCATTTCACTGATAATACTGAATATAATGAAGTTAAAAATAGTCGAAAAGCTAAATTAGTACACTATAAAAAAGATAATAAACTATATAATATAATTCATGTTGTTTCATATGATTTTGGAGCTGATAAAACAAAGACAGTACAAGATTTGAAGAATATTTATGAGTTAATAGCAAACTGTGTTAAATCGATAAAGAATTATACATCTTATAGATTGAGATTACCTATATTATCAGCTGGGATATATTCAGGTACATATGAAAATAAAAAAATGATATATGAAGAATCTTTCAAAATTATTTATGATGTATTCAATACCGATGATTTCAAAAATTTTGCTGTAAATATTTATAATCTAGATCCAGTGAAAATAAATGGTAAACTTCCTGTCGATATATTGAAAGAATCAATGATAACACCACAAGATTTATCTATGACATCGTCATCATATTCGGTTCCCTATTATACTAAATAATTAATTAATGATATTTAATTTATAAAAAACATTTTTATAAATTAAAAACAAGATGTCGATTGTCACTGTTAATGATATTAAAGAAGGAACTTTCTATGATACACCGAATTATCAATTAAGAAGTGCTATTACAGCTCCTTTTATCGATGAAGGGAGTTGTGATATTAGGAAAATTCCTCAATATATTAATTTATTACCTCAATTTAATAAACTTTTTATCGTTCTTATTATATTAGAAGTGTTAATAGCTATTCCTTATATTGTCAATCTTAGCATATATTGGCATACATTATCTGATGATGTATATTACAATTATAAAACGTCAAGTATTGCGTTCTTTATTGTCATAATATTAGTATTATCTATCACTATTGGAGGATATAGAACATATATTTTATCAAAACAAAACGAAGTACAACAAGAAATAAAAGTAATTAGAAGAGCTAAAGAAATTAAGAGCGAAAATCAAGCTAAAAATAAACAATTCAATGATATTAAAGATTTAGTTAGAAGTTTAAATCAAACTACAGTTGATATAAATACAGATGAAACAAATGTTAATAAATTATCAATGGGAGATCTTAAATTATTGAGAACTCAAATAAATGAACTTACAAAACTAGAAAAAAATATAATCGATAAAAGCAAACAAATACAAGCGCAGAAATTAGTACCATTATTAAATGAAATGTCAACAGTGCTATCAGTATCACCAGCTACCGGATGTCAATATGAAACAGCACCTGCGCTTGATGTATTAAATGAAGCTGTTAGAATTACAAAGATGAAGGATAGAACAAGAGATAGGGCAACTCCAATTAATGATAGTAAAATTCCTATGGTGCTTACGGCTGCTGCTATAGGTACAACATTGTTAGGATGTATTCCAAGTGGAAAAAAGAAAGGAAGTGTGGGACCATTGCCGGCTACAGGACCTGTATCTAGATTTGGAGGAATTAGTGGATTGGCTCCTGCTGCTCCTGCTATATCTGCAGATATATCTGCAGATATATCTGATAATGCACCTGCAGTCGCTGATTTATCAGATATACCTACATCATATCCTAATGACGATTTAAATACATTATTGGAAGATAATAATAATTTTGTTAAAAGTAATAATTTCTTTGTAGATTCAAATAAAACTGAAAATGATGAATTAATTCAATTAGTTAATGATGCTACTAATGTAATAACTACAACATCAGATGAAAATAATACATTAAAAAATAAATTTAATAATACGCCTAAAAATGCACGCAGAGTTGAGAGATTAGTTACACCACCACAATCAGTTAAGGTTGATGGTTACGATGTTCTTATATTTCCTGATATGTTCTAATTATTTTAATAATATTTATATATTATTAAAAAATGGATATACCTACACGTTCACAATTAAAAGATTTTATAAACTCATTGATAGGTTTCAATACTGAAGATGAATTATATAAAAAATTAATTAGATATAAATTATATGTTATGAAATATTTAGATGAAGTTACAGATGATGAACTGCAAAAAGAAAGAGAAAAATTAGAATCTATTAAATATGATAATATTATATTAGAATTTAAAAAAATATTAACAAATAGTAGAGAGAAGTTTTCTGGTAATATATCATCAATTGATAATGTAATTATATCGTTTGATAAACTATTATGGATGAACTCTATATCTGATGCTTTGTTTGATGGAAGTATAATATCAATCAAACCATTTCGTGATGATCCTCAATATACTGATATAAATAACATATTCATGAAGTTAAAACAATTTATATTAACTAATAATAAATTACAGAATACATTGAAACAGTTGAAATCTATTCTTGATATTATAAGTCAATTTAAACAAAATTTAACAACATATACTAAAATTAAACAGTTGTTACGAATTAATGGGAAACTAAGTTATTATATATCCGAATTATTAAAAAATTTACCTGATAATTTTTCATTAGTAATACCAAAACCAGCATATGAAAAAATAAAACAGATATATAAATTTTATTTAGACTTATCTAAATTTGAATTAGAAATAGAAAATGCGATTGAATCGCTATTATCAAATAAGATGAATTATATAAATTCATTATATAAAAATGAAACTATAAATAATATTACTGAATATAAAGCATATTTAGATACTCTTTTTATAAATAATTTTATATTTAAATCCCAATACCCTAAATTAATTAAGATATATGCAATATCAACAGGACTACCCGTATCATCTATAGATGTATTAGAATTATCTGAACCGGTATTATCATTTGAATCATTATTTAATAGTGAATATCCATCTAACGATATTAACAAGTTTTATAACTATCAAATTACTGAAATAGAAAATGAACCTTATATATTGAAAACAGATGGTAAATGCAAAACTAAATTTATTATGCAAGAGAGTGATTTAATACCTGAAAAATCATGGATGAATAATGGGAATACATGCTGGGCTGATGCTATGATGCATTTTGTGAGACCGTTACTTCTAGATGCTATAATTAATACACAGCAACGTACTTCTTTATTAAAAGTTAATGGTAATACAGATCGTGCAGAGTATATAAATAAGGAGTTGTATGATATTTTAGCTAATTATGTAAGTTCAGGTAATGCCAGTAATGAAACGCCGGAATCTGTAATGATTGGTAAAACTGGGTTTGGTTATTCAGCCCAAAAAACTTTAGAAGAAGATGTACTCAAAGGTTTTGTTCCTCAAAATCCAGCAGGGAACATGACCGAAAATATACTTAGTAGGTTAGTGCAAAATTTTCTAAATGTATTCTTTACTAAACCTAAGAATGATCCTTACACACTGGATATATCTGATAGTAAGAGTAAATTTGAACAAGGAAGGCAAGAAGATGCAAGTGCTGCAGTTACGAGATTATTTGATAATATGAGTACATTGGGATACTGTTTAGATAATTCTGTAAATGGTTTAGTATATAAAGAACGACTCATATATAGCAGCAGTAATCAGCCAGATGCGACTGTTTATAAGGACTATCCTAAATTTTCATATCGTGATACATATGCACCATCACATTATATGTATATACAAACTGAAAATAATAATTATAATATACAAAATCATATGTCTAATATTAATTATATAGAAGCTATAACTGGTAAGAATGTAGGTGCAAAAATAGTTATTTTAGCTAATGTTCCTAAATATTTACTTATATCTATTAAACCAAATAAAAATTCTATATTACCAACTCCAGATGATTTAGATAGTGACATCACAGTTAAAGGTAATATATACAGTATTCAATCAGTTATAGGATACTCAGGAGGAAAAGGTGGTGGACATTATGTATGTTTTGCAAAAAGAACAAGAACACAAAATAAAAAAGATTATGTTATAGTATTTTACGATGAGCTATTAGGTAAGTCAGATGTCGATAAGTATAAAAAATTTAATGATATAATATCTAATTATAAACCTTATCTTATATTATATAAGAGAAATGAATCAAGTAGTACATCAGTTCCTACTGTTGAGCCAAAACTAATCACACGCAATACACCAGTTCCTGCTAGTGAGCCAATACCAAGTAGTAGTACATCAGTACCTGCTAGCGAGCCAAAACTAGTCACACGTAATACACCAGTTCCTAGTACATCAATATCAAGTAAACTTACAGATGAACAAATTAAATCTTTGACTGGATATAAATATTATTTATTATTCCAACATTACTTTTTAGAATTTTATTTGTTATCTCGTAAAACTACAGAGTTAGAAGAAGAATTATCCTATGTTAATACAATGATTAAGTTTTTTATAAAATATATAGATTATATTCGTAAAAATCCAGATAAAGAGTATGACATAAGAACTATCGAACAAGATTTTAATGATATTAAACGAGAAATCGGTAAATTATTTACTAAAGTAAAAGATATTGATAAAGCAAATTATATAGATGAATCTACTTATCAATCATTATTACATAGTAATAAATATAAACTTGTAGATATGACAGATTTAGATAATAAATATAAACATAAACAATTTGTTCTACTTAAAAATAATGATAATAAATATTATCCATATCAAAAAGAACAATGCGAAAATAAGAAAACATATCACACATGTTTTAAATTAGTTTATTTCGATAAAATATCAGCTACAATTAGGAAAGACAGTTTTAAAAATGTATATGAACCTATTAATAAGAAAGTACTTATAAGAGTACAATTGAACAACTATGATGAGGAATTCGGCCCAGATAATACACAACTAACAAATCCATACCATATGATATAAATTCAAAAAGTTATTTTTTATAACTTTTTAAAAGATTAGATGTCTGTGTATTTATCATCTTCATTACCTGTATTGGTAGATAACAAATCATCATTGAAAGTGATAAGGAGTCTTTATTTAGTATCTGCTATAATTTGTTTAGTAGTTATGGTTGTTTATCTTACAAACATCGCATTTTATTATTTTATTATTAATGATAGGAAAAATAATACAACATCCCAACCATTAACAATAACTGATAAAAAATTAAAAACACTCTCTATATCAGTTATAGTTATTTCTATATTTTTAATTATTCCTATAATATTAGGGTTTTTTTTGTATGCTAAATTTAACATTACAACTAAAGAGATATCTCGACAAGTAGTATTTTTAGGTGATACATTGAAAAAATCACAACCAACACCTCAACAGTTATCTGGAACATCGTCAATTCAGGCTGGATTATCTAATGAAGCTATAGATGCTGCATCTCGTATTCAACACGCTATACAAAACAGACAGTCTTTCGTTACGTTTTCTCCACAAGATATAGAAATTTTGAATCAAGCTAAAATTCAAGCGGATAGAGAGCGTGAATTAGCTAATTTCAAAGTACAACAAACTAATAATATTATAAAATCAATAGATGATTATAAGAAACAAGAGGAAGTTATTAGAACTGCTGAAAGACAACAAGCTAATATTGGCGGACAATTAACTGGTCAATTAACAACACCAGAACTTGTTCCACTACCTACTGGATTTTCAGGGGCAGGATATAGTAGGATACCAACTGGTTCAACAACTAATCAACCAGCCCAGAATTATCCTCCAAGACCACAAGCACCTCCTCTAAATGTCCCTATAAGTGCTCCACCGATTGAGAGCGGTGGTGGAGGCGGTGGTGGATATAGAGGAAATAATCCAAGTAGTGGAGGTGGAGGTCAACAGAGCGGATTTAGAAGTGGCGGGCAGAGTAGTCAAGGGAATCAACAGGGTGGATTCGATCAAAGACGGAGAACTACATATATTAATCCCAAAGTATAATTTATTTATTAATGTAATAAATAAATATAATAATTAGTGATAATAATATTAATTAATAACCATTTTTAGATATGTTAATAATATAATAGATAATTCGTTTGGAATATCTTCAACTCGATAAATAATGCCTTTACCGGTCTCGAATAATTTTCCCTTATATGGGCATAATGATGCGCCTATTTTCTTGGTAATACTGATAGTTGGATTAATTGGAATTTGTAAAGGTACACCACTTGTATTAGTAGAATGTTTTAGATTATAATGATAAATAAATGCAAATAATACATCCATATGTTCTGATGGAAGATTAAGTATACTTGTCCATAATTCTTGCGATGATGCTGAATTTGGGTTTATTTTTGAAGATTCCTTCTCCACAAAGTCGTACAAAGGGAAAGGGTTAATTGCGAGTGTAGTCATATTATTTATTAATTTATAAAATTTTAATATTATTTTTATTCAATTCGACTATTGGTAAAGCATTAATAATCATCTTTTTCTTTGTTTCTGATAATATAGATAAAGATTCCTCTGTTGTCATCCATTTACGTTCAACAATTTCATCTCCTTGAACATGTGGTAGATCTATATGATCTGGTATTATAAATAACCAACAATTTGTTTCATATATCTCATGATCGAACGATATATAGTTTTCTGAGAAATGTTCATTTTGTGCAAGGTATCCTTTTGAATCGTAAATATTAATACCTGATTCTTCTTCAAATTCCCTCAATGCACATTCCCATGGAGATTCTTTATATTCCAGACGTCCTTTTGGGAATGTCCAAGGTGTATATTCATGCTTTGTAATTTGTGTAGTTGAATATAAAATTGATCGAAGGGTATTTTTAATTTGATAGAATCTATCTAATGATAAGTAATAATGGAATCCTTGATAACATTCAGACCATTGCTTTTTACCATTGTAAATATCTCTAATAATATTAATTTCCTCAATAGTCATATTAGACATGATATCATAAATATCACATTTTCGATACATTCCACTCATAAATAAATAATATGCATAGCTATATTTCGATCTTACTAATATCCATTTACTTGTTTCCAAACAGTAACACATTATCCCATATGAGACGTGTTTTTTCTTCTGAAATGGCGAGCTTACAATTTTCCGATCAGGTAGTAACGAATATTCCTTACATGATAGCACCTTGTCGATAATAGTAGTAGTGGGGTTGTGTTTCATCCTGTTATTTTAAAAAAGGTAAATATTGTTTAAAACCATATCGTTTTTTTTAATAAAATATGAAGAGTAAAGAAGAAGTAGCACAGAAACATATCACCGATCTCATTGCTACATGTAGTAGTATTGCAAAATTAAATATGCGTGTCAAGGATGTTGAAAAAAATCCTCTGACCCGTTGTGTTAGGAGTTTTAGCAAGGCATTTGAAGAGATGGATAAATCGGAAGTAAT
>Ga0182016_10004834_pt1 | contig 14755 bp, 13 predicted proteins | sample 712S2MmetaG_FD_120491 | JGI IMG/M metagenome (GOLD analysis project Ga0182016, IMG submission 120491) | Permafrost microbial communities from Stordalen Mire, Sweden - 712S2M metaG | ecosystem: Environmental > Terrestrial > Soil > Wetlands > Permafrost | place: Sweden: Stordalen | collected...
CCTGCGCGTGCGCGAGCTCGACTTGTTGGCGCCGCGGGCGGGAGCCGCGAACTTGGCGTTTGGCGTGTTTGGTGTCGTACATCGCGAGGTCGGCGTCGTGAAGTAGTTGCGCGGGCGCCTCGTCGCCGTGGGCCGTGACCGCGCTGCCGACGCTCGCCGTCACGGCCAGTTCGCAGGCCGACAGGACGAACGGCGGCTCCAGCACCGCCTGCACGCGGTCGCGGATCGTGTCGGGGCGCGCCCGATCGTCGAGGTCCTCGCAGAGAATGACGAACTCATCGCCGGAGAGGCGGGCCAGCGTGTCGCCCGGCCGCAGCGTTCCCCTCAGGCGATCGCCGACGGCAATCAGCAGCTCATCACCGACCGCATGCCCGTGGGTGTCGTTGACGGCCTTGAAGTTGTCAAGATCGACGAAGAACAGCGCTGTTGCCTTCCGCGACCGCCGACCCCGCAGGAAGGCATGCTCAAGGCGCTCCAGCATCAAGGTCCGGTTCGGCAAACCGGTCAAGGGGTCGTGGAGCGACGCTTCGAGCGAACGGTTCGCGGAGTCCTGCAGATCCTCGCGGGCCTGGGCGTTGAGCAGGTAGGCCGCAGCCACATCCGCGAGGGTTTGAGCGGCGCGCATGAACCTGTCTGTCAGCGGCCCGGGCGTGTCGCGGTAGAGGTCAAGTGCGCCGAGGCGCACATCGTCATGGTTGAGTGGAAACGTGAACACGGCTGCCAATCCGGCGGCGAGCGCTCTCGGCGCGAAACGCGGAAACCGCTGCTCCAGTGTCAGGTCGGGGATCGACACCGCGGCGCCGTCCTGATAGGCCGCCAGGCAGGGACCCTCCGCCAGCTCGCTCTGGAGCTGCTCGAAGCTCAGCGCCGCGTCACTCGAGGCGGCGATGAAGCGGGGCTCGACCCCCGGCGAGATCAGCGTGACGCCGGCGCCGGTCACCGGCATGATGTCGACGATGCGATGCACCAGGTGATCGAGGATTCCCTGGATCGGAAAATCCGTCGCCATGTTGCGCGCAAAGACGCTCAACACCTCCGCAAGCTCTTCAGACGGCATGACCCACCGCCACCCTGGGGCGGCAGAAACCGCGCCGTAAGACGAGAGCGATCGTCCGGCTTTGGCGACCGCCACCAACCGGCGTCGCGCGAGAATTTGACGACCGGATTACGGCGGTGGAGTCAAAGGTGGAGAACAGGGCTGGAACCTCCGAGCGTGCAACAACGATTCTCGGAAAGTCCTGTTGCGCTGCACCCCACCCCCCACAGGCGGCTTACCCCGCAACCACGCCCTTCTCACTGTCACCACTTTACCACGCTCGGTGGCGAACTACGAGCCGCGCCGCCTGGCCGGGGCATGACTCACGGCCGCCCTGAGATGCCGACCGGCGTCCCGGGCGGGGCAGGTGAAGCGCGGGCCGTCAGTCAAGCTGTGGTGCACGGCGGGCGGGCGGCAGTCAAACGGCGCCAGAGGCTGCCAGCAGTCCGACGATCGCCGCCTGCTCGGCCCTCGCGTCGGGCGAACCGCTCCCTCCGCGGCCGGTCGTCCAGCGCGCGAGAGCCATCGGGGTCGACCCCCTCCCGTTGGCGGCGCGAGGATCAGCGCCGAGCTCGAGGAGCGCCTCGACCGCGGCTGCGCAGCGGTTTCGCACGGCGCGGTGCAGCGGCGTGGTCCCGTTCTTGTCGGCGGCGTTTGGGTCCGCGCCGAGCGCGACGAGGGAGCCCACCGTCTCCCGCTGCGCGAGGGGGTCCCAGCGCGCGGAGAGGGGATTGCCATCGACGGCGTAGTGAAGCGGCTCGGCGCCGCGGCGATTCGCGGCCCGTGCGTTGGCGCCGGCGTCGACCAGCTCGCGCAGGATGCCCACCTCATAGGCTGCCGCGGCTATGTGCAACGCGGTGTCACCGCGGTAGACGTGGTGGGAGATCTCGTCCAGGAAGTACTCGTCAGCGCCATGCCTGGCCGCCCCGGCGCCAACGCTTGCGAGCGCGAGCTCGGGTGCAGCCGCGAGCTCGCCCGACACGCGCGCCCGCTCCCCCAGTGCGATCGCCCGCACGAACGCCATCAACGCCAGATCGTCGCTCACAGTTTGAAACGGTAGCGAGGTTCGGCGTCCCCAAAGCGTGGCTCACCTACCCGGACGTAGCCGCCGTGTCGAGCGCCCCCACACCAACGAACTCGATGTGCTCGGACTGGAGTTCCTTGCGCGATGCCCGGACGAAGACGGCGACGACGATCGCGGCGAGCAGCATCAGCACCGCGCTGACACTGAATGCAGTCGTGTAACCGTGGACGGCTCCAAGCGATGTGGCGGCGAGCGAGTGCGCATGACTCGCCAGATAGGACGCGGTCGCGGTTGCCGCAACGGTGTTGAGCAGCGCGGTACCGAGCGCTCCGCCAACCTGCTGGGTTGCGTTGACGAGTGCGCTTGCGACGCCCGCGTCCTTGTCGTGCACGCCGATCAGGGCCGTGCTGCTCATCGGGACGAACGTCATCCCCATACCGAGGCTGACGATGACCTCCGGCGGCAGGACGCCAGCTGCGTAGCTGCTGTGCACGCCGAGCTGGGTGAACCAGAGCAGTCCGGCGGTCGCGAGCGTCAAGCCGACGACCATCGGCACGCGCGGGCCGATCCGCGGCAGCAGCTGGCTGGCGATGCCCGCGCCGAGGATGATCCCGCCGGAGAACGGAAGGAACGCAAAACCGGTCCGTAGCGCCGAGTAGCCGAGCGTGCGCTGAAGAAAGAAGGTGAGGAAGAGGAAGGTGCCAAGCAGCGCGCACCCGACCAGCAGGGAGGCGAGGAACGAGCCGCCCCGGTTGCGCTCGAGGACGACGCGGAGCGGCAGCAGGGGGTGGCGAACGCGCAGCTCGATGACGACGAACGCGGCGAGCGCGACGAGCGCACCGATCAGCAGCGCGAGCGTGAGCGGCGCTCCCCAGCCGTGTGTGCTGGCGATCGTGAAGCCGTAGACCAGCAGGAACAGGCCGGCTGTGACCGCGAGTGCTCCCGGGAGGTCGTAGCTCTCCCTGACCTCCGCTTTGCTCTCGCGGATGAAGCGGACCGCGGCGAAAGCCGTGGCGATCGCGATCGGGACGTTGATCAGCAGCGTCCAGCGCCAGGAGGCGAACTGAGTGAGCATTCCGCCCAGCACGAGACCGATGGCCGCCCCGCCCCCGGCGACCGCGCCGTAGACGCCGAATGCCTGGGCGCGCTCGCGCGCCTCGGTGAAGGTCACGGTCAGCAGCGACAGCGACGCCGGCGCCATGACGGCGGCAAACGCTCCCTGCACTGCGCGGGCGCCGAACAGCATCGCCTGGTCCTGGGCGAGTCCGCCCAGCGCGGAGGCGGCGCCGAACCCGATCAGGCCGATCACGAACATGCGCCGGCGACCGACGTAATCTGCGATCCGTCCGCCGAGCAGCAGCAGGCTGCCGAATGCGAGCGTGTAGGCGCTGAGCACCCACTGCCGGTTGGCCGCGGAGATATGGAGCGCGACCTGGGCCGACGGCAGGGCCACGATCACGACCGACGCGTCGAGCACGATCATCAGCTGCGCGATCGCGATCACCGCGAGCGACCACCACCGGCGCGGGTCCGGCCCGACGGCCAGGCGGGGGTCTGCTGAAATCAGGCTTTCGGTCGCCATTGACTTGCTCCTTGGTCTGGGTGCCGCTACAATCGGAGCGGCCGTTCCGGTTCGACCCGGAACTATACGGAACTCGTGTTCCGCTTGTCAACCCCCAAAATTCTGTGACCGAGGCGATGAGCGCGGACCCCGGAAGCGAGCACCCCACGCGGGAAGATGCGCGAGCGAGCGGCAGCGCCGCGACGCCTCGACCGCTGCGTGCTGACGCTGCGAAAAACCGCGAGCGGATCCTCGAGGCAGCGGAGGCGACCTTCACCGCAGAGGGCGTCTCGGCGCCGATCGACGCGGTGGCGCAGCGAGCCGGCGTCGGGGTCGGGACCGTTTACCGCCACTTTCCGACCAAGGAAGCGCTGTTCGAAGCGATCGTGACCGCGCGCCTCGACGAGCTCTGCGAGGGGACCAGGCAACTCGCGGAGAGCGATGCACCCGCAGAGGCGGTGTTCTCATTTCTGCGGGAGTTCGGCCGCCAGGCATCGGCGAAGCAAGACCTCTTTGATGCGATGGACGCCTCCGGCCTCGACATCAAGTCCGCCTGCGCGGACAGCGTCGAGGAGCTGACGCGCGGAATCGACGTGCTGCTGGCGCGAGCAAAGCTGGCTGGCGCTGTGCGCGACGACGTCGCGACCGCTGAGGTGATGGCCCTCATCGTTGGCGCCTGCCACTCCAAGCAGGAGGACCTCGCCTGCCAGCGGATGGTCGAGATCGTCTGCGACGGGATCCGAACGCCCGCAGCGGCCACCTAGTTTTCGTCAGCCTTGCGCTGGCGGGTGTGGTGATGAAGCGCAGTGCCGGTTATGCGGTCGAAGCGCCGGCCGCGTCTGAGCTCCGGCATCCACATCGCTGAGCGGCGGCAGCAACCGTCGCCCGGCTCGCCATCGCGCCTGCGCTCGTGTTAGAGCCCGCTCATGTGAGAGCCCGCTCATCCCCGGCGAACATCGTCTTAAGTGTCGGTCCGTACGGTCGGTGACTCGGCCGGTCGCGCTTGCGCGGCGGTGCTCACCATCCACGGAGGATTCACCAATGCACTACAGACGACTCATCCCGGCCGCGCTCGTGATCGGGACTCTCGGCTTCACGGCCAGCGCACTGGCCGCCGGAGTTTCACACACCAATGCTCGAGTGGCCGCCGCAGTGGCGACCGTATCCGTGCGCTCAACCAAGTACGGCAGGATCCTGGTGGACAGCAAGGGTGACACGCTGTATTTGTGGGCGAAGGACAGGACGAACAAGACGGTCTGCTCAGACGCCTGCGAGAACGTCTGGCCGCTGGTCCTCGTTACCGGCAAGCCAACGGCGGGGCCCGGCGTCAGCGCATCGATGCTCAGCTCGATTGCCGTCTCCGACAGCAGCAAGCAGCGTGAGTTGACCTACAACGGACATCCGCTTTATCGCTATGTGCCCGACGTGAAGCCCGGCGACATCACCGGGCAGGGAAATACAACCTTCGGCGCGCCGTGGTGGCTCGTCTCACCGGCCGGGAACGCGATCACGAAGAAGGCCTGAGCGGGGCGCGAGCGGGCGCCGCTGGCAGGATCGGTCGACACCGTCGAGGGCAGCGCGTCGCGCAGCTCTCGACGGTGCCCCCCGCGCCATCGCCAGCTTGACGACCATCTGCACGCACACGCCCCCCGGGATTCCCGCACGCGACGGCGCCCCCGGCAAGCTTTGAACGAGGGCACCCTGCTCGATGGCCCGGACCTCGACAGCCGACACGACAGGGCACACGCAAACGCCGTGTGGGACAACCAAGCTGTAGACGCCCAGTCCGTCGCTGCGGTGTGGGGTCAGCCCGCGGCGGCGCCGACGTCGTCGACGTAGGTCGGCATCACGTCGATGAACGCGAAGCCGAGCCGCTCCAGGATCGGCCGGGACATCCGCCCGGCCTGCACCGTCAGCGCCGGCGTGCCGTGCGCTACGGCGGCGTCCCAGCGAGCCCGGACGAGCGCTCGGTACACGCCGTGGCCGCGCGCCTCGGCGAGCACGCCGCCGCCGAACAGGTTGATCCCCGCGTCGCCGAGCACACCGCCTGCGGTTCCAACGACCCGTCCGGCGAGCAGCGCGTTCCAGCGCCGGTAGGGGTTAGCCGGGACGACGTACTCGGCCCAGCGTTCCTCCAGCTCATTCTCGAGCCGCGCGCGCCCCTCGGCCGGAACGTCGAACGCCGTCAGCTCGACCTCGATTCCCGCCATGTAGGCGTCAAACGACGTGACCGCGGCGATCGCGACGTTCTCGCCACCGGCCCCCGCCGGCGCCTCGATGAGGGCCATCGCGTTCTCGACGGACTCAAACCCGGGACTGTCCTCGTTGCGCAGCCCGCGCTCCGCGAGCGCCTCGGCAAGCCATGGGTGGTCCGGGCCGGTCAGCCAGATCAGTTGCTCACGACCGTGATCACGCACGATCTCCCGTGCCTCCGCGATCGCGGCGTCGACGTCGACCACCATGAGTCCGGGTCGAGGCTCGATCGGCTGCGGGAAGGGGAGCGGATGGAGAGCCGCGAAGCAGTACTCCCCCTCCACAAGGGTCGTTCCGGGCATGCTCGGGAGCGTCGAGAACGCGTGAAGCGCCTGTCTACGCACCGCATCGGGAAGCGTCACCATGGAACCCGACCGTACCGGAACACCGACAGTCCGTGGTGCCCGTTCTCTGCTCCGATCGCACGTCGCGGCACTCCCGCCTGCGGGGGCGTCGCGCTGTGTGACTGCGTACACGCGCACACGCAAGCTCAGCCACTCCAAGAAGGACCGGCCCGCAAAAGCGAGGCCGTCGCCCGGGCGGACATCGACCACGCCGCGTCAGCGACGATGAGATGCGCACGCACGCGCGTCCGGCGGGTCTCCGTCGCTACTGCGACGGCGTAGCCCTCCGGCCCGCCTGCGAGGTCGCACACACGTAGGGCTCCGACGCCTGCTCCCTCCACGATGGGACGGTCGCGACTGACGTCGACATGTCCTGGCGCGATGGCGAGGCCGACGCCGAGCGCCTTGACGACCGCCTCCTTGCGAGTCCACAGGCGGATCAGCGCGGTGCGGCGCAGGGGTGCCGGCAACCGCTCGAGCTGCCGGCGTTCGTGGGCCGTGCACACCCGGCGGGCGAGATCGTGGTCGGCCTCGACGCGGTCGCTGCGCTCGATGTCCACGCCGACGCGCCGCGTGCTGACGGTGCAGGCCACGAACTCGCCGCTGTGGGCGACGGCGAGCATGAGCCGGTCATTGCCGGCAACGATCGGGCGGCCAGCTTCGTCGTGGTCGATGACGACCGGCGCGGCGTCCGTGTCTGTGCGGGTGGCGAGCAGGCGTACAAGCGCGGCGTGAGCCAGCAGCGAGCGGTCGCGGTCATCGCCTCGGCGGCGATCCGACCGGTCCACGCCGCCAAGCAGGACCCGCGCGGCGCGCAGCCCCAGTGGCCCCTCCTCGGTGACCTTGACCACCCACACGTCGGTGCTCGCACGCCGCGCCATGGCGCCCGGCGCGCGCATCAGGGTGACCACGTCGAGGGGCCCACTTTTCACCCGTGTGCTGACCACCATCTTGTTGAGACCACCAGGTTCAGGAGGATCTGACCGTGTATGTTCGACCAGTGCCCGGGCGGTCGACCAACACCGCGAGCCCGGCCTCGATCGCGTTGCGCGATGCGGCCGCCACGCGCCCGCAGGACGTCGCGATCCAGGTCGACGATCAGTGTGTCAGCTTCGCCGACCTGAACTCCCAGGCGGATTGCCTGGCGCAGCGGCTGATCGAGGAGGCCGGCGCCGGCGAGCGCATAGCGCTGCGCGCCAACGGTACCCACGCGTCCGCCGTCGGCTTCGTCGCGATTCAGCGCGCCGGGATGGTGTCCGTTCCGGTCGACCCGACCGCGCCCGCCGACCGCGTACGGCAGATCCTCGCCGACGTCGAGGCTGCGGTGCTCCTGAGCGACGTCGAGGGCGACGAGGACCTGCACGAACTCAGCGGTCATCCGCTCAGCTTCGGCGCCGAGGCGGATCCGCTGCCGATCGATCTCGAGCGCGGCGAGCTCGTCTCGATCGTTTACACGTCCGGAACGACCGGCACACCGAAGGGGATCATGTGCGGGCGCGAGCAGACCGACGAGACGTTCGCGATGCTCCCCCACTACGGGATTTCGGCCGGCGCGCGGCTGGGAGGCCTCGTCGGCGGGACCGTCGGCTATGTCGAGCGCCTGATCGGCGCGGCCCTCTTCCTCCAGGAGGCGTTCGTCTCCTACGAGATCCGCCGCCACGGCATCGTGCCCCTCGGGCCGTGGCTCGAGCGCGAGCACATCGCAGCCTTCGTGACGGTCCCGACGGTGCTGCGGCATCTGCTCTCCACTCTGGCGCCCGAGCAGCTCTTCCCCGATCTGCGCACCGTCGTGCTCGGCGGCGAGACCTCCACCTGGGAGGACGTCATCCGCCTGCGCGCCCACCTCTCGCCGGATGCAACCATCGTGAACGCTTTCGGGCTGACCGAGGCCGCGGGGGTCGCGTCTGTGTTCATCACCTCGCAGACGCCGGCTGGCAGCGGCCCGCTCCCGGCCGGCCACATTGCCGCGACCGCCAAGGTGACGATCGTCGGTGCCGACGGCCAACCCGTCGCGCCGGGTGAACGGGGAGAGATCGTGGTTGAGGGTCCGGGCTGCGCGCTCGGATACTGGCGGCGTCCCGACCTGACCGCGGCGGTCTTCACCGTGACAGCAGGCGGCCACCGCAGCGTCCGCACCGGCGACGGCGGGCGGATCCGCCCCGACGGCATGCTCGAGCACCTCGGCCGCATCGACTTCCTGGTCAAGATCTCCGGCAACCGCGTCGAGCTCGGCGAGGTCGAAAGTGCGCTCGCACAGCTCGACGGCGTAGCCGCGGCCGCCGCGGCGACCTACACCGACGAGTCCGACAGCACGCGGCTGACCGCCTGCGTGGTACCGAAGGCCGGGGCGACGCTTGACCCGCGCCTGCTGCGAGTGGCGCTGTCGCGCCGCCTCCCGGGCTACATGATCCCCGACCACATCGCCGTCGTCGATGAGCTGCCACAGCTGGCGGGAGGCAAGACGGATCGCGAACGCGTCGCCGAACTGCGCAGCACCGACGGCGGCGGCCATGCTGAGTTCAACCGGGAGCTCAGCGAGCTGGAACGCTCGCTGCTGGCGATCTGGTCCGACGTGCTGGGGGTGAAATCAATCGGCGTCGACGACGACTTCTATGCGCTGGGCGGCGACTCGATACGCGCCGCGCGCGTTTTCGTCGAACTCGAGCGCCGGTGCGGAATCGACCGGCCGGTGTCGCTGCTCGCGGAGACAACGACGATTGCCTCACTGGCGCTCGCGCTGACCGACGACCATGCGTGGACGGCGCTGCTCGCGATCCAGACCGCCGGCACGCGCCCGCCGTTGTTCGTGGTTCACGACGGCGTCGGCAGCGTCCTGTACGCACGCGGCCTGGTGGCCGCGCTGGGCGACGACCAACCGATCTACGCGATCCGCTGCGAGGGGCTCAACGGACAGCCCCTGACGGCGCGCTCACTCGAGGAGCTGGGGGCGCGCTACGTGGCCGACATGCAGGCGCTGTACCCGCAGGGCCCCTACGTCCTCTACGGGGTCTCGCTCGGCGGCGTCATCGCGACCGAGATGGCCCGGCAGCTGATCGAGGCGGGTAACGACGTGCCGCTCGTGGTGCTCGGCGACTCGTTCGCGCCGCACCCGCACCCGGCTCCACGCCCGCTCGAGGAGCGCCGAGCCGAGCGCCTGGCTGAGTTACGCGAGCTGCGGGGAATCGCGCGAGCCCGCCACTTTCTCTGGCTCGTCCGCCGCCAGGTTGCCAACAGGATCTGGCTGCTCAAGCACCCCGACCCCAACCGTGAGCTGGAGCGCATGCTCGACGCGGCGCTCGAGCGGGGCCAGCCGGTGCCGCTCCCGGCCCGCGGGCGCTACGTCATCCGCCAATACGGCTCGCTGCTGGACGATTACCGGCCGCGGGCGCCCTACCCCAAGCGGATCCTGCTGCTGCGCACCGACGGCCCGGGTGCGGCCCCAGAGCGCGGCTGGAGCGACTTAGTCGGCGACGTGCTGGAGATCGTCGACGTGTCCGGCTCGCACAACGACCTCGGGCAAGAGGCAAGCGGAGCCTACGTTGGTCCGGCGATCGCGCAGGCGCTCGACCGCGTGCCGGTCACGACCACCTGAGCGACCCGGGCCTTTACATCACCTGAGGCAGGAGGTCCATTCAAGAGTCGTGCAACGTTCACGCTCGCATCCGCAACATCGGCCTCTCCAACATCACAGTCGAGCAGTTCCACACCGCGCGTGAGATCGTCGAATCGCCGCCGCGACCGCCCGCTACAACGTCAGCGTCCGCGCAGGCGCCGCGCTGCTCGCCGCCGCCGAGCGCATCGGCACCTCTTCTCCCCTGCACCCGGTCAGGCTCAACGAAGGCCCAGACGCCTCCGCTAGCCACAAGCGCAGGATGCCGCATCGACGATCTTGTCGCAGTTCAGCGGGAGTGGCCGCTAGGGTTGCGGTCGTGAACGGCGAAGGGGCAATGGCCCGCGTGCGTTGAGCGCCCGCAAGTCGCGCTCGCGCGATATCCGGCGCGCGCGTCGTCGCTCTGGTCACGGCTGCTGGGATCACCTGATTGTCGCTCCACTGTGGGTCGCGTTCCAAGCGAACCTCGGCACGCTCTTGAGGACGTGCGACGCGGTGGGCGCGTGCCTGGCTATCCCGGATACGCCTCACTACCGGGAAGCTCTGAGCCACGGCGACACGCTAGGCCCAGGACGGAGGCCGTGCGTGCACTGGATTGCTACCGGCAAGGACCGTTGGATCGCAGAGCAGCGTGCGCGCGGCTCGCTCATCGTGGCGGTCGAGCTCGCCGAGGGCGCAATATCGCTCCCGCGCTTACCGCCCGCCCAGCGCAGGACTGTCGTGCTGCTCGGCCACGAATGGCACGGCATCCCGGAAGACCAGGTGGAAGCTGCCGACCTCTGCGTCGAAATCCCGATGGTCGGCCAGGGAGCAAGCCTCAACGTCGCCGTCGCCGGAAGCCTCGTCGTCTACCGGCTCGCTGGCATGTCCTAACGGCCCGGAGCGTGGCTAGCGCACGTATTCGGCGAGCGCTTCTCGGGCGAGTTCGCTGAGCGTCAATCCCCTCGTTCTGGGCACGCTCGGCAGCGCGTTCGTAGAGCTCGGCGGTCAGGCGAATGTTGAGGCGGGGAGACTTGCATCGCCGCCCGCGAGCGACCGGCGCCCGACGCGTCGGGCACGGATGAGGTTGTAGCCAGCTTCGTCCTCGCCACAGCCGTCGAGCTCAACGAGAAAGCGGCCTGCCGCGCCGTCGTGGTCACCGCGCTGAACCAAAAAGCGCGGGCTTGGTGGGAGCGGCTCGGCTTTCATCCCTTTGAGCCGGACGATCCCGATCGGCTGGACCTCTATCTGCTCACTTCCGAGATCGAGGCGACCCTCAAACAGGCGCGGTAACACTGCGCTCCACGAACGGGGCGGTCGGAATACGACGGTCCCGCATCTGGTGTCCGCATTGGAGGTGCCGACCCGCACGGGTGAAGATGCGCGTCGCTCCTGCGAGACGTCGCGGGCGGCGTCGTCGGCGGTGGTTCAGCGGTTGTGGTTGACGACCTCGACGTTGTGTCCGTCGGGGTCCAGGACGAACGCGCCGTAGTAGCCCGGGTGGTAGACGGCACGCTCGCCGGGACCGCCGTGGTCCTTGTAGCCCGCGGCGAGCGCGGCGGCGTGGAACGCCCGCACGGTCGCATCGTCCTGCGCCGCGAAGGCGAGGTGGAGGTGCTCCGTGAGCGTCCGCTCGTCGTCGATCAGCGAGAAGCTGAAGTTCTCGCCGACCATCTGGACGTGGTCCGGCTGATTGAGGCCGATCCGCAATCCGGCGTGCGGGGCGATCGTCATGTAAAAGCGCTTGGACGCGGCGGGGTCGCGGACACGGATCCAGAGGTGATCGACGCAGCCGTCGGGCACGGGGTTCTCGCGCCTCGTGTGCGCTGCCTCCGCACTGTTGCCGTCCGGGTCGAGCAGGAAGCCGCCGTAATAGTCCGGGCCGTAGATCGCGCGCGGACCCGGCGCGCCCTCGTCGCGGTAGCCCGCGTCGATCCCCGCCTGCCAGAAGGCGTCCACGGCCTCTCGAGACGACGCTCGGAAGCCGACATGCAGGCCGCGCGTCACAGGGTGCTCGCGGTCCGTCGCCACGATGTCCCAGTCGTCCCACTCGACGAGCTCGGCGTCCGCGTGACTCGGCTCCGCACCCAGTCCGGAGAGCACGGTGCGGTAGAAGCGCTCGGACGCGGGGAGGTCCGCGACGGCTATCGCAACGTGATCGAACACCCCCGCCGAGAATACCGTTGCGGGCATGCTCGATCGAGGAGCCCGAGGTCCAAGGCGTACGCGAGCCGTGATCGCGGACGCTGTCGCTGGTCGCGCGCAGCGACACTCACGCTGGCGCAGTGGGCGTTTGCGCGCGTGTACGCAGGACGGTACACTCAGGGTGTGGCAAAGACAGTCCCCGTTCGCGAGTTTCGAACGAACCTCAGCCAGCTTCTTAGCGATGTCGCCGATCGTCGCGACCACGTGCTCGTAACACGCAACGGCAAGCCGGCTGCGGCGCTTGTCCCAATCGACGAGTACGAGGCGCTCGAGGAGACTGCGGAGATTCTCTCCGACTCGGCGACGCTCGCAGCCATCGAAGCTGGCCTCGCCGACCTCGCTCGCGGGGAAACCGTCACGCTTGCGGACCTGCGCACCGAGCTGGCGCAGAGACGCTCGGCCCGCTAACTCGTGGCTCGCGTCGTCCTCGCGCGCCGCGCGCGAGGTGAGCTGCTCGAACTCAACTGGCCGCTGATCGACGCCGTTGAGGACGCGCTCGCGCTGCTCGAACGCGAGCCATTCGCTGGCCACGAACTGCAGGGCCGCCTGCAAGGCCTTCGATCCCTGAGGGTCGGCACCTACCGCATCATCTATCAACTCGCCGAGGGCAACAAGACCGTGCGGGTCGCAACCATCCGCCACCGCTCGGTCGCCTACCGCATCGATCCCCGCTAAACGAGTGTCGGTCGTCGCGCCGAGCGACACTCGCCCGCCGCGCAGCCGGGCACGCGCCGGACCGCCGGTTAGCCCCAGCCGGGTTGAACTGGGACGCGCAGCCGCGTTGTGACGACGCGACCGCCGCGGTAGGTGATGCGCAGAGAAACAACCGAAGACGGGGTATTCGCCGTTGGCCAGGTGGAGGGTGGTCCCACGAGCCGCATCTGCGTGATCAGGCGCCGCGGCGTGAGGTAGCCGACGAACATCTTGCGCGGTGTCGATGGCATGAAGGGCTGTGCCTGTCGCGTGGTCAGGCCGAACGGGTGGCCGGCGATCGTTGCGCGCACGGACACGGCGGGCCGACGTAGCCAGACGGCCAGGCCAACGGAATCGCAAGCGCCCGAGTGGCAGGCCACGCCCATGTCCGGCGCTTGCGAGAACACCGCGCCAGCGGCAACGCGGTTCGCAGCCGTGGGTGTGGGCGGGCGAGTCGCCGACGGGTTCCCGGTGCGAGCGACGATCCAGCCGGCAGCAATCCCGGCGCAGATCGCCAGCACCGCGACGGTGCTGAGGCGGCGGCGTTGGCGCCCCCGTGCGTCGTCGATCACGCCGAAGGCGACCGCGTGCATTGAGCTACTATGACTGGCACCAATTCGGATGTCAAACCGGCGCCTCGCCGACCGACATCGCCTGTCGCTCGCGCGTGACAGCCCTGTCGCTCCTCGCGCAAACCGACAACGCCCTCGCGGGGCGTGACCGCGGCGAGGTGCATACTTCTTCGGCATGAGCGACACGTTGACCTTGACCGCCGTCTTTACGCCGGACGAGAACGGTTGGACGATGGCGCAGCTGGCCGAATGGCCGGCTGTCGTGACGTGCGGGCGAACCGTCGAGGAGGCGCGCGAGATGCTGTTGGACGCTGCGCTCGAGATGGTCGCTTCGTACCGCGACGAGGGTCGCGAGCCGCCGATCGGTGGCGGGCACGTCGAGCCGTTGACGATCAGCCTGGCCGCTTGACGCGCCGCGAGCTCGAGCGCCACCTGCGCGACCACGGCTGCATGCTGCTGCGGGAGGGCTCGAATCACGCGATCTGGGGAAACCCCGACCGTGACCTCCGAGTCCCGCTTCCCCGCCACCGCGAGACCGAGCGGGCGGGAGTCAATGCCGGACTACGTCTGGTGCTTGCGTTGCATGTAATGCAGTCGCGTGGTGGCAATCGTGAACATGACCAGGGACGCGGCGGTCGCCAGGATCCAGCCGCTCGACGCGTCTGCCCGTGACAGTGCGACGGCGACGTCGCTTAGCCCGAGGCCGCTCCATACGATGGCGCACGCGATTGCGAGCCGCGGGTCGATCGGTAGTCGGATCACACCGAGCAGCGACACGAGGACGAGGAGCGCGGTGCCGCGAACAACGGCCTCGGGAAGTAGCAGGACGAGCGCGACGGCCGGCACCAGCAAGACGAGCCGGCGAGGGTTTGGCGGTCCTTTGCGAGGGGCGAAGGCCATGACCACGCAGCACGCCAGTGGCACGAGCAGGATTGCCAGCGTGAGGACGCGAGTCGCAGCATGCGGCTCGATGACCAACCCCAGACCAACGATCAGCGACATGCCGGTAACGCCGACGATCCGGTCATAGCCGACGAGAGCCGCAAGAAGTAGGGCGCCGAGCACGATGAGCGACAGCACGTCGGCGTTTGCGGCCCACGGACGCCGCTGTTCCGCGGCCGCGAAGTTCGCGGCGCCGAATAGAAGCCAGATCGGCGCGGCCTGACAGTAGGCGTCGGCGATCAAGCGCCGGGAGCCCGTGCGGGCCACGAGCATCGCTCGCTCGCGCAGCCCAGCGAGCAAGATCGAGCCGCTCTCGCGAGCGAACGCGCGTGCCGAGGCCTCGCCGGCCTCGAGCAGCGTGCCGAGCATCTCCTCACCGCGGGCCGCACGAACATCGTCCGAGTACACGCGCAACATCGCCCGCCCGATGCGCTCGCGGATCACGCGACTGCCACATCGGTCGTGGCCCGCAACCTGCCGGACACGGTCTTCGCTGCACGCGCCAGACGCTCGGCTTCCTGCGCCAGCACGAGTCG
>Ga0182016_10004835_pt1 | contig 14752 bp, 17 predicted proteins | sample 712S2MmetaG_FD_120491 | JGI IMG/M metagenome (GOLD analysis project Ga0182016, IMG submission 120491) | Permafrost microbial communities from Stordalen Mire, Sweden - 712S2M metaG | ecosystem: Environmental > Terrestrial > Soil > Wetlands > Permafrost | place: Sweden: Stordalen | collected...
ATTGGCTTTACGTCCATCAGTAAAATATTCGATCCATTTATTTTCTTTCTTATCATAGAAATAGACACCTATGAACTGAATGGTTATACCATCAGGATGAAAGTAAGTCCAAAATCCATGCTTTTGATCTCGAAGTGTTGGTCCTTTTCCTTTCAGAACGCCATTCGGATAATACTCTTCAACATTCATTGGCTAATTTATTGTGTAAATAAAATTAAAAAATCAAATGACACAAAATTGACTTTTAAATAATTTTATTATAAAATTATACAACTGATATAATGGAATTCAAAAAGCATTACTATGTAGATGGCGTTGTGATGGGTTGTGATGTCGATAATAAACGACAAGGTATGTGGTGTGTTGTCGATGTAAACACAAATATTCCCATGGAATCTATTGAATATGATAATGGATTGATGCATGGACCGTATTGTTTTGTTAATGATGATCTTACGGTTTATGGTTCTCATATACGTGGTAAAAAGTCTGGCATTTGGAGTTATTTTGAAAACGAACATTTACATATATTAGCATTTTATGATAATGATGAATGCGTATCTGAACAAGTTTTCAATGAAAACGGATCAATTCATACTAGATGGTTCGATTAGAGAAATCAAAATTGAAATTATAATAACTAAATATTTATAGTTTAGTTATGATTATGTCACTCAAAGATTTAGCTTACGATAAAGCTATTAAAACTTGTGCTGATAGACAAGCTTTATCCGATTATAGCAATAGTGTGGAATTATCTCAAACCCAATTGACGACATCAGTTCATCAAGAAACGTATAGAGGAAATTGGGTATTAGCTATTGTATATCTAAAAAAATTGAACACACCATTCCCGTCAAATAAATTGTTTTTAGAGAATGCATATCCAGAATATTGGGATGACGAATGTTTCAAGTCATATATAAAATTTTTTGCATTGCATGCCTCTCATCCATCTGATTTATGCAATCTCGCAACTATATTTTCTCTTTGGACAGACCGTCATAAATTATATTATAAATATCTTAAAATGGTTGCTTCAAGAATGAATGTATCTGCAATAACATTTTTTATAAGAAATGATCATGCAGACTTTAAAATTACAAATGTTCATAATCTCGTTATATCGATATCAAAGGCACCTGAATTATTTACTTCGTTTATTGACTGTGTAGAATTTATGTATATTGTTGTTTCAACATTAAAACATTTGAATACATCAACTTTCACAAAAATATTCTCGCCTTTGTTTAAAAACATAACTAACATTTCAGTCGCTAGAAGCCTATTTAATTATTCATTAGAATTAGTGGAACGTGCTGGTAACAACATAGAGCAAGTCGGCCCATTCATCGATACTCATACATATAATGCTAATATGTTGTTTGTTGTTCGTAATGTATTACGAATGGATTCATCATTTATTGCGCTAGAAGATATTGATACTTTTATTGATAGAGAAAATTACGTTATCTTAAAATATATTGATAAACAACATCTAAATACATATATAAATTCATATAAGCAATTATACACACAAAAACTAAAACGTATGGACGCATTGTATTATTTATGATAGATCCACAACGTTTGGTATTGATGCATTACTTTTTCTGATTTTGTATATGTTTCCAAATAGGAATTGATCATATTCCCTTTACCATGTAAAATAGTATCATCATTAATCGCATAGAATGTTGGGTTACTCAAAGCATTATCCATCCAATGTCTATTGATAGGCGTATCATCTACCAAAAGCACCGTTCCATCTTTTAACAAATGTTCAATACATTTGAACTCTTTCATATGATGGACGGCAGATCCATTGTCATACATAAAATCGCAATCGTAAGAATCGAAATAAACAAAATCGATCTTCTCAGTTAATGTCGGCAAATATAATAATGAATCTGAACATGTAGCAGTAGTTTTATCGGATACTAGCATTTTAACATTATTGACTGCATGAGGATTCATATCAACTGTATATAGATGTCCATCTATAACATCAGAATTTAATAGTTTGTCCCATAGCAATGTGGATTGCGTACCATGTGCAGCTGACCCAGTTTCTATAAGAATCATCTTTGATGATGGTGATGTATTACCAATCAAAAGTTCAACAGCTTTCCGCATTGTATAATAATTGATATGAGTATAGTATGATACATCAAAACCTTGATATCCTGAAATTATAGATCCATTTGATAATGTAGCTAATGATTCGTGAGATGTCTTGGATGGTTTTTTGTGGAAAAAAGTGTCGACAACGTTCATTTTCAGTATTTATTTAATTGTTTTTAAGAAGTTCTAGATGTTTATTGTATAACATTTCATTGGAAGTGATCAAAAATAATGAAGGTTTTATTGATGGATCTTGACACATCTTAATAGTATCACTTAATACTGTTTTCCAATCGAATTTACTTTTATCAATAACATCCATTTGATTTATTCTAATAATATGATGATCATTTTTAAAAGCCAACTTCATTTTTAATACATCAGTAGCTTGTCGATCTTTAAGAGATCCCCATTTTCTTTTGGTTGTAAAATGTTGTTTTCCATCCACTTCGATTATTGTTTTTAAATGAGGAATTAAAATATCATAACGATATGATCCACTCCAAACAAATTTGAACTCCTGATTATAATCAATAAATAAGGATCTCAAATACTCTTTTACTACTTCTTCACCATAAAAAATACAACGAGGACATCCTTCATGATCAGTAAAATTGCGTCTACGAATTCGCTCAGAAATTGAGCATTTGTAGTGATGACGTTTATTTTTTAAACATTTCCAATAGTATATCTTGTTTGGTAATGCCTCTGAAAATGAACATTTATTCTTCTTGCAATTAAAATTATCTATCAACCAATCCATCCGTTTTTAAATGTATATAATAGTACTTAAAGATATGAATTTAATTTATTTTACAGCCCAATAAAATAATGTATCAGCCATTGAGTGAATTCCTAGCAGATTATCCGTTAGGTAATAAATTGGGAGAAGGCGGGTATGGGAGCGTGTACAATTCTGGATCATTTGTCGTAAAAATTCAGGAGAATGATGATCTAGTAAGCCTTTTTGAGTCCTCGTTAAAAGAGATCAACTTTTATTCAAGCTTTAGACATCCATCTATTATGCAACTAAAAGCCTACTCATTCGATGTTACAGAAGATAGAGCTATATCATATATGGCTCTTCCAAAGGGTATACAGTTGCTTGAAGCACTTCGGCAGAAATTGGTCACAGTTGAACAAGTGATAAGAGATCTGTTATCAGCCGTATTATTTTTCGACAAAGTTAACCTAGTTCATAATGATATCAAACCTGCTAATATTGTTTTTATGGATGGTCATGCGAAAATAATAGATTTCGGAATATCAGAAATATCGTATTATTATCCTGATGGGAAATATTTTGATAACCCGCTATATACTGAGGCATATAGAGATCCTCAAATTATCCACAGTTATTACATATCATCAAAAACAGATCTATACGCTGTAGGTGTAACTCTTCAGTCAATAAAATCAAAAATTTCAGAAGATCAATGGTCTACTAAATACGATGATCTAATAAGTGACTTGATGAGATTTCCAATATCTCAACGCCTATCGATAGCACAAATATTGCAAGAACACAATATACAACCTTATGATGGTGCTATACTTGAAACTATTCCAATAATTGAAAATAAAACTTGTGTTCAAACAAATATAGTCATTCTTTTTTCATGGATGATTGAAGTATGTAAATTTTTTAATTTCAAAGTGCGTACGTTATTTTTGGCTTTTAATATTTTCCATAGATTGTATGGTAGAATGACTATATCCAAAGAATATCTTCAACTTGCAGGGTTAACAAGTATTTTTTTAGCAAGTTGTTTGCTCGAATACTATCCAATTTCGTTTAACGATATTATATTTCAATCAGCAAATATTTATATGTTAGATAAATGCATATCATTTGCTATTGAAGCAGTAGATTCATTGAAAGGTATCATAATCACAGAAAACTATTGGGATGCAGCTCAAGGGTCAGAAGACTTGGAAACCTATTTAATAGAAGCTGTCAGATGCAATTATCGATACCCATTTGTACCTAAAACATCAGGAATTAGCGATAACAAAAATATCACTGTCAACGCACTTACTATTACAAAGGATGTGAATATTAAATCTACGAAACCTTTAACTTACAGAAAAATTTATCCCATTTATGCTGATCTGCCTATATCACCTTTTGATCCAAAAGAGTTTGATTTGATAGATAACGATAGATTAATAAAAAATCCTAGTCTATATCTTTATTACTATGATCAACTTTTATATGCAAATACTTCTGATGCTATATATGTTTACAATAAATTAAATGCGTTGCCATATGGTAGAGTACTACTTAAGAAAACAGTAAAATTCAACTTTGGTGTCTATTCAAACTTTGATTTTCAAAGTATTGACTTAAATCCATTCATTGCTACTGACTTACATCTTATGCAAGAGCCAGTATAAAATTGACTTTTTAATTCTTTTAATTTTCTTAATTATCTCTATACACAATGGATATTCAATCAATGATCACTGAATCTGGAGTTCTCGATCTCTCTTTCCGAAACTTGACAACTATCCCTGTGGACGTATTTTTCCACCGTGATAAGATTGTTCATTTGAACTTGGACAACAACAGTTTGAAATCTGTACCCAAACAAATAGGCGAATTTACTAAGCTCGAATCGCTTACGTTGTTCAACAACCGACTTCAAACGATCCCTAAGGAGTTGTCAAGGGTGCCTAATCTGCAGAGCTTGGATGTTAGTCACAATCGGCTAGAATCGCTACCTATTGAAGTGCTCAAAATGAAGAGCCTAAAATGCATCAAAGCTGATAAAGATATTAGTGTTCCATCTCATCTTCAATCAACCGAATGGTAAAAAAATAAAATTGAATAAAAATAAAATTATCTAAATAGTTAGATAAATAAATCATGGAATCAAAAGTGTTTGCAACAAAATCATTGTTTAAAAAGAACCACAGCGATGCAGGTTTTGATGTTTCATCAGAAGAAATGTTTATTATTGATGCCGGAAAAAGTCATCTATTTTCAACAGGATTAAGAATGGAAATTCCACTTGGATGGTTTGGAAGACTATCTCCTCGATCGGGACTATCGTTGAAAGGTATAGATCTAGGAGCGGGCGTTATTGACGAATCGTATCGAGGTGAGATCAAAGTGCTATTGAGAAATTTTGGTTCTGAAGCATACACTGTAAATGTTGGAGATCGCATTGCTCAGATTATTATACAGCCTTGTTGGATCGGTGATATTGTTGTAGTTGATGAATTGCCAAATATGAATACTACAAGGGGAGCTAATGGGTTTGGTTCAACTGGTACATAAAAATGACTATTTTTTGATAATTACATGCTAATTATCGATTTATAATGGAATGCTATTACTGCAATAAAATAGAAAATATCGAGGTTTACACACCTTGTTGTATTAAACCAGTATGTTGTTTATGTGCTATAGATTTTAAAGATACAAAATGTCCATGTGATAATATTGAATATAGATCCAGTTTTCATTTGATTAAATTCTCAAAGAAAAACACAAAAACATTGGGAAAATTAAAATATCTCTTTGAGCAAAAAATAAAAGAATGGAATGCATGGGTTGATGAAGCTAAGACATGTCTATGGAAATTACCTATTCCATTGGATGAATACATCAGTACGTTCAACAAAAACGCAGAGCTATATAAGGAAAATTTGGAATCAGCGGAACATCTACATAGCTCAAAAATGTATGTTGATAGTTTGGAACCATTCACAGGCCATGCCATGCCTCCGACTATGTCGGGCATTGACCATGCCATGCCTCCGATTCAATCGGGTATCACTACTGTGATACCTGGTCCGATAGACGGCCCGCCCCGTTGGCCTGGGAGAATAATCAAAAATCATAAAGGCCATAAAGTTGTTACATCTTACCAATTCATTGATTTTTTTGAAAAGAATATAGACAAACAATGGAATTGGTATGGCTTATCTCAAAATCCAAACATCACCATAGACATAGTTGAAAGATATCCTGATAAGCCATGGAGTTGGTTTGGACTATCTCAAAATCCAAATATTACAATGCATTTTATTGAAAGTCAACCAAAGAAACGATGGGATTGGTTGTGGTTATCAATAAACCCCGGCATCACCATTGACGATGTAGAACGTTATCCTGATAAGCCATGGGATTTTTATCACCTATCACGCAATCCAAACATCACTTTCGATATAGTTGAACATTACTCTGATAAACCATGGCAGTGGCACGCGTTATCCCGAAATCCAAATATTACCATAGATATTGTTGAACGTTATCCTGATAAACCATGGAGTTGGTTTTGGTTATCTTATAATCCAAATATGACCATAGATATTTATAAGCGCTACAGAGATAAGCCATGGGATTGGTATTCATTATCTATGAATCCAAACATGACTATTGATATAGTTGAAAAATATCATAAGAAACCGTGGAGTTGGCGTATACTATCACAAAATCCAAATATAACTATGGATATCGTTGAAAGGTATCCGAACAAACCGTGGGATTGGCGGTGGTTATCATGTCATCAAAATATAACAATGGAGATCATCGAAAGTCATCCATATAAACAGTGGAGTTGGCAGCACATATCACAGAATCCAAATATCACTATCGATTTTGTTGAAAGCCATCCAGAGAAACGATGGAGTTGGGATGGTTTATCATTTAATCAAAACATGTTCTAATTACTAGTAGTATAATGAACTTCATCAATATGATAGCCCATACTGTTTACACGTGTGTTCAGAGTATTGGATAAACGACCTACAAATTGAATGAGACTATTTTCATCCACTATAGCATAATTATATACTATGGGTGAATCTAAGGATTCTTTTATAAATCTACCAAAAGGAGCGTGACCATATTGATGTATAGTATAATAAGCAGTTGTATACGATTTTGTAAAAGTGAGCCATTTCAAGTTGAAAATATTTTCTGAATCAATATTATTGGTGGTTTGAAAAATGTAACCTTGACCCCCATATTTATTAAAGAAATCATTTCGTTGACTATCTATGACATCGTAATGCTCATTCTCTGATGTTGGCTCCAAGTCTTTATTATAATTTAAATGTGAAATATCTCTGGCAGATTCAACAATACCATTTTTATTAATGAACTCCTGGAACATAGGAATATATTCAGGATTTGGAACCAAATAAACGTACTTTAAAGTTTCTCTATCAGAATACGGTTCAGAAACTATGATCATGGTTCGAGAAGTTTCCGGTATTAGTGAACGATAGTATTTTGATTGGTATACGCACAAAGCTTTCCGGCAATCTTTAAATTCCCATTGGTCCACAAATTGGAACCATCCAAATACATCTTCATTTGTAAGTTCAGACATATCTGGCAATGCATTGTTATTATAAAAAGCAAGAGTTAAATCAATGCATTTAATTTCTGATGAACTCAGATCCCTTGCAATTGGGATCATAGTACCATTGTACATTGATTTTATAGCATCGGAGTAGGAAATAAGTTGTTCCATTTATTCATTAAATATAATGAATAAATTATTATTTAATCATTTGGGCGGTTTGTTAGTTTGAAATGACATTATTGATCTGATAACAGACGGAGAAGCTTGAGTGTTTGATGATGGTCGGTGAACGACATTGTGATTTGAACATTGGTTGCACATTTATTTATTTTTAAATTACATTTTAAGGATAATTTTTTGTTAAACTAAAATGTCATCATCTGTCCTACTTGAAGTCAGCCGTAATAAATACCTCATCGCACCCTGGGATTCACCTATTGTCATCGAGTTCCAGTACATGAACTATCTTACTGCCGTAAATAAGGAAAACCCTTATAAAGTCTTTGGTGAACTGCTAGAGCATAATTATGTGTTCAAACGAGACTTTTCTAAGGATCTTCGTGATCAAAATCTTGATCTCATTTGGGAGTATAAACGTACATTGGCAGACCTGGAAACATCTTCATCATGCTGTTTTGATATTGCTGAAGCTACCGCAAAATATGATGTTATGTGTTACGATCGTTTGAATGACTACCTAATCAAACGTAACATCGCCTGGACATATGATGCAGGAGATGACAATGTCATAGATTTTTACAATGATAATCCCATTCGATCAGAAGATCAAGAGTCTCTAGTTGAAGCTCCTTATGTTGATGATAAGTCTGTGATTTTTGGAATTTTGTGAGTATTGATTTATTAAATAATAATTAATAAAATATTATGTAAAATGTTTGGCGAACTAATTAGAGAAGCTATGAAAAATACCCAAGATCCAAAAGAAGCTTCTATGTCAAATACACGGAATCTCAACTATTAATAGCATCCAATTCCACCAATACGGTTTTAAATGCATTCATAACAACATCGTTAGGTTTTGATATACTCAATCGTTTATTAATTTGCAATTCATAAATATAAAATATTAAATTATTGGAGTTGAATGTACCATCGTTTGAATACTCGGTTGAATTACTTGTTATAAGATAAAAATTTTTATCAAAATAAATATTATCAATAAAGAATTTCATATCATTAGTTATGACATTTGGATCATTTTTAAAAAATCTAATCAACCAGTATACGAATGACTTGATGTAAACTATAGGAAGGATCTTTAATTCGCATATGCGTTTATGAATACTTGGAAAATCATAATCACTGAATACATTCACCCATAGATATAAAAGGGCCCACATATAACAAAACGAGTTTTGATTATCAACACCATACATATTATAAAATTTGTAAAACGAAATATCTTTAACTCTCAAATTAGGTACTCGTATTTTTTGTTGTTTAAATGACTTCATATAAAGATTAGGAATCGTGGCTGTTCCACCTGTAATTTCCATAGATCGACATATTGATGCATCCTTGCAAAAATCTTCAACAACATTATCCATACTTAGAAGTCCGTTAAATAATAAACGATGATTTAAGATGTCCACAAATTCATATGTGTAAGTGTTAACTTCATACTCTGGTATTGCCATGCTATCATAAACTTTCAAAACAGATCCGTCAAAATAAGCAGCTCCAAAATGACCAAAATCACCTGTATCCAACTCAATATAATAGTATCCTTTCAACTCTTGAATGGATCGCTTCCTTGAAATACTGTATACTATACCATCCTTACCGTGAAGTGAAATTTGCAAAGGTTCATCGTCCTTATGAGTTATGCTATACACTGTATGTTGACTCATATATGTCAACACATTGTCTATGAACGGGTAATTATCTTTCATAAATGTAAACAATTTCGTTCCGGACTCTGGTAATTGTGCCCTAGAAGATTTTTCGTATGGTAACCATTTGAAAGTGTTGCGCTGAGCATAATCATATTTAAATAACTTATCATTATCTTCGAATTTCAGTTTGGTTTTGATCAATGATTGGAGATACATATTTTCTTCGAACGGAATATCCACATTCATTTTTGAATTTTTATATATAATAAAATTTATTTCTTAACACATATCAATGGAATGTTATTATTGCAAAACAGAAAATAAAATATGCGCTTATACTCCTTGTTGCATTAAGCCTGTATGCTCTTTATGCTCTATAGATTTTAAAGACGCGAAGTGTCCATGTGATAATACACAATATCGGGAAAGTTTTCATTTGATAAAGTTCTCAAAGAAAAATAACAAGATGTTAGGGAAATTGAAATACCTTTTTGAACAAAAAATAAAGGAATGGAATGCTTGGGTTGATGAAGCTAAGACATGCATATGGAAATTACCTATTCCATTGGATGAATATATAAGTAGCTTTAACAAAAATGCTAAGTTGTATAAGGAAAACTTAGAATCAGTGGAATATCTTCATAGCTCTGGAAAATATGTCGATAGTATAGAGCCATACAATCACACAATACCCGGTCGCATCATCAAAAATAAAAAAAGCCAGAATGTCATAACGTCGTATCAATTTGTGGATTTTTTAGAAAAGAATATTGATAAACCATGGGATTGGGTCGTACTATCTCGTAACCAAAATATTACCATAGATATAGTAGAACGTTGCCCAAACAAACCATGGTCTTGGTATGATCTATCACAGAATCCAAATATAACTTTTGATATAGTGGAAAAATATCCGAATAAACCATGGACTTGGTGCGGATTATCACTTAATCCGAATATCACCATAGATATCCTTGAACGTTATTATGATAAACCATGGGATTGGTATCTTATATCATTAAATCCTAATATAACCATTGATATAGTCGAAAAGTATCCAAATAAGTCGTGGAATTGGACAATTATGTCACAGAAACCTAACATCACTTTTGAAATTTTTCAACACTATCATGATAAGCCATGGAATTGGTATTACCTATCGCAAAATCCCAATATTACTATTGATATAGTTGAACGTTATCCAGGTCCGAAGGACGGACCGAATTGGAGTTGGCATGGCCTATCACAAAATCCCAATATTACCATGGATATAGTCGAACGCTATCCGAATAAACCATGGAGTTGGCATGGCCTATCACAAAATCCCAATATTACCATGGATATAGTTGAACGCTATCCTGATAAGCCTTGGAATTGGGATACATTATCAAAAAATCCCAATATTACTATGGATATAGTTGAACGCTATCCTGATAAGCCTTGGAATTGGGATACATTATCAAAAAATCCCAATATTATTATGGATATAGTTGAACGCTATCCTGATAAGCCGTGGAATTGGGATACATTATCAAAAAATCAAAATATCACTATTGATATAGTCGAACGCTATCCCAATAAGCCATGGAGTTGGAAAGGTCTTTCATTTTATCAAAATTGAATTTTATATTTAATTTTTATTAAATATATCTCACTATAATGCCTTTGAAAAATCAACTCGTTTCGGCACTAAATGCTCATGGTATCAAGTATAAGACATCTGAGACTTGTCATGATCTCGAAAAACGTCTAATGAAAGTACCTGGATTCAAATGGAACTCTCATGGAACATATATCAGTCATTGTCTTTTAAATACAACTTTATCGATTCCTTCTGAGGAATTGTTATGTATACGAGAAATGGTGCGTATAGGTTCTTACAAATTAGTTTATCAAGGTGAAACAGTGGCTCGTTTTAGGGAATATGGTGGATCGTTTGAATTTGATAAGGATGGAAAAATGTCTTCAATTCACATAACCACCAAAAATAGAGCTCTTGAATTGTTTGACGAACGTTTAAAATGGTGCCCATGCTACGGTCCTTCGATACCAAATGAAGAACGTTCGGGAAAGATAATCATGTTCCATACACATATGCAAAGAACTCAAAATGAGATTATACATGGTCCATCAGATACTGATTTAAATTATATTGTATATAACCATAACAATTTTGGAACATTACGTGAACTGGTATTTTCTACAGAAGGTATATATGTTATTGGTGTAATATACTCTAGACATCCATGCACGGATATACCTAAATCAGATTTAGAGAATTATCACAAGTTGTATGTTGAGTTAATTAATACCGTGAAGCTTCATGTGTTCAATGAAATAAATAAGTATATTAATGAGTTTTTAATCAAAGTAAATGAGATACTTGCAAAGTACAATTTAAAGATACAATTTTTTCCATGTGTAAACAATATATATGATGGTATAAATTTCCATATTCCTTGGTAAAATTGACTTTATATTTATATGATTTAAATAACTAACTAACTATGACTGATAACATTAAATACATATGCAGAACGTATCATGCTTTGAATAATGCAGTACATTCTAATAATGGGTATTCAAACAAATTCTTGAGACTAAAAGAGAGTTTGGCTATTTACGATATCGATGTTGAATATGTACCATCTTGTTTTGGAAAATCAAGTATTATTGTTAAGTCAAAGGATATTTCTATAGTATCTCAATGTGTTGAAAAATTAGGCCTAGATTTGAAAATCGAATATCATTGATACACAATTGACTTTTTATATTTAATAAAAATTAAATATATACTCTAACTAAATGGAAGAAGTTCGTATTTGGTTGAAATCTTACTTGGAAGAGAATCAGTGGATGTTAGCTGATTTCTGCAAATCATTGTCGATTCCATTTATGAATCAACTATATGCATGGTTAAACGGAACATTACAACCTGAAGTCGATGGGTTTTTAAATAAATTCATATTATCTAAGATTGAAAAAGTCTATAGTAATAGGCATGAGTTGGTTGTAAAACGTTATGAGAGTCCTTTTTCTATATGGATGCACGATCACCAACAACTGTTTATTGACATAGCATCCACATGCTACAAAGTAAATTTTGAACCTGACGGAACTATTGAGTTTATCATAGGTTGTAATAAAGAATACTTTGACAACTTTAAACAAAAGGTGGATCTGTTTTGTAAGAATGATCCTAAACCAATATCGTTCTTTTTTATCAACCTTGATAAACTAGTATATGATTAATGAATGTAATATAATTACTTGTTTCATATTCTTTATAGTAAAAGAATATTCATTATAACAACATATCACTATAAGAACGCCCATTAGGTCATTATAGCCTATCTGCAAATTCGCTTCACAAGATAATTCAGTCAAAATTGACTTTTTAATTCTTTTAATTTTTAATATCATTATCATATCTCTCAACTATGTCTAATATTTTGGAACAGGCGTCAATGCAGCTTATGACTAATGTTATCAAGCCTCTGTTTTTCAAACCAACAATTGAATGGTTGAAAGTCAATAAAGGAGTTGATATTACTATTGAAGAGCTTATGGAAATCACTAAGATACCCCCGTCTCTTCCAACATCTGTATCAGGCTCAATGACTTCAACAGCATCAAGTGGTAGCATTAAGTCTATCTCTCACGCAACTGCAATGATGCCACCAAAATGTGCCAACATTAAAAATAAGGGTAAAAAGAACCAGGAGAACTGTGAAAACCCCGCTCTTGTAAACTGTCCTTTCTGTAAGGCATGTAAGAAGACGGTTGAAGCTAAGTCTAGAAAGGCTGAAAATCCTAAAGAATCAGTAGTTGAAGATCATGATGATCATGACCATGAGCACGATCATCATGATGACGAACCAACACAAGCTGATCCAAGTCGTTTCATTGTAGTTGATCTAGCCAAGAACATCTATCGTGATCCAGTCACAAATTTCGCAGTGACTTATACTCCTGATGAACAACCGTCAGTATTTGGCATGTTTGAAGGTAAAAAGTCGCGAAAGTTGACTAAAGAAGAAAAAGAACGAGCTAAATTTAACGGTTTTTTGATCGATGAGACTGTAAAAACATCGTCGAAGAAATCTGATGCACCAGCTGCACCGATGGCAAGTGAAAAGAAATCAAAGCCTTCTACAGATGATACTATTGAGCTGGAAATGTCTGATCTACCAGCTGCTCCAGCCAAGAAACGCAAATCAAGTGCAAAGGCTGGAGCTAAGGTAGTACATCCATCAGCACCTGTTTCTAAGCCAAAAGCAGTTCCAGTTGAAGATGATGATGAAGAAGTTGATGAAGATGAGGTTGTACAACCACCGAAGACGAAAATTGCACCTCCTGCACCCCCGAAAACTGCTAAGCAAAAAGTTGCACTTGACGAAGAGCTTGATCCTGTTTCCAAGAAACCAAAGTCCCTACCAACTGCTAAGCCAAAAGCTCATAGTCAAGCAGATGATGATGTAGAAGACGAAGATGACAATATGGCGACGCCAACACCACACACTAAGTTCAATCTCCGATATGATGACGATGCTGAAGAAGATGTCGAAGAAGTAGATACTGATATCGATGACGATGTTGAAGATGAAGAGCACTTAGCTCCCCCTCGGCAAAAAGTATCGGTTGAAAAGGCCCCTCAAAGCAAAGTAGTCGCTTCATTGCCTAGTGTCCGACCAGTTCCGACTCTACCCAAGAAATCGAATATGTCTTCATCTAAATCATCTGCACACTAAATAAATAGTTAGCTATAGAAATTGTAAACCGAATAAATATTTTATAGATAAATATAAAATATACTTGCCACCTAATAATAATTAATGATATGAGACGGTTCATCTCCCAAAGGATTCATAGCGTCCCATTCAAAAAACGTTCTAACATCATTTATAAGCTTATTAAATTTTTGATCCCATCCAGGTCCTTTTGACACAATACCTATCTCTGAGACAACAATAGCTTTTGGTGAAGTATCTGTATCAAATCTAAAGAAATGAATAGGAACATATCCACCAGCAATAAACAAATTTGTATTTCTTACTTGCTCACATGTAGTTCCATACTGACTTGTTTGACTTGTAGTATTGTGTGGAGATTCATCACATTCAACAATGCAAATACGGTGTACACCGCGATGCATAGCATCTGGTCTGTTCAATATTTTACACTCATTAATAACAATTCTATCCCAAATAAATTCATATTCAGGAAGTGCCATGTTAAGCTGTTTAATTAAAAACGTTTCTTTTATCTTATGTTTCTTAACACGAGGATGACCTGGATTCTGAAAATCAAAACATCCTAGACATAGTTTTGGAAATCCATCGGGTAGATTACCCCAAATACGGCTTCCACATCCATCAACAATACACTTTTTATGTTTAACATCTACCATACCCAAAGGTACCCCATGGGTCATGCAATACTTGGCAGGGC
>Ga0182016_10004837_pt1 | contig 14747 bp, 10 predicted proteins | sample 712S2MmetaG_FD_120491 | JGI IMG/M metagenome (GOLD analysis project Ga0182016, IMG submission 120491) | Permafrost microbial communities from Stordalen Mire, Sweden - 712S2M metaG | ecosystem: Environmental > Terrestrial > Soil > Wetlands > Permafrost | place: Sweden: Stordalen | collected...
ATCAAGGATCACGTGGTGTTCGCGGGATATCTTCCGGATGAGGATGTGGTGGCGCTGCTGAATCAGGCGACGGTGCTGGTGCTGCCATCGCTGATGGAGGGATTTGGACTGCCGGCGGTGGAAGCTGCGGCGTGCGGCTGTCCGGTGATCGCGACGAAGGAAAGCCCGCTGCCGGAGTTGCTGGGCGAGGGTGGGATTTATATTGAGCCGAACGAGGCGGCGATTGCGACGGCGCTGGAACGTGTTCTGGCGGACGATGAGTTGCGGGCGCGGATGCGGGAGTATGGCATGGCTGCTGCGCAACGGCTGACTTGGGATGATGCGGCGCGGCAACTGATTGCGGTGATTCATTTGAACGGGCGTGCGAAATGAGCAGAGCGCCTAATCGTCCTCTGAACTTTCTGCATCTGACTACTTTTTATCCGCCTTATAGCTTTGGCGGGGATGCGGTGCAGATTTATCGGCTGTCTCATGCGCTGGCGGAGAGTGGGCATCATGTGGATGTGGTGCATTGCGTTGACTCGTATCACCTGTTGCATCCGGGGCCACCTCCGCTGGCTTACGAGGAGCATCCGACTGTGGTGAGGCATGAGTTGCGCAGTCCATTCAAGGGGCTATCGCCGCTTTTGACGCAGCAGACGGGGCTGCCCTTGTTGAAGGGGAAGACGATTGATGAGGTGCTGCGGGCGAAGGCTTACGACGTGATTCATTTTCACAACGTGTCGCTGCTGGGGCCGGGGATTTTGGAAGTGGAACCTGCGCAGGGGCAGGCAGTGAAGATTTACACGACGCATGAGCACTGGCTGATCTGCCCGATACATGTGCTGTGGAAGTTTGATCGCGAGCCGTGCCGTGAGCCGGAGTGCATGAAATGCACGCTGAAGGCGAAGAAGCCGCCGCAGCTTTGGCGCTATACGGGGATGCTGGACCGGATGGCGAGGAATGTGGACCAGTTTGTTGCGCCGAGCAGGTTTACGGCGGGGATGCATGCGGAGCGGGGATTTTCGCAGCCGGTGGCGCATCTGCCCAATTTCATTGAGCGCGTGGATGAGGATTGGAAGTCGCCGGGGCCGCGTCCGCAGGAGAAGCCGTACTTCCTTTTTGTGGGAAGGCTGGAGTTGATCAAAGGGTTGCAGACGCTGATTCCGCTGTGGAACCGCGTCCCGGGGCACGACCTGCTGGTGGCAGGGACGGGGAGTTACGAGGCGGAGCTGCGGGCGATGGCGGCGGGAAATGAGCGGATCAAGTTTCTGGGGCCGCTGGGACAGAAGGAGCTGGGCGCGCTCTACTATCACGCGACGGCGTGCATTATTCCGTCAGTGACGTACGAGACGTTTGGGATGACGAGCGTGGAGGCGTTTGCGCGGAAGACTCCGACAATTGCGCGGGACCTGGGGGCGCTGCCGGAGGTGATTGCGGATAGCGGGGGCGGGTTTGTTTACCGGACGGACGATGAACTGCTGGAGGCGATTGGCAAGATTGCTAATTCGCCAGCACTGCGTGACGAGTTGGGGCAGAAGGGGTACGAGGCGTTCTGCAAATGGTGGTGTCGCGAGGCGCATATGGAGCAGTATTTCGGGTATCTGGAGCGGAGTGCGGAGAAGAAGTTTGGGAGGGTGCCTTGGCTGGAGCCTTGAAAAGCTTTATTGTTCGAGGAATTTCTTCTAAAGAAAAAGCAGATCCTTCGACTCACCACCCCCGAACTGAAAAACGTTCGGGGCCCCTTTCGCTCAGGATGACAGCGGCTATTGAGAGTGAAGGGAACCGTCAGGATGACAGCGACTGTTAGGGGTGACAAGGACAGTCGGGATGACGGCGACTATTGAGAGTGAAGGGAACCGTCAGGATGACAGCGACTGTTAGGGGTGACAAGGACAGTCGGGATGACGGCGGCTATTGAGAGTGAAGGGAACCGTCAGGATGACAGCGACTGTTAGGAGTGACAGGGACAGTCAGGATGACGGCGACTCTTAGGAGCGACAGGGACAGTCAGGATGACGGCGACTGTTAAAAGTGACAGGGACAGTCGGGATGACAGCGGCCATTGAGGATTGCAGCGGAGATCAGGATGGCTCTTAAGGAGGGCGGCGACTATTCAGGATAGGGCGGCTTGGGGCGGATGAATGACTAAGCCTAGTCAGGGGATTCGAGGGCGTGGGCATGGCGTGAGCCGCGGATGAGGGATTGGATGAAGGTAATCAGGCTGGAGCCGTCTTTCCAGGCGAGGATGGCTAGATACCAGAGCGAGGCAATTGCCAGCGCGCCAAATAAGTTCCAACGCATGAGGGCGAAGAAGATGAGAGCTCCGGACAAGAGAGCGGCGACGGGGACGCGAATCTGCGGCCAGAGCGGAACGGTGACGATGAGCTTGCTGACGGAGAAGTAAACGAGCACGAGGTTGAGGGCGTTGGCGATGATCAAGGCGCAGGCGGCGCCGCTGCCTCCATAGATGGGAGTGAGCACGAGGCCGGCAACTACAGCGGTTACAGCCGAAGCGATCATGCACCAAAGCAGTCGGAGCTGGCGATTGTAGGCGAGGAGTGTGTAGCGATGGTGGCCGCTGAGCATAGCGATGGGGAGCATCCAGACAAGGATGGCAAAGGTGCCCGAGCCAGCGCGAAAAGGTTTGCCATAGAGTAGCTGCAGGACCCAGGGGCCAAGTACAGAGAGCGCAGCGGCGGCGTAGAGGCCAGTCCAGGCGACAAAGCGGACGGAGCGGTCCATGAGCTTGAGCAGTTGGGAATCTGGGCGGCCGACACACCGCGCGATGGAGGGCAGGAGGTTGAAAAAGTAGAGCGCGACAAAGGTGTGCATGGCCATGACGGTGCGATGGGAAGCGCCGAACCAGCCGAGGGATTTGTCGGGGTAGAAGAGGCCGAGGAGTACGGTGCAGAAGTACCACATGAAGGCCCATGAGAGTTCGCTGAGGCCGATGGGGAGGGATTCGCGAATGTGTCCCATGAGGCGGCCGAGATGGAGATCGGGCCATGGCCAGGGCGCGCCCAGGCCGTAACGAGTGAGGAAGATGCAGTAAGTGGCGATGCAGGTGACGGAGATGCACTCGGCAAAGCCGACCCAGAGGAGCGAATATCCTCCGCGACAACAGAGGAAGACGAGGCCGGCGAAACCGATCTGGCGGACGATTGTTGCGCCGGCGACCCAGACCATGCGGTCGTATGCCTGGAAGAACCACTGGAGCAGAAAAGGCGTGGCGAGAAGGCTGACGCAGTAGATGCCGAGAAGTTCTTTCTGCTCGTAGCTCTTGTGGATGACGAGAATGAAGATGAGGAGGCCGGCCATGGAGCAGAGGGTGAGCGCGAAGCGAAGGCCAGTAATCTCGTGGAGAAGGCGTGGACCGCGAGCGGGATTGCGGGCAACTTCGCGCGCGCCGTACCAACTGAGGCCCAGGTCGGCCGGCAGGGTGAAGAAGGTCATGACGGCGAGGGTGAACTCGAGAATGCCGTAGTTGGCGGGGCCGAGCCGATGGGCGAGAAAGCTGAAGCTGGCAAAGGTGAGGAGCTTGGCGGTCATCTCCCCAGCGGAGAGAAAGGCGAAATTGACGGCCAGACGCTTTGGCTCGGCTGTTGCAGCGGCAATTGCTGCCGATTCAGCTTGGTTTTCCTCCCCAGAGGATGGAGACTCGGGCTGCATTATTTTGCGGCCGTCTGACCCTTGATCTGGATGAGGAGATCGTCATCCGGCGAGGGCATGGTGCTGGCCTCGGTGGAGAGGCGGCGCTCCTCCGCGGAGAGCGGCTGAACCCCCTGCCAGACCTTGGCGTTGACCATGGCGCGAGCCAACTGAAAGGGCTGGTAGGTCATGCTGGGCCAGAGGAAGACTTCGTTGGTGCAGTAGCACTCTTTGGCGGCAATGGATTTGCGGAGGGCGTTGGCCTGATCGGAGTTCCAGATCTCCTGGAAGGTGTGCTCGCGGAGATTGCCGATGGGGGCGTGCTGTTCGCAGAGGCTTACGTCGCCGTTGGAGTAGACGACGGCGTTGAGGATGCCAGCGCGGCATGGAACAACCTGGCGCTGCTCAGCGGCGGTGCGAGACTTGGCCCACTGGAGCATGGGCTCCACAACGGAGCCGTAGCGGCCTTCTTCGCGAGAAGCCCAGACGCTGCGGACAAATTCATAGAGCTTCTGGTACTGGACGAGATTGGGGCCGTGCAGGGAGGGGTTCTTCCGATCGCCGCGAATCATGGCCAGGTTGTGATGATCCATCGCCGGGCAGCGCTCGAAGAGAAAAGCTGTCAGGCGGCGAATCTCGTCCATGTTGACTTCAGTGGCCGTGGAGATGGAGTGGATGCGCAGACGCGGGTCCTGCTTCTGCAACTCGGCCAGCGCATCGTAGGTGGCCATGGCCTTTTCAAAAGCGCCCGGCGAGCCGCGGAACTTGTTGTGGAATTCACCGACGCCATCGAGCGAAATTTCAGCTACGAAGAGGTCGAGATCTTTCTCTTTGAGGGTTTCAGTGATCTGGGTGATGGTCTTTTCGGTGAAGGAACCGTTGGTGGGGACGTAGATCTGGCGTACCTTGTTGTGCTGGATGAACTGGCGGCAGATGGTGCCGAACTCGGGGCGGAGGAAGGGTTCGCCACCGGAGAGATTCAGGTTCTCAATGCGGCCGAAGGAGCGCGAGAGTGCGAAGAGTTCTTCTGTGGTTAGGTCGTCGCGACGATTGAGGTTGCGCCAGTAGAAGCAGTGTTCGCATTTTTGATTGCAGATGGAGTTAATGAAAAGGATGAGGAAGGGCGGAGTTGGGGTGTGGGTGTAGTTCCGCCAGGTGATTCGGGTATGGCGCGCCACGCGATCAAGGGAGGTGATCATGTCGTTGCCTATCCTCGTTTGGAGATTGTCTCACGGTTTGGGTAAAGAATCACCAACCGGTATATCCCGCAGTAACTTACGAGCGGAAGGGGGGATTAATTGCGCGCCTTGGACGACTTGGTCCGGGGCGTCCAGATATAGCTTGCGGCAAGAATTGGGACTATCCAAGCTGCCAAGGTATATCTCCAGTCTACTGGCAGGCCTGCGTCCCGTAAACGGATGATCCATAAAAACTGCCCCTGGCGCTCCACTAAGGTACTGATGGCGAGGCGAATGTCGTTGACGTGGGCAGCAGCGAGGACGAAGCTTTGGGCGCAGGCACAGGCGGCAAGGAGCCATTGAACTGGCCGGGGAAAGTGGCGGGCGACCTCGATGGAGAGGATGGCGAGGGGGGGAACGACGGGCACCAGGTAGCGAAATCCGGTGAGAGGCTGGAGCCAGGAGTACTGGTTGGCGGCGCAGAAAAGGACGAAAAGGACGACGTAGAGGATCAGGACCGAGAGTTCGCGCGTGGGGATGAGGCGGCGCGGGCGCGGGAGGAAGGGCGCGGCGAGGCCCAGCATGAGGAGTGGGCAGTAGGCGAAGAGGCCGAAGCGGGGATCGAAGAAGTTTGCCCAGGCGAGGGCTGGGGAGGGCCAGTCAAAGCCGCGATAACCGTGGGAGGTGGGACTGGTGGGGGGCATGTAGTGTTGCGAAGGGAGAATGGGGGAACCGAAGGCCCATCGCTGGTAGATGGCCAGGACCAAGAGGAAGACGGCTGCGCCGGCGGCAAAGGCGAGGAGGGGTTTGAGTCGAGAAGGAGCGGGTTGGCTGGTGGAGTGGGTTTGGGCGGGTTTCGGCTGGTAGACACGGAGAAGGCAGTAGATGGATGTTGTGGCGAGGACGACGACGCCGCTCCAGTCGCAGAGGACACAGTAGCCGGAGAGCAGTCCGGCGAGAGCGGCGTGGGGGATGCGAAGGGGATTGTTGGCTGGATCCCAAAGAATCATGAGGGCCATGAAGGCGGCGTTGCAGACGAGGGTGTTGTGGTTGAGGAGGGCGGCTCGGAAGAACATGGGGGTTCCGAGCGCGTAGAGCAGGCTGGTGAGGATGGCGTTGGCTGTGGAGATGCCGAAGGACTGGAGGCGAGCGCAGAGGAAGGCAGCGGTGCCGGCCGTTATGGGTGCCATGACCAGGGCAACGGTGAGGAAGGCGACGAGCAGGAAGCAGAACTGGAGGTGTTCGCGGACGGTGCGCCAGAAGAACTCACCATCGTCGTTGGCGGGGATGGGGGGTAGGGGCTGCTGGAGGTTCCATGTCTCGACGCGGTTGAGGACGGGACGGAGGATGAAGAGGGGGATTGCGCCGGTGATGGACGCGCCGGGGTTGTTGTTGATGAAGGCGCGACCTGGACCGCTGGGGAAGATGTCGTCGGTGTAGCCGAGAAAGCGCTGGACGTTGAGGGTACCGGATTGGGCAAGGGTGATGGCTGGAAAATGCTCGCGGACTATGTAGGGCGTCCAGAAGACCGTGTAGGTGATCCAACAGGTGAAGCAGACCCGACCCGGTGCGCGCATGGAGGGATTATTTCATGGGGCTGTGAAGGCAGGAGGGCGGGACAAGCGGGGCAAGCGGGACGGATGCCGAGCAGGCGGGCAACTTATGATGGAGGGAGTTGGGGGGCAAGTGGATGCAGCCGCGGCCTGAGAGAGAGCGATGACGACAATTGCTGGCAAGGAAGAGGCTTCCGAGTCGAACCGCCTGTTGGCGCAGCCGGTTCCCTGGTTGATTTTGGGGGCGATTACGCTGGTGGCGCTGGTGCTGCGTCTGGTGGGGCTGAACAAATGCCTGTGGTTTGACGAGATCTATTTCCTGGTGGTGACGGTGCGGCATCCGCTGGAGGAGATTCTGACGGTTTTCACTGGCGACACGCAGCATCCGCTGTATTCGGTATTGGCGCGTTTGTGCCTGGTGATGTTTGGCGAGGAGCCATGGAGCCTGCGGCTGCCAGCAGTGTTGTTTGGAGTGGCGTCAGTCCCGGCGCTTTACCTGCTTGCGGCGAAGGTGACATCGCGCGCGGAGGCACTGGTGGCGGCGGCGTTTCTGGCGGTGTCGTATCACCACATTTGGTTCTCGCAGAATGCGCGCGGGTATACGGCGCTGGCTTTTTTCGCGATTGTGTCGGCGCTGTTTCTGCTGGAGGGAATCCAGAGCCAGAAGATGGGGCCATTTATCGCTTACGGCGTGGCGGCGGCTCTGGGGATTTATACGCACATCACCATGGTTTTCCTGGTGGCCGCGCAATTTCTGATCGCGGCGGGATGGCTGATTGGGGAAGCTAGAAGAGGTAAGGGCCCGGTGCGCTGGCAATTGCCGCTGATGGGGTTTGTGGTGGCCGGGCTGCTGGCGGCGGCGATGTATGCGCCGATCATGACGCAGGTTCTGCATTTCTTTGCTCATCATCCTTCGTCAATGAAGGGAGTTTCGACGCCGAAGTGGGCGGTTGGTGAGACGCTGCGGGGGTTGTCGATCGGGCTGGGGACGACTGGGGTGTTGCTGGGCGCGGCGGTGGTGGTGCTGAGCGGGATGTGGAGCTATTGGAAAGAGAGCCGACTGGTGTTTTCGTTGTTTGTGCTGCCGGTGGTGGTGACGGCGATGGGTGCGGTTGCAGGGCGAGGGACGATGTATCCGCGGTTCTACTTCTTTCTTATCGGGTATGGGGTGCTGATCCTGGTGAGGGGGATCTTCTATCTGCCGCAGGTGATTGCGGATAATTGGCCGGGGGAAGCAAAGGGATCAAGCAAGCTTGCGGGCGCGTTGACTGGATTGCTGGCGGGGATTTTGCTGTTGGCATCGGCATATTCGCTGCGGCGCAACTACGAGTATCCGAAGCAGGACTTTGAGGGAGCGCTGAAGTTTATTGAGGCGGAAAAGAAGGACAGTGGGCCTGTGCTGACGGCTGGGGCGACGGTGTTTCCGTATCAGGAGTATTTTGGAAAGCCGTGGCAGGCGGTAAAGACGCCTGAGGAGCTTGAAGCGATTTTGGGCGAGGGGCAGCCGGTGTGGCTGGTCTATACATTTCCACGGTACCTGGAGGCCGCTGCACCGGGAGTACCGGAGGTTATCGCCAAGGAGTTCACCGTGCTGCGGGTGTTTCATGGCACACTAGGTGAGGGCGATGTGGTGGTGGTGCGGTCCCAGCCCAAGTAGTTGAATTGCCTTCATTTTCCCAGCGTGGTGAGTCTAAAGTTCTTTGTAGAATGGGCGGAAGAACAAAAGCAGATTCTTCGACTGACCACCCCCAAACTGGAATGCGTTTGGGGCCCCTTTCGCTCAGAATGACAGACGTTGTTTGGTAGTCAGTTTTAGGCTCAAGAAACCAGCGAACAGAACCCATGACCAAGCTGATAATCCAGATTCCCTGCCTGAACGAAGCGGCAACATTGCCCGATGCACTTGCCGCGCTCCCGAAGCAGATTCCGGGGATCGATACCATCGAGATTCTGATCATCGATGATGGGAGCACGGACGGGACGGCGGCGGTGGCGCGGGCGCACGGCGTGCATCATATTGTGCGGTTTAAGCGGCATAAGGGGCTGGCGGCGGGGTTTGTTGCGGGACTGGACGAGTCGGTTCGTCAGGGCGCGGACTTGATCGTGAATACAGACGCGGACAACCAATACGATGCGAAGGATATTGTGCGGCTGGTTGAGCCTCTGTTGGCGGGGCGCGCGGATATTGTGGTGGGCGACCGGCAAGTTGGTACGCTGGCAAACTTCTCGTGGATCAAGCAGCGGCTGCAGGTGATGGGAAGTTGGGTGATCGGCAGGGCTTCGGAGCTGCATACGCCGGACGCGACGAGCGGATTCAGAGCTCTGACGCGTGAGGCGGCGCTGCGGACGTTTGTGCTGAGCGGCTACTCGTACACGCTGGAGACGCTGATCCAGGCTGGCGCTTCGCGGATGGTTGTTGAGTTTGTAAAGATCAGCATTAATCCGCAGACACGGCCGTCGCGGCTGATGAAGAGCATCAGCGAATACATTCGGAAGTCGACGGTAACGATTCTGCGTGCGTACACGATGTACCGGCCGCTGCGGGTGTTTTCGACGCTGGGGACGATGCTGATTGTATTGGGGATTCTGCCGGGGATTCGCTTTCTCTACCTCTACACGAGCGGGCAGCGGATCGGGCACATCCAGTCGCTTATTCTGTCGGCTATCTTGATCATTGTCGGATTTCAGGTGCTGATGATCGGATTGTTGAGCGACCTGCTGAGTTTGAACCGCAGAATGGCTGAGGAATCGCTCTACCGTGTGCGCAGGCTGGAGTATCTGGCTGAGGCGGACGAAGCGGATGCGGCGAAGAAGAGGCTTTAGGCGCGGCTAGTGTCCTGTCACTGAAGTTGTTTTCAAGAATGCTGAAGGACCAAAAGCAGATTCTTCGACTTATCACCCCAGCGACAAAGACCTGTCGCCGGGGACCCCGGGTACGCTCAAAATGACATCCGAATTATCGTTAGGAATTTCGGGGACACCACACTAGCGATATCATCGCCTTATGCGCCTGCTGGTGGTTGAAGATGAGATCGACATCCGAAGCTTTCTCAAGCGATCCATGGAAGAAGCCGGATTCGAGGTAGAGGCGGCGGCAGACGGCAGAACTGCGCAGCGATTGGCGGGGGCGGCGGAGTTTGACGTTCTGATTGTCGATTTGGGATTGCCGGACACCGATGGGATCGAACTGATTCACAGATTGCGTCAATCGGGTGTGCGCGCGCCTGTGCTGATTCTGTCGGCGCGGAGATCTGTAGACGATCGCGTGCGCGGCCTGGAACAAGGCGGAGACGACTACCTGACAAAGCCGTTTGCGCTGGCGGAACTGCTGGCACGGCTGCGCAACCTGCTCAAGAGGAATGTGCCTGCGGGATTGGAAGCGACTAAGCTTCGAGTACTGGATCTTGAACTCGACTTGCTGCGGCGGGAGGCATGGCGCGGGGGACAACTATTGCAACTCACCCAGCAGGAGTTTGTTCTGCTGGAGTATCTGTGCAGGAATGCGGGGAAGGTGGTGACGCGCTCCATGATTCTGGACAAGGTGTGGGGCATGCGAATCCAGCCAGACACGAATGTAGTTGACGTTCACATTTATCGATTGCGCAGCAAGGTGGACGGCAAGGATCAGCAACCGTTGATACGAACCATGCGGGGAGTGGGTTATGTCGTCCAAAACTCCTAAGCCACTGATCCGGAGCGCAGCCTGGCGCATTTCACTCTGGGCGACGCTGGCATTTGCATGCGGAACAATGGTGGCATTTACGGCGCTTCATCGATTTGTTGCGAAGGACATTCAGAGGCGCACGGATACGTGGGTGACCGGGGAACTGGGAACACTGGAAGACGTTGCGGAACGCACGCCTAAAGACGCCCTCTACAGCCTCGTAGTCAGCGAGGTGGCAGAACTGGCAGAGCATGAGGTACCGAATAAATCGGAGGATGAGGACGAATCGACCGATACGGTTTTCTTTCTGATGGAGGGAGCTGACGGCTCAACTAGTGTGTGGGTGGGCAGCGGCAGTGGAGTGGTTGCTTTGAAGGCAATTCACTCCGCCAATATCTCGCCCGATCATCCGAAAGACGTGCGGGTAGAGGGATTCCCAATTCCATTCAGAGTGGCATCAGATGAAATGAAAAACGGGGGCCGCATCTATCTCGGACTTTCAGAGCGAGACGAGCAGAGAGTTTTGAGTAACCTACGGCTCCGGTTCGTTTTGTTCTGGCTGATGCTGGTGCTGCTGGGATTTGCGGTGGTCTTTGTTACGACGAAGTCTATGCTGAGCCATGTGCAAAGCATTACGGAGGCAGCATCGCGGATTGGCCACTCAGATTTGACGGAGAGGGTGCCAACAACGAAAAACAATGACGAAGTGAGCCAGCTTGCACTTACATTGAATGGGATGCTCGACCGGATTGAGCGTTCGGTGCACCAGTTGCACACGATTACCGGATCGCTGGCGCACGATTTGCAGAGCCCGCTGACGGCCATTCGCGGAAAGCTGGAGTTGACGTTGTTCGAAACTTTGACTGAAGAGCGCGCCGAGCCAATCGTTTCGGCGATCGAAGAGATCGACCGGCTCACAGAATTCCTGAACATGTCTCTTGACCTGGCAGAGGCCAAGGCAGACGCACTTCGCTTGTCGCGCACCGAGATTGATTTGACTGAACTGATGAAGATGATGAGAGGCCTGTATGAGCCATCGATGTCAGAGCGAGGGATTACAGTGGATGTGCATAGCGAAGGTGTTGTGCGAGTGAATGCGGACCCCGCATTGATTCACCGGATGGTTACAAATCTGCTGAATAACGAACTGAAGCACCTGCCGGATCAGAGCACGGTTGCGATCATTCTCCGCGAGCATGATGATGCTGCAATCATGCGCATTGAAGACAATGGTCCGGGGTTCGATGCCGAGGTATTGCGGGATCTCTTTGAACGGCGCGTGAGGGGCCGCACATCAAAAGGACACGGCCTGGGAATGGCCTTTGTGGGCGCCGTGGCCCGAGCCCACGGTGGAAGCGTGATTGCCGGCAATCTGGAAACTGGCGGGGCGTGGATTGAAGTAACTCTTCCGTTAGAGCCGACGCAGGCGCCAGCCAATTTTTGAGCGCTGATGTTGCAGGACCTGCATTTTTTCGCTGGCAATAACGCTCACGCGAAGGATGACAAAGGCTGGCTACAAGCGGCCTCTTAATCTTTATGCACGACACTTTTCCGCGCACGGGATGGGCTTCGCGGCCGGCTTTCTCCACTAGAACCTGTGCCCGTTATAATCGTTGCCAACCATGATCTTTCCGCGCCGGCGCTTCCTCAGCTCCACTCTCTTCGTTCTTGGCGGTTCGCTGACTGACGCGCTTGCCACTCCGCTGTGGAGGTGGAAGAGCAAACTCTCAATTGAGGCCGCTGCTCCAACTCAAGTTCCGTCCGGGGTGCAGTTCATCGACGTGGCGCAGCAAGCCGGCCTGAATGTTCCCAACGTGTGGGGCGGAGTCGATCACAAACGGGTGATCATCGAAACCAAGGGGAGCGGGCTGGCTTTCTTCGATTACGACAACGACGGATGGTTGGATATCTATCTAACCAACGGCGATCGTCTGGACGCGCATTGGCCGGCTGGGAAGGCGCCGACAACCCATTTGTTCAAGAACAACCGGGACGGAACATTTACGGATGTTACAGAAAAGTCGGGCCTGGGGCGCAGCGGATGGCAGACTGGCGTGTGCGTGGGCGACTATGACAACGATGGATGGGACGATCTCTTCTGCACCTTCTGGGGTCATAACATTCTCTTTCATAACAATGGCAACGGAACCTTTACCGATGTTACTCAAAAGGCTGGCCTCTCGCAGGAAAAGGGCCGCTGGGGCACCGGATGCACGTTTCTGGATTATGACCGGGACGGTTATCTCGACCTTTTTGTTTGTAACTTCATCAAGCTTGACCCGGACAAGAAGCTAGGTCCCGAGGATATGAATTTCTGCCAATGGAAGGGTGTTCCGACAATGTGCGGCCCACGAGGCCTTCCGGGCGACACCAACTTGCTTTACCACAACAACGGAGACGGGACCTTCAGCGACGTAACCGAGAAGGCCGGTATCCTTAAGCCCGGACCTCGGTATTCGATCACGGCCACGTCCTACGACTTCGACAACGATGGCTGGCCCGACATTTACATCGCGGTGGATTCGGAGCCCAGCATTCTGTTCAAGAACAACCACGACGGCTCGTTCAGCGACGTCGCGGTGATGAGCGGCTGCGCCTACAACGACGACGGGCACGAGCAAGCAGGGATGGGCCTGGGCGTGGCCGATTACGACTGCGATGGATGGTTCGATATCTTCAAAACTAACTTCGCCGACGATACTTCAAATCTCTACCATAACAATGGCGATGGGACATTCAGCGATGTGTCCTTCAGCTCAGGCGTGGGCATCAACAACCAGTATGTCGCGTGGGGCTGTGGTTTTATCGACTACGATAACGACGGCTGGGCGGACATTGTGCAGATCAACGGACACGTGTACCCGGAGATCGATAACTATAACTTCGGCGAGACATTCAAGAATCCGCGGTTAGTGTACAAGAACTTAGGCAATGGACGATTCCAGGATGTATCCGCGCAGATGGGGCCTGGTATAACTGAGCGCTTTTCAAGCCGCGGCGCAGCGTTTGGAGATTATGACAACGATGGCGGCATGGACATTCTGATCCTGAACATGAACGACTTTCCTTCGCTTCTGCATAACGTGGGAGGCAACAAGCAAAACTGGATCAAGATCAAACTTCAAGGGACCAAGTGCAATCGCACTGCCATTGGCGCTCGCGTGCGGGTTATCGTTGGCAAGCACATTCAGATGGACGAGGTTCATAGCGGCACAAGCGTGATGTCGCAGAGCGACCTGCGGCTTCATTTTGGTCTTGGTAAGGCAGAGGCCGTGGACGCGATCGAAGTGAAATGGCCCACCACACAGAAGGTGGAGCGCTTTACCATGGTCAAGGCGAACCAGATTGTTACGATCAGGGAAGGCGATGGGATTGTCGCTACGTGGAAGCCGCGACCTGCGTAGCGCGCAACTTCATTTTGCAACAGGGGTCTGGCCGGGCTCGACGACGAGGAACTGCTTGACCTCCCGGCGCTGCGCATCAACTGTGGCCGCCTGCTTCTTGCGCAGTGAGTCGTGGAGTTGGAACTCTTGCTTTGCCAGGTCGGATTGGCCGGTTCGGTCATAGGCGACGCCCATCCGGTAGTGTGCTTCGGCAAGTTCCGGGTTCGCTTCAATGGCCTTGGTGTAAAAGCCTATTGCCTTCGCAAAATCCTGCTGCGAGGCGTAAAGAACTCCAAGTTGCAAGAAAGCGTCAGCGCATTTTGGGTCGATTGCAACAGCCTTGGCGAGCAATGCCTCGACCTGAGTAGAGGAGGTTGAGTCGGGCTTCTGCGCGTGTTCCTTCCAAAGCGCCATTGCGTAGAAGTAATTGGCCAAAGAGCTGTCGGGATGCAATTGGGCAAACCGCGCCAGCTTTTGTTCGACGCACGGCAAGGGAGTGGGGGCAGCAATCTCAATCTTCCCCATGAAGAGATAGGGCTCTGTATCAGCTGGATTCAAATCGGAGGCATCGCAAAGGCGAAGCGCGGCTTCGTCGTATCGCGCTCCGGCAAACAGCGCTGCTCCGAGCGCGGCAAGCAATCTGGCTGATCTCGGATAAGCGTTGGTCCCTCTCTGGAAGACCTCTTGCGCCTGCCACACGGCACGGTGAAGCAATAACTCAGATCCCCATTCGAAGTAGTTAGTCTCGGTTGGATCCAAGACCACAGCCCGCTCAAATTCACGGACGGCTCCCAGGGGGTCGTTCGCCATTTCATATAGCTCGGCTGAGACGCGGCGGAGATCAGCGGTCTCGCGCCGCGCCAAGAGTTTCTCGATGTGCTCGCGGGCACGCGAACGGTCGCCTGACCCTTTGAGGGCGAGCGCAAGATCAAACTCGATGTCATAACTTGCTGGATCGATGTTATAGGACTTATCGAGACAGGGGATTGCATCGCTGTATTTGCCGGCGCGGAGATAGAATTCGCCAAGCCGGCGATTGGCTTCGAAACTGCCGGGAGCGTTGTTGAGCGCTTCGCGCAACTGGACTTCGGATGCGTCTGGAGCGCTTGTATGGCCCAGTTGATTGCTTCCCGGATCGCCGGGCTTGAGAGTCAGAGTTTCGCGGGTGAGGGCTTCACTGGTTCGCAGGCTGGCGTCCGATCCATGTCCTCCTGCCGCGGTCCAATCGGTGACTCCCGCAATGGAGAAGGTGGGGCTATCAGAAAACTCCATCGCTGAAGCCGTTGCCGAGCCATCGTGAGCACCGGGTTGAGTGCTATTTCCTTGTCCCGGAGGTTTA
>Ga0182016_10004839_pt1 | contig 14743 bp, 13 predicted proteins | sample 712S2MmetaG_FD_120491 | JGI IMG/M metagenome (GOLD analysis project Ga0182016, IMG submission 120491) | Permafrost microbial communities from Stordalen Mire, Sweden - 712S2M metaG | ecosystem: Environmental > Terrestrial > Soil > Wetlands > Permafrost | place: Sweden: Stordalen | collected...
CAAGTACACAGACGTGCAGGGGCGGCTTTACCGGATGGATGTTGGGAGCGGCAAAGTTGAGGGGCTTGGGGCCGGTTTTGACGGAACCTGGGACAGCTTTGTGCTGCTGCCGGATGGGCGCTAGGTGGCGCTGGGGATGAAGGGTACCGAGGATCAGCTTTACCTGGTGGAGGGCGAGAAGGCGACCAAGCTGCCGGGGTTGGCGGGAAGCTATTCGGGACTGGAGGTGGCTCGAACCGCAGGCGCGATTCTGGTAAGGCATTCGACGATCAATGAGACTACGCAGGTTTATATCGCTACAGACCCGATGCATCCGGACAGGCTTACGGCGCTGACGAATTTCAATCCGATATTTGCGGAACGGGCGCAGGTGGAGTGGAAGCCTTATACGTGGAAGGTGGACGATGGGCGCACCGTTGAGGGCGTGCTGATTTTTCCGCCGGGGATGAAGGAAGCGAAACATTTGCGCATGCTGACGCTGATTCATGGCGGACCGGCGGATGCGGATGGGGACAAATTTGGCGCGGACTGGTATGACTGGGCATCGCTGGCAGCAACAAACGGCTGGCTGGTGTTCCGTCCGAACTATCGCGGGTCGTCGGGATATGGAGACGAGTTCATGCTGGAGATAGCGCCGCACCTGGTTTCAAAGCCGGGGCGCGACATTCTGGAAGGCGTGGATGCACTGGTGAAGGATGGGTATGCAGATCCGGACAAGCTAACGATTGGCGGGTACAGCTACGGCGGTTACATGACTAACTGGCTGATTACGCAAACTACGCGCTTCAAGGCTGCGGTGACGGGGGCCGGGGCCGTAGAGCACGCGGCCAACTGGGGCAACGACGATGAGACGTGGGACGATGCCTGGTACCTGGGCGGGCAGCCGTGGGAAAATGCGGACCTTTACCAGAGCGAGGCGGCGCTGTTCCGGTTCGACAGAGTGAAGACACCGGTGCACCTGGTGCAGGGCGGTGCGGATGTGCGCGTAAGCTATCTGGAGGGGGTGACTATGGAGCGGGCGCTGGAGGCTTTGAAGATTCCGCACCGGTTTCTCGTTTTCCCAGGGGAAGGGCATGGGCTGCCGAAGAATCCGTGGCATGGATATATCAAACTGCGGGAAGAGTTGAAGTGGCTTGAGACTTATGTACCGAAGTAAGAGCTTGATGGTTGAGAGCCGTGGTTTCCCCGGTCTCAAAGTCGAGACCGGGGGCACCCAGCAGTGTTGGATAGGCATAGGTTGAAGCATTTGAGGAAGCCAGCATGGACGCTGGCGCATCTTGTATTCAGGACAGAATGACTTCTGCTGATCAGGCACGGCAAAACGCATTCCAACAGACGCTGCTGAGCGCGCGCCGGACGATGCTTTGGACCGAGACGCTGAAGCTCGCTCTCGATAGTTTCAGAGCCAGCAAGATGCGCTTTGCTCTGACGGCGCTGGGGATGGTGATCGGGACGGCGTCAGTGATCCTGGTAATCACGATTGGTCTGACCGGCCAGGAATTCGTTCAGCAGGAGTTGCAAAAGATCGAGACCAACGCGATCGAGCTGGAGTACAAGGGCGGCGGGGCCACGGCGGCAGAGCGAGTGCTTTACAACGACAACCTGACGCGCGACGACGAAAAGTGGGTGCGGGCTCAGTTGCCGGGCCTAGTCTACTCCTCGCCAATCATCCAGATGCACGACCGCATCAGCTTTGGCGGCGGCGTGACCAAGGATACGCTGGTGCTTGGCGTCAGTCCGGACTACCAGCATATCCGTAACCTGCTGACGCCGATGGGACGGTTCTTCGACCAGGAAGACGACGCGGCGCACACCAAATGCGCGGTAGTGACGGAGCAGTTTGCGCACGATCGTTTCGGGAGTTCCGACGCGGCTATCGGGCAGACCTTCGAGATCAGCCGCATTCCATTCACCATCATCGGCGTATTCAAAGAGGCCGTTCCCGACTTGGGCAACACGGAAATTGAGGATCAGACCGTTCTCATTCCGCAATCGGTAGCCCGCTACTTCAGCGGATCGGAGAACGTACAACAGATTTATTTTTCGATGCGCTCAATGGATGAAGTGCCGGGAGCAGCGAAGGAGATCGAGCGGATTGTGCACTCGCATCACCGGGCAGACTCGGTTTACCAGGCAACGACGCTGAAGGAGTACATGGAGATTGCCACCCGCATAACCCAGGCCCTGACGGCGCTGCTGGTGGCCGTGGCCTGCGTGACTCTGGCAGTGGGCGGCGTGGGCATTATGAACATCATGCTGGCCGGAGTGCGGGCAAGAGTGCGCGAGATCGGCATCCGCAAGGCGCTGGGCGCCACGCGGCGAGAGATCAAGCTGCAGTTTCTTACCGAGGCGGTGATCATCTCGCTCACGGGCGGGTTAGCGGGAACTATCGTCGGACTCACCCTCCCGCTGTCTGTGCGCATGTTTACCGACTTTGCGATCCCCATTACGCCTTGGTCTGTGGTAATCGCGATGTCTTCTGCAATGCTGGTGGGGATTATCTTCGGCACTGTACCGGCCACGCGGGCAGCGCAGATGGACCCGGTGGAGGCGCTGAAGTATGAGTGAGCGCGAACGCGATTCGGCCGATGAGGGAGATGCAGCGCCAAAGCGATCGCAGGGGCCGAACCTGATTCTGATGTATAGCCTGATTGCGCTTGCGCTGGCAGCAGCGATCGGGTTTGCGTGGATGATTGTGGCGCCGTTTCATCATCGGCATTAGATTGGAGTATGCTATGCCGTCGCAAGCTGAAAAAGCCGCCCTCTTTCAGGCGCTTCATCAACGACAGGAAGTTTTTGTCATTGCGAACCCTTGGGATGCGGGGACGGCACGCTTGTTCGCGGGACTGGGATTCAAAGCCCTGTCGACTACGAGCGCCGGGCTGGCGTTTGCGCTCGGGCGGCGCGATGGAACGGCGAGCGTGAGCCGCGACGAGGCGCTCGAGAATGCGCGATCGATTGTCGATGCTACTGCGCTGCCGGCGGCCGCCGATCTTGAGAATGGGTATGGGCACAGTCCGGAGGCTGCGGCGGAGACTATTCGGCTGGCGGCGGAAAGGGCTGGCTTGGTGGGCGGATCGATTGAGGACGCTACTGGCGATCCGGCACATCCGATCTATGACTTCGAACATGCGGTGGAACGGATTGCCGCTGCGGCCGCTGCTGCTCGGGCCCTTCCCTTCCCTTTCATGCTGGTTGCACGGGCCGAGAATTATCTGCACGGGCGGCCGGATCTGGACGATACCATTCGCAGGTTGCAGGCATTCGAGGCCGCAGGTGCAGAAGTTTTGTATGCGCCCGGGATTACACACCCGGAGGAAATTCGGACTGTGTGCGCTGCGGTGCGTAAGCCGGTAAATGTGTTGATGGGTTTGAAGGGTGTGCCGCTGCTTTCTGTAAAGGAGCTTGGAGAACTGGGAGTGCGGCGGATCAGCCTTGGATCGGGGTTTGCACGGGCGGCGATGACAGCTTGCTTCAAGGCGGCGCGGGAAGTGATGGATGAGGGGACTCTCACTTTTACGGCGGAGACGCTTTATATGTCGGAGCTAGTGGATTTGTTTGAGTAATGCCGTTGTACACGGCTTCGGACCGCAAGTTTGTAGGAGTCGCCTGAACTGCAGTCTCCCACGGGAAGCTCCCGCGGTTTAGGATGGTGTGTCGCGGAATTGGGGAGATCTTTCCCTGCTTCTTCGCTTGAGGACGCACATCATGATGTTTTCTGCTTCGCTTCGTAATATTTTGTTGCCGGTCTTTCTACTAGCCGCTGTTGCTTCGCTGGCGCAGCCTGGCAATACTCCATATGACGCTGTGAATCCGCTCATTGGCACGGATGGGGGCGGGAATACGTTTCCCGGCGCGACGCTACCGTTCGGGATGATGCAGTGGAGCCCGGATACAAACACAGATGCCTGGTACTACTTGAAAGACAAGCAGATCACGGGGTTTGGGCTGACGCATATCAGCGGAGCTGGGTGCCCGCTTTATGGCGACTTCGCGGTGTTACCGGTTACGCGCGAACTGACCTTGAGTCCTGGCTCCGGCATTGCTCCTTACAGCGTGGACTTCGACCACACCAGGGAAGAAGCGCGTCCGGGATATTACGCTGTGACGCTTCTGAACGGCGTGCGGGTGGAGATTACGGTTGCAGAGCGTTCAGGGGTTGCGCGGTTCATTTTTCCTGACGGAAAACCGGCTCGACTATTGGTGAATGCGGGGTCGAGCGCAAATTCGCTGGCGGGTAAGGAGCCGTTGCGGCCGGACCAGAGCGTTTATACCAATCAAATTGAATTGAAAGGCGCCGACTCGTTCGCGGGATCGACGACGGCGGGTGGGTTCTGTTCGTCGGACTCGCATTACAAGCTTTTCGTTACAGGGCAGTTCGCCAAACCTTACAAGGCATCGAAGGTGTGGCAGGACGATGCGATTCTTGACGGCAGCATTGGAGCCCAGGGCAAACATACCGGCGCATGGCTGGACTTCGGCAACGAGCACGAGGTGGTGCTGAAGGTTGGCATTTCATTTGTGAGCGCGGAGGGGGCGGAGGCGAATCTTCATCAGGAGATTCCGGGATGGGATTTTGACGAAGTACACGCAACCGCGAAACAGATTTGGAGCCAGCTTCTGGACCGTATTGCCGTGGAAGGCGGGACGGCCGATCAGCGGACCATCTTTTATACGGGCGTTTATCACTCGCTGCTGTCGCCTACGGTGTTCAGCGATGAAGACCATAATTACACGGGGTTCGACGGAGTGGTGCGTTCTCTGGCGGGAACGAAGCAAGGCGCGCAGTACGCGAACTTTTCCGATTGGGACATTTATCGCAACACGGTGCAGTTTCAGGCGCTGCTTGATTCGGCGCGCGAATCGGACATGATGCAGTCGCTGGTGAACGACGCCGTGCAGAGCGGGTGGTATCCACGCTGGGAGGCTGCGAACGATGTGACGTATGTGATGGGCGGGGATTCGCCGGTGATTTTGCTGGCTTCGTCGTATGCGTTTGGGGCGCACAATTTCGATGTGGAAACGGCGCTGAACTACATGGTTAAGGCTGGAACGCAGCCGGGGCCGGGGCCGCATCACAACGCAGAAAGGCCATTCTTGCAGGAGTATTTGAAGCTGGGTTACGTGCCGAATGAGAAGGACGAAATCTCGGCCTCCCGGACGCTGGAATATGCGAACGACGATTTTGCAATTGCGCAGTTCGCGAAAAGCATTGGACACAAGGCGGAGTATCAGGCATTCCTGGATCAGTCGGAAAACTGGAAGAACTTGCTGGACCCGGAGACGGGCTGGATTCGTCCGCGCAATAGCGATGGGAGTTGGCTGGCTGGGTTCGACGCGGAACGATCTTTGCCGAAGCGCGTCTGGAATAACCAGGTCAGCAACGATCAGAAGGGCTTCGAGGAAGGCAATACCTATCAGTACAGCTTTATGATTCCGTTTGATTACCCGGCGCTCTTCAAAGGGATTGGCGGGGACGACAAGGTGACGCCGCGGCTGGACAAGTTCTTTCTCAAGCTGAGGTGCTGGGGCGAGCCTTGCTACAACATCGAGAATGAGCCGGACTTCGTTGTGCCTTATGCGTATGTGTTCGCGGGGCAGCCGTGGAAGACGCAGGAGGTGGTGACACGGATCGGCAAGGAGGTCTTCAAGACTTCGCCGGATGGGATACCGGGGAACGACGACCTGGGCGCGACCTCAGGGGTGTATGTGTGGAACGCGCTGGGATTCTACCCGGCGGTGCCTGGGGTGGGCGGCCTGGTTTTGGGTACGCCGATGTTCGACAGGGTAACTTGGCGGATGGCGGGTGGAAGGACGCTGATTATCAGCAAGCAAGGCAACGGAATTTATGTGCAGAGGGCAGCGCTGGATGGCGTGGAGTACGGGAAGTCGTGGCTTCCGATTGCGAAGCTGCATGCGGGGGTGAATCGGCTGGATTTCACGGTGGGGCAGGCGCCAAATATGGTGCGAGGAACGAAGGTGGTGGATCGGCCGCCGGCATTCCGGTAAAAAAAGGGTGCTGACCCGACAGAAGAGTAAGGAGTACAGTTGGACAGGTAAGGAGCCTAATCCATGGCCACTGCGACAAAACGGGTATCTCCGCCAGCTGTTCGTGCAAAGGTGACCAACAAGGGTCAGGTTACGATCCCGGTGGAAGTTCGCAGGGCGCTCGGAATCAAGCCTGGCGATCATCTGCGGTTCGTCCAACTGGGGCCGGATATCAGGCTCACCGCCGAGCCACGAGAAAACGTCTTTGGAAAGTGGCGCGGGATCGGAATCGACGGCATGTCACCCGGACGAGAGGGCGTAATGGCCTATATGCGAGGGATTCGAGGCTACGATGAATTCGACGACAACCTCGCTTGATACCAACCTCCTCGTTTACCTCCTGAACCAAGACAATGCCCTCAACCAACGTGCGCTGGCCGCGATCGAAGAATCAAGAGGGAGAGGGCCGCTAATCGTTTCCGGTGCGGTTTATGCGGAACTGTTAGGCCTTCCCTCGGGAACCCAAGCGGTTCTCGATGAATTCTTCACTCTTGGCGGCATTCAAACTGACTGGCGTTTCGATGAAACTATTTGGCGTGCCGCGGGAATTGCATTTCAGGGATATGTGGAACGAAGGCTGGCTGGCACCGCGTTGCTTCCGCGCCGTATTCTGACAGATTTTCTGATCGGGGCACATGCGTTGGTTCGTGGCCATACCCTCCTCACTACCGACTCCCGCCACTACGCTGCCGCATTCCCGACGTTGCAAATCATCGCCGCTTGAGAAACCACAAAAGGAAAAGGAATGACACGGTCTCCTCAAATTATTGCAATGGGTGGCGGCGGGTTCTCAATGGAACCGGAGAACCTGCTGCTTGATCGGTTTGTTCTTTCGGTCACTGGAGTGCCGACGCCGAAGGTCTGCTTTGTTGGTACGGCCAGCGGCGACGCGCAGAGTTATATAGACAAGTTTTACGAGTCGTTCAACACGCTGACTAGCTCTCCATCTGACTTGTCCCTTTTCAAGCCGCCGACTACTGATTTGCGCGATTTTGTTCTGGAAAAGGACGTGATCTATGTGGGAGGCGGCAATACTCGGAACCTTGTCGTGTTGTGGCGCGAATGGGGTCTGGATGCGATTCTCCGCGAGGCTTGGCAAGCTGGCGTGGTGATGACGGGTCTGAGCGCTGGATCGCTTTGTTGGTTCGAGGATGGGGTCAGCGATTCGGTGGTGCCGGGGGATCTGGCGCCGATCAAGTGTGTGGGATTCCTGAAGGGTAGCCACTGTCCGCACTACGATGGGGAACCTGGAAGGCGGCCTGCATACCATCGGTTTATTCAGGAGGGCAGGCTTGAGGCGGGATATGCGGCGGACGATGGGGCGGCGCTGCACTTTATTGGCGAGGAATTGGCGCGCGTCGTGAGCTCGCGAGAAGCGGCGAAGGCTTATTCCGTGCGGCGGGTTGGGAATCAGGTGGAAGAGGTGGCGCTCGAAACGAAATGGCTGGCCCTGGCGGCGATCAGCACCGGGATGCCGTCCACGATAGGGTAGAAGCGGGAGCACGCTTGGCAGAGAAGCTGGTTGGCTTCGAGGCGCAAATCTCCGAGACAAGCCGGGCAGGCTAGCTGGTCCAGGATCGAAGAGTCGAATGTAAGATCGCTGGCTGGCATCAGTCGCTATTGGATGCTGGGTTCGGGGGCAGCTTCGGCGTTAGTTCCACCGTTGGCTGTGGGGCGCTTGGGGACTTTGGCGAACTCCTGCTCAATGCTGGCGTTCGTGCCGGCCACAGCGGACTCGTAAGCCACGCGGATTCCGTTGAAGATGGCGCGGTCGTTGGACGAGCCGTGGCCGATGATGCACACTCCACGGACGCCAAGTAACGGTGCTCCACCGTATTCGCGGTAGTCGAGGCGGCGGCGAAATTCGTTGAAGGCTCGACGGGACAGCAATGCGCCCACCTGCGCCGTGACCGTGCGGGTAAGCGACTCGCGGAGGACGTCGCGAACGAAGCGGCCGACACCTTCGCTGGTCTTAAGTGCTACGTTTCCTACAAAGCCATCGCAGACGATGACGTCGGCCAGACCCGAGAAGATGTCGCGGCCTTCAACGTTTCCTATGAAGCGGATAGGGAGGGCTTTGAGGAGCGGAAAAGCCTCGCGGGTGAGGTCGTTACCCTTGGTTTCTTCTTCGCCGATGGAGAGCAGGCCTACGCGCGGCTGGCTGATCTTGAGGACGCTGCGGGCGTAGATTTCACCCATCACCGCAAATTGCGCCAGGTTTTGCGGCTTGCAGTCGACGTTGGCGCCAACATCAAGCAGGACACACGGATTTCCAGTAGAGCTGGGCATGGGGGTTGCCAGGGCAGGCCGATCGACGCCGGGAAGCGCGCCAAGCACCATTTTTGCCGTGGCCATGGCCGCGCCTGTATTGCCGGCGGTCACAAACCCTGCGGCCTTGCCTTCGTGGACCAGCTTGAGCCCAACGCGCATGGAGCTGTTCTTCTTGGAGCGAACGGCTTGGGCAGCCTTCTCTTCCATGCCGATGCGTTCAGAGGCATGGTGGATGATAATGGGCAGGTCTTCGTTTTCGAGAATTTCGTCGAGGAGATCGCGCAGCTCCGCCTCCGGCCCAACCAGGTGGACACGCACGGGCAGTTCGCGGCAGGCGAGGATGGCCCCGCGAATCTCCGGCTCTGGAGCTTTGTCGGAACCTACGGCGTCAAGAACGATGTCTGTGAGCATAGGGGCTCAGGCTAATACTGTCTGACACTGCCTGACTACTTGGCTGCTTCCTTCACTTCGATAACCGCACGGCCCTTGTAAGCGCCGCACTTGGGGCAGGCGCGATGGGGGAGCTTCTTCTCGTGGCAGGTTGGGCACTCGGAGACTCCGACAGCGGTGAGGAAGTCGTGGGAGCGGCGAAGGGCTGTACGGCGCGTTGAGTGGCGCCTTTTCGGATTAGGCATGACAAATTTCCTTTCGTGTTTCCGCCGACTGCGACATAACGCAACGCGGCCCGACAGCGGCGGAACACCCTCAATGGCATTTATCCCCTGGATTATCTGGGGGTTAACTCTCAGACTTGATCCGGCCGCGGAGCCCAGCCAGCGCTTCCCAACGGGGGTCGCTCGGACCCACATCGCAGGCACACGCCGTACTGTTGCGATTCTCACCGCAGCGCGGGCAAAGTCCTTTGCAGTCAGGCTTGCACAGGGTCCTGACCGGCAGGGACAATAGCACCTGCTCACGCAGCACATCTTCAAGCAACAGACCGTCTTTTAGATAATACCCGATTTCCGTTTCCGGCGCAGTAATTGAGCGCTCCAAGGCTTCGGAGTCTGCCTCGGCGGGGCGAAAGATGAGGTCGAACTCGGCAGCGAGGGGGATTTCAACCGGCTCAATGCATCGAGCGCACGGTACCTGAAACTTGCCCGAGAAGCTGCCTTTGAGGCGAATGTCGGCGACGATGTCCTTGGGGCCGCGATGCTCATGGAGCACTTCCACATGGCCGGCAGTGGCCAGGTTGCCTACCTGCTCGGCTTCTTCGCCCAGATCGACAGCGCCTGGAGGCAGTTCCAGGTCGAAGTCGATTGGTTCCCGTTCCAGCTCAACTACTTTGAATTCCATGTAATGAGCGTACGGCGCGGGGAGTTGCGCGTCAATGCGGGGAGTTGTTGAGCAACCAAGTCCGGCAAAGTGCGGGATGTCTTGGATTTTGGATATGTCTGAACCTCAAGTTCACCGCGATTGCGCCGATGCAATCGTAGAACCGCCTGAGAAAGGGCTACCGGCATGCAATGGCTCCGCAATCTACCTATTTCCCGCAAGTTTACCTATGCATTCGGCATTGTTTGCTGTCTTTGCATGTTGTTTGGCGCTTATACATTTGTCGCATTTCAGTCGATCACAGCGAAGAGCCTGGATGTAAATGAGAAGAGGTTTCCTTCCGTTGTCCATTTAGCAGAAGCCCGTTCAGGAATTCAACAGATGCGCCGATGGGATCTCGCTCTGCTGCTTTGTCAGACCCCGGCTTGTATATCGCGAGCCATCGATCAGCGGCAGAATGCGCTATCGGCTTATCAAGCCGGGGTGCAGGGCTACGAGCCCTTAATCTCGACACCCGAAGAACGGGTGCTTTTCCAGAAGTTTTCCGGGACGTTTGCACAATACCTGGAGGCAAGCAATAGCGGCGAGAAGCTATTGGAGGCTGGCAAAGTTGGCGAGGCTCTGAGTGAAACAAGCACGGAGTCCGCTCTCGGATTAGTCTCGGAGGCGATTAGTTCCGTAAATGAAGCACTTCAGCTGAACATCAAGGCGGGGATGGACGAGTCGGCGGCCGAAACCAGCGCCAGCCGGCGTGCCATGCGGGTCGACGTTGCGGTCACACTGCTGATTGTGATTCTTTGCGGAACCATTGGCGCGGTCCTTACCAGGGAGATTGCACCAAGGGTGGCGAGGTTGAGGGATGCTATAGAAGACTTGGCCGCCAAAGACCTTTCGACAAACGTCAAGGTGACCGGGACGGATGAACTTGGCAAGCTTGGGGAGGCTTTCAACAACAGCGTTGCCTCGATGCGCGCGGTCTTGTTGGCAGTGGCGCAAACTGCGGACACTCTGTCAGCGGCTTCGACGGAAATTAGCACGGCGGCAGTGCAGAGCGCGGGGAATGCGCGCACGCAGTCGAGCAAAACCAACCAGATTGCGGCAGCGGCGCAGGAGATGACGGCGACGATTGGGGAGATCAGCCACAATGCGGAGAGCGCGGCGGGGGCGAGCCGCGAGTCGGCGGAGACGGCGAACCAGGGCGGAACGGTGATGCAGGCGGCAGCGGCAACGATGGAGAAGATTTCGGCAGCCACGAGTTCTGTATCGGAAAAGATGGCCTCGCTGGCGCATCGGTCGGAAGAGATTGGCAAGGTGGTCAATGTGATTCAGGAGATCAGCGAGCAGACCAACTTGCTGGCGCTGAACGCGGCAATTGAAGCGGCCCGAGCGGGCGAACATGGACGCGGATTTGCCGTGGTTGCAGGCGAGGTGCGAAGGCTGGCGGAGCGGACCAAGGGGGCTACCGAGGAGATTGCGGGCACGATACGCAGCATCCAGGATGAAACGCGGGAGACGTTGCAGGTGATGCAGGAGAGCCGCACCGCAGTGGAGACCGGGATGGAGGAGACAGCGCATGCGCGGCGGAGCCTCGAGGCAATCATCGAGTCGTCGAAACAGGTGGAGCACCAGATTCATCTGATCGCGACGGCGGCTACGGAACAGACCTCGGCGTCGGGGGAGATCTCGGAATCCGCAGGGCAGATTTCACAACTGTCTTCAGAAAACACGCAGGTCGCCGAGCAAGCCGTAGAAGCGCTGAAGAACTTATCTTCGATGGCCAACGACCTGTTCGGGATGATCCGTCAGTTCCGCCTCGACGACGGGCCACAGGCTGGCGGCAAATACAGTGAAAAAGGACAGGCGGCGATCAAGGGCAAGCTGCGCACCGCGCATCTTTAACCCAGATTGAGAATCAGGAGGGGTTTCACAATGAATCTGTTTCGATGCAGTGCGATGTTTGCGGTGGTCGTCTCGTTGGCCGGAGTTGCCGGTTTTGCGCAGTCTTCCGGGGAAGCCGTTTACAAGGAAAAGTGCCTTAATTGCCACGGCCCCGACGGAATGGCCAACTCTGGCGTCAGCAAGCTGATGAAAGTGAAGCCGATCACGGATGCGGGGATCAAGAAGCTCACCGAGGCGGAGATGATTCAGTTAACCCGCGACGGTGTAGGCAAGATGCAGGCGTATAGGGGCGTGTTGACCGACGCACAGATCAAGGCGTCGGTAGACCACTTCCGCACGTTCCTCAAGTAGGGGCCACTTTCACAAAGCCGGGTGCCCCATCCATTTCATAGTTTCATCGTGAATTGGGTGGGAAAACACTGCACTCGATCTTGCCGACCGCCCCCACGCGCGCAATTCATTCAACTTGCCTATCCGCACCTGCCCCGCGCTATGTTAGCCTCCGGTTGTAGACCTTCGCCGCTTTCCCGTTTGATACTCAGCGGCGTGTGTTGCATCAACCTTCTGGGGGAACACTCGCATGAGCGCCGTCAAGTATGACCTCATCGTCATTGGTTCCGGGCCTTCGGGCCAGCGGGCCGCCGTGGCTGCCTCAAAGATGAAGAAGCGGGTGGCGGTGGTGGAGGCGCGCTCGGTCGTGGGCGGCGTCTGCATCAACACAGGCACCATCCCCTCGAAGACCATGCGCGAAGCGGTGATGCACCTATCCGGGTATAATTACCGGTCGCTTTACGGGATGAATTACCGGGTGAAGGAAAAGATATCGATGGCCGACCTGGCCTTTCGCGTCCAGGCGGTGATCAAGACCGAGGTCGATGTGACCGAGGCGCAACTTTCTCGCAACAATATCGACGTGGTTCATGGAATAGCGAAATTCGTCGAACCGCACCAGATCCGAGTGGAGGGGCCGGGGACCGATTCGATCCTCGAAGCCGACCGCATCATTCTGGCGGTTGGAACCAAGCCGGCCGATTCGCCCAAGGTACCTATCAATGGGCGGACAATCGTCAACAGCGATCAGATTCTGGCACTGCCGGAGCTCCCCCGCTCGCTGCTGGTTGTGGGCGGCGGCGTGATCGGCGTCGAATATACATGCATGTTCGCGGTGCTGGGTGTGCGGGTGACGCTGATTGAAAAGCGCGACCGGCTGCTGGAGTTTGCGGATCGCGAAATTATCGAAGCGCTCAGCTACCACTTGCGCGATAGCCGCGTAACCATGCGGCTTGGCGAGGGCGTGGCTAGCGTGGAGGAACTGCCGGACGGCACCGTGGTTGCGAACCTGGAAAGCAAGAAAAAGGTCTCCGGCGACGCGCTGCTGTATGCCGTTGGGCGGCAGGGAGCGGTCGACGACCTGAACCTGGCGGCAGCGGGATTGGAAGCGGATAATCGCGGGCGCATTCCGGTGGACGAACACTTCCAGACCAGCGTGCCGCATATCTTTGCTGTCGGCGATGTGGTTGGGTTCCCTTCCCTGGCTTCGGTATCGATGGAGCAGGGGCGAATTGCGGCGGCGCGGGCGTTCAACGATCAGGCGGCCTCGTCAAATCCCAGTTTTTATCCCTATGGGATTTATACGATTCCAGAGATCAGCTTTATCGGTAAGACCGAGGAGCAACTGACTGACGAAGACGTGCCGTACGAAGTGGGCATGGCATATTATCGCGAGACGGCGCGCGGGCAGATTCGCGGAGACACTACCGGACGGCTGAAGCTGGTCTTCCATCGCGACACGCGGAAGGTGCTGGGCGTTCATATTATTGGCGAGGGCGCGGCTGAGCTGGTTCACATTGGGCAGGCGGTGATGGTTCTGGGCGGGACGGTGGACTACTTCATCGATACCGTGTTCAACTACCCAACGCTGGCGGAGTGCTACAAGGCGGCGGCGTTTAATGGAATCGGGCGGCTGAACCGCTATCAGACGGGGTAGGAGATAACGTCGCGTTCCTGGAAGTCGAACGTCAGGCTATGAGGACCCTAAAAGCAGGTCCCCTTCGTCTACGCTCAGGGCAGGCTTTCGACTCCGCTGAAGTACGCTCCGCTCCCTATGAACAAGGCCCGTTGAGGTTCGTGGTCTCCCACCCATTCGCCAGAAAAAAGGCGAATGGATGGGGCACAGAGCATCTGTGGCGGTCCGGCACAGTGTTCATTGCAGACGTAACTTGCCGCTGCGAGTTATGCTGCTCAGGATGACAGGTTTGTTGCGGGGAAGGCTTTTGGGAGGGCGAAATGACAACCGCCATTGGCGTTGTAATTACGGAACACATCGTTGCAGGAAGGCTTGAGGACCAGCGCCTCTCGGGCTCGACCATTCGCTATCCCACTGACGTAGAGGAACACGACGCGCTCGCTGCGCTGCCCGGCGGTGAACTGGTGGAGTTGCTGGCCTCCGAGATTGCCACACTGGCCAAGCGCGAGACCGCACCTGTGGACGCGATTGGCGTGGCTGTGCCCGGGATCATTCGACACGGCGTGGTGGAAGACTCGCCGAATCTGACACAGATCAAGGGCATGCGCCTGGCTGAGGAACTTACCCGCGCTCTGCTCACACGCGACATAACCGCGCCCGTACATATTGCCAACGATGCAGACGCGATTGCGGCGGGGGTGGCGGCTACGCGCGGACAACTGAACAAGCTTACGCGCGTGTGGACGATCGGCAACGGCATCGGATATGGGCGCTGGCCTTATGTTGAAGGGGTTTGGGAGGGCGGCCATGTCACGGTCACGCTCGACCCCAAGGAGAAGTTCTGCGGATGCGGCGGGGTGGGGCATCTGGAAGGAATCATGGGCTATCGCGCCATGCGGATGCGGTTCCTGGACCTGGAGCCGGAAGAGGTGTTCGCACAGGCCAAACAGGGAGACCAGCGCTGCCGCGAGTTTGTCGAGCTATGGCATCGCGCTCTGGCAGCGGCCACGGCTTCGTTTATCCACCTGGCGGGGCCGGGGAAGTTCTATTTTACTGGCCATAACGTCCGTTTCTTGGAGCTCACCATGCTGCGACCGTTGATTGAATCCATGGTGAAGATGAGCACGCTGCAAAGCTTCTCGCTAGAGATTCTCCCGGAAGACGATCAGACAGCGCTGCTAGGGGCGGGGGTTTCGGCGGTCAGGGCGCTGGCGTCCTGAAGAATCTATCCGACGAAACCGGTATCGCCCCGTAGTCGAGAGCAGCATCTGAAGGAAAATCAAG
>Ga0182016_10004840_pt1 | contig 14741 bp, 11 predicted proteins | sample 712S2MmetaG_FD_120491 | JGI IMG/M metagenome (GOLD analysis project Ga0182016, IMG submission 120491) | Permafrost microbial communities from Stordalen Mire, Sweden - 712S2M metaG | ecosystem: Environmental > Terrestrial > Soil > Wetlands > Permafrost | place: Sweden: Stordalen | collected...
ATGAAGCGCGTGCGGCGCGAGATGCAGGCGGTGTTTCAGGACCCGTATGGGGCGCTCGATCCGCGGATGAGGGTGCTGGAGATAGTGACTGAGCCGCTCGTGGTGCATAAGGTCCAGAGTTCAGTGTTCAGGGGCCAGGAATCAGAGAAAAGAGATCAGAGATCAGAGAACAAAAAACAGGGATCTGGCGCGGTGGGCATGCGTGCGCAGGCGGTGGAACTGCTGCGCGAAGTGGGGCTCGATGAGTCGGCGCTGGGGCGGTATCCGCATGAGTTCAGTGGCGGCCAGCGGCAGAGGATCAACATTGCGCGGGCGCTGGCGCTGCGGCCGAAGCTGCTGGTGCTCGACGAGCCGGTTTCTGCGCTGGACGTGAGCGTGGGGGCGCAGATCGTGAACCTGCTGCGGAGTTTGCAACGCGAGCGCGGGCTTACTTACTTGTTCATCTCCCATTCGATGCCGCTGGTGCGGTATCTGAGCACAAGGATTGCGGTAATGCAGGCAGGGCGGCTGGTGGAGACGGGTGAGGCGGAGGAGTTGTGTGCGCGGCCAAGGGAGGCTTACACGCGGCAGCTGATCGAGGCTACGCCGGAGCTGCCGGTGGGGGCGTGAGTGTTTTAAGAAACGAATACGGTTCGTGGGATCCCAGGCCTCAAAATCGAGACCTGGGGCACGCGAAGTGGATTGACTGGAAACAAAGCCCAGCTACTTCGGCTGGGGCGTAGTGGTTGCGGGAGCAGCCGGAGCCGTAGCAGCCGGTGGATTTGCTGGAGTTGGTGTGGGTGCAGTTGCCGGACCTGAAGCAGGAGCAGCAGAGGTTGGGGCTGAAGGGGTGGCGCCAGCAGCGGGAGCGGCGGGTTGGCCGGGTGCGCCAGGAGCGTGACCGGGAGCGCCTTGCGGTGGTGCTCCAGGCATGGGACGTCCACCAGGCATGGCGCCCATGGGTGGGCGGGTCGGCTGCTGCGGGATCTCGGTGACACTCACCAGTTCGATATCGAAGATGAGGTCGGCTTTGGGCGGGATGCCGGGATTTTTAGGATCGCGGGAGGGGGAGCCGGCCGCTCCGTAAGCAAGCTGCCAGGGGATAAAGAGGCGCCGCTTGCCACCGATCTTCATGCCATCGAAACCCTGATCCCAGCCGGGAATGACGCGGTGCGCGCCCTGGATAAAGCGTAAGGGCTGGCCGGCTTCCTGTTTCTGCTTGCCGTCTTCACCCATGACCGGCTTACCGGTGTCATCGAATACCGGCATGGCAGGGTGGTCAAAGGATGAGTCGACTTTGCGACCGTCGGCGGCGAGCCAAAGCGTGTAGTGAACTTTGTAGACCTTATTGGGCTCGGCGAGGGCACCGGTACCGATCTTGGTGTCTTGGTATTTCAGTGAAAATGCGGTCTTGAGGATTCCTCTGGCCGGTGGAACGCCGGGTGGAAGCTTGATGCCGGAGGCAGCGGGTGAAGCGGTGTGGGCCACAGGCTTGGCTGCGGGCGTGGAAGCTGATTGCGCGGTGACGACACCGGCAGCGGACAGAAGAAGAGCTGCGAGCAGGACATGTTTCATGTGAATAGACGACTCCAGTATTTCAACGGCGAGTTTCTCAAGATGGGTGATTCTCGACGGATGTTTCCAGACGGAAGTTTATCAGGGGATGGGGGGCGCTGGCAGCGGTTTCATCTCCAACCATTTAACTGAAAGGCAGCGAGGATGGGGCGCTCATCCATTGTGCAAGGCAGAAGTTGCGTCATTCCCTGAGGGCCAAGCCCTTATCTTTCTTTATCCAGTGTCGCGTAAACTTGCGCATGGCCTCCATGCTCGCTCATTTACTCAGGATCTGTTGGCTGCCGGTTGCCTCGTTCTTCGCCGGCGTTTTGAATGCCATCGCAGGGGGCGGATCGTTCCTGTCTTTGCCGGCGCTGCTGGCGAGCACGACGGTGGCGGGAGTGGGCGCTGTGACAGCGCAGGCCACCAACACTGTGGCGCTTTGGCCGGGACAGCTGACGGGGCTGATAGCTTTCCGGCAGCAACTGCGGGCCTACGGGTGGAAGTTGGCTCCGCTGGGAGTTGCATCGGGGGTGGGGGGCTGGATCGGCGGCCAACTGCTGATGCACACGGGGAACAAATTCTTCAGAGAGCTGCTGCCTTGGCTGCTGTTGTTTGCGGCGGTGATGTTTGTGCTGAGCTTTCCGTTGGGAAAGTGGCTGGCTTCGCTGTCAGGGGGGAAGCGTTACGAGGTTGCGCTGATTGCAGGAATGGTGGTGGTGAGCGTGTATGTGGGCTACTTTGGCGCGGGTGGCGGATTTCTGGCGATGGCACTGTTTGGGTTCTGCGGAGTTCACGACATACACGAGATGAATGCGCTGAAGGTGCTGACGGCGGCGGTGTCGATCGGCATTCCTTCGGTATCGTTCATGCTTGCCGGGCGGGTGGCCTGGCAGTTTTGCCTGGTGATGGCGGTGCTTGCCGCGATAGGCGGATATCTTGGCGCACACTATAGCCGCAAAGTGAACCAGAAGGCGATGCGGCGCGCGGTGGCGGCGATTGGGTTCATCACTGCGGGATACTTTTTTCTTGATAACTATCTGCACCACCCGTAGGCGCGGAGAGTATCAATTTCCTTTGACGCGGGTCTCGGTGCCGTGGGCCATAGCAGTCCAGTGAACGCTGTCGGTTGAGAACTCCTGGCGGAAGTCGATCTTGTCGGGTGAGAGAAAGACATTCACGACCCGGAAGAAGGTGGTTTTGTCGCCCTCACCGGATTGCCAGGGAAAGGTCCAGGCGTTTCCTTCAATGATGAGGCTGCCTTTGCCTGGTTCATCCCCGAGAGGGGGAATCTGGTAGCTGGTATAGAGTCCGTTCTTGCCGGTGTATGTAAAGACGATGAGCACTTTTGAGACGCCGTCGACATACTGGTTGCAGGCTAGGTAGCCGCCATCTTTCCAGCAGGAATTGCGGAGATTGGTCTGCTCATGCGAAGCCTTGCTATGCGCGGTGTCGAAGTGGTCGATGGTGACTTGCCAGGTGCCGGCATAGGCCCACAAGGGATCGATGTCGGCTGAAGGACTGGGCTGGGCGGCGGATTGCGCTCGAGCGGAGGCGGCGAGAGAAAAGGCAGCGATCGCGACTGAGAAAACAATTGCGCTGAACGGGATCGGACGATTCATTGGGGGACCTCTGGAATTGGACGAATGGCGGTGATTTGCCATTTGCCTGAATGCGGCGATGGTAGCGGAAAGGAGGCTTGGATGACGATTAAAATCAGCTGGCCAGCATCCCGGCGAGCAACGCTGTGCGCGGTGCCAGGTGTTCGAGGAGGATTGACTCGTGCGCGGCGTGTGCTCCTTCGCCAACTGCACCCATGCCGTCGAGTGTGGGAATGCCGAGGGCAGAGGTGAAGTTACCATCGGATGCGCCACCTACGGCTGCTTCAGGGAGTGGATAATCGAGTTCGGCGGCAAGGGCAAGGGCGCGGCGATAGAGCTGAACGGTGCTGCGGGTGCGCTCCATGGGAGGACGGTTGATGCCGCCGGTGACGGTGATCGAGCAGCGCGGATCTGACGCTCGGAGCGCGGCGAATCGACGCTCGATGCGTGGGCCGTCGGCCTTGCGGGCGATGCGGACGTCGACTTCGGCCCATGCGTGAGCGGGGACGACATTTGTGGCTGAACCGCCGCCGGCAGTGCCGACGCTGACGGTGAGGCCCCGCTTGAGATCGGTGAAGGCGGAAACCTTATCGATAATGCGGGCGAGCTCGCGAATTGCGCTGGCGCCCTTTTCAAAGTCGAGGCCGGCATGGGCCGCGACTCCTTCGACCTCAATGCGCCAGTCTCCGGTACCTTTGCGGGCGGTCTTGTAGGCGAGGCCCTGAGCTGGCTCGAGAACATAGACGGTGGCACATTTGGCGGCGAGTTGCTCGGTGATGGGGCGCGAGACTGGGCTGCCTACCTCTTCATCGGGATTGAGAAGCAGAATGATCTCGCGCTGAAGGAGGCTGGCCTCGGCGAGCATTTCGATGGCAGTGAAGGCCATGGCAACGCCGGATTTCATGTCGAGAACGCCGGGGCCGCTAAGCCGGCCATCGGCGATGCGCCAGGGCATGGAGCGGAGGGTGCCGATCGGCCAGACTGTGTCGAGATGGCCGAGCACAAGAATTGGTGACGCGGAGGGGGATTTGGACCGCGAACTCGGCGTTGATCGGGTTCGGGGGCCGAAGCGGGCTTCGAGCACGTCTCCGAAGGCGCGCTGGCGATGGAGTTTGACTCTGCCTCCGAGCGCCTTGGCGTGCGATGCGGCGATGGCCATGCAGCAGTCGACGGCGGACTTGCTGGTGGAGGGGGATTCCGATTCGACGAGGCGGCGGAGGAGTTTCAGGAGGGCTGCCTGCTTGCGGCGCGCTCCAGCGAGCAGGGCGCGCATGGGAACGGACGATGCGGGGGAAGCATCTGGGGAAGAATCTGGGGAACGATCCAAGAGTTCACCTCGCGGGCTGATGTTCGGCGTTCGTTGCGGGTATTGACTGATTCTACGACTGTTACGGGCGCGGCTGGCCGAGTTCCGATGGGAAAGCCAGGGAATGTTGGCGGGATCGAGACCAAGGTGTGGCAAAAATGCCACATAGGCGGTGGACAAGGTTGCGTCTAATCTAACGTTTGCGTCATTTTTCGAGAGATTCTCGAAGCCTTTTTCGGAGGGTGCGTTTGGCAAATTTGGCTCACCTGGAGCAGACGATTGCAGGGCCCTTGGAGTTTTCAGGGGTGGGACTGCACTCTGGCGCACAGGTGACATTGCGCATGCTGCCCGCGCCAGCGGGATCGGGGATCGTATTCCGGCGGACGGATCTGGACAACTTTGAGATTGCGGCAAATGGGCGGAACGTGGCCAAGGTCAGCTACGCAACGAGCCTCATGCGGCAGGGCGTGCTGATTCAGACCACGGAGCATCTGCTCTCGGCGTTGATCGGCATGGGCGTCGACAACGTGATCATCGAGTTGGACAACCTGGAATTGCCAATTTTGGACGGGAGTGCACTGCCATATGTGCAGGCATTCATGAATACGGGGATCCGCACGCAGCGGCGGCGGCGCGAGACGATTCGCGTGCTCAAGCCGGTTGAAGTGCGCGAGGGCAACAAGTTCATCGGGGTGTATCCAGGCTCCGGATACAGCATTCAATACACGATTGAGTTCCCTGCGCCGATCGGGCGGCAGAGCGCGCGAGTGGACCTTGCGACTGAATCATACGGCGATTTTATTGCGCCGGCGAGGACCTTCGGGTACAAAGCGGACGAGAAGAAGCTGCGAGATATGGGTTTGATTCGCGGGGCTTGCACATTGAACGCGATCATCCTTGGCGCAAAGGGGCCGGAGAATGGGCCGCTGCGGTTTGACGATGAATACGTGCGGCACAAGGTGCTGGACCTGATTGGAGACCTCGCGCTTGCGGGGCGGCGGATTGAAGGACACGTGGTGGCCGAGCGCGCAGGGCATGCAATGCACACGGCGCTGGTGTCGCGGCTGATGAAGGACCGCTCGGCGTGGGAGTTGGCGAATGTTCCGGTTGCGGAGGCTCGTGAGGAAGAACAGGAAACGGTAGGGCTGACTGAAGGTGACTTGTCGGGGGCGGCGTTTCAGGGGGCTTAAAGGCAGGGAAAAGGGAATAGGCACCTTGTCGTGGGTGCAGATGGGCGAGATGGGGGCGGCCGATTCGGGACTCAAGTTCAATCCAGGTGAGGTTTCCACGCGTTGAAACGCGTGGCCAACCAACGCTGCGCCCACGGCGCGAGGGCGATGCAAAAACTCAATTCACAGTAATCGTGCCGACGGTGGTTAGGTTGGACTGCACCGACGAGTTGCCGAGGTAGACGGTGTAGACGCCAGGTGAAACGTTCCAGCTTTCGGTGGGGGTATTCCAGTACGACATCGGCTGGGAAGAGTCGTTCTGGTCAACTTCGATGGTGACCTGCTGAGCCGCTCCGGCATTGAGTGAGACCTTTTGCCAGCCGACGAGGCGCTTGGGCGGTTCGTTGAGCGCGGCCGGCAGGCCGAGATATACCTGTGGAACCTCAGCACCGGTGCGGGCGCCAGTGTTGGTGAGGGTGAAGGTGACCTGGAAGTTGGGGTTGGCGGCGGAGTTGAGATTGTTGACCAGCTGCGCGTTGGTCATGGTGAAGGTGGTGTAAGAGAGGCCGAAGCCGAAGGGGAACCAGGGGGTAAGGTTGTTGGTGTCGAACCACTTGTAGCCGACGTTGAGGCCCTCAGTGTAGTTAACGGGAAAAGTGCCGCCGTCGAATGGCGGCTGCGGGATAACGGGGCGCGGGAGCTGAGTGTCATCGATCGGGAAGGTCACAGGCAGTTTTCCGGAAGGGTTGGTTTTGCCGAAGAGCAGATCGGCAATGGCCTGGCCACCGTTCTGGCCGGGGAACCAGGCCTCAAGCAGCGCGCCCGGAGTCAGGGGTGAAAGGCTGACGGGGCCGCCGTTTTCGAGCACGACGACGGTGTTCGGATTGGCCTGGAGAACGGCATCAACGAGATTTACCTGCAACCCGGGGTACGTAATCATCTCCTCGTCGGTGATGCCGAGCAGAGTGCTGTACTGATCCATGCCCTCGCTTGCCCATTGGGTGACAAAGACGATGGCAACTTGAGACGACTGCGCTAGCGCGGCGGCAGCGACCTGGTCCGTGCCGTCGTTGAACGTGACGGTAGCGTTAGGGGCCATGGCTTTGATGGCCTGGAGAGGTGAAGAGGGATCCCAGATGACCTGAGCCCAGCAGGGTGGGCAGGGGTCTGTTGCTTGAACCATGCCGCCGCCGTTGGGCTGGACCTGTGCCGAGCCGCCGCCGGAGAGGACAGATGTGTCTGCGTGGCCGCTGATCACGGCGATGGACTTGATGGTGGAGGCATTCAGAGGAAGCAGGTTGTTATTGTTCATGAGCAGGACTGCGCCGGTCTCTTCGATCTCCTGGGCGACGGCGGCGTCGGCGGCGAAGGGAACGGGCTGCATGTTTTGAGGATTGTCAAAGAGACCGACGGCGTACATGGCTCTCAAAATGCGCTGCACCATGTTGTCAAGCCGGGCCTGCGGGACCTGGCCGTTGGTGATGGCGGCGCTGAGGCCAGAGAAGAACTGCTGGTTGGGCTGCTCCTGATCAAGGCCGTTGAGTGCGGCGTTGACCGTGGATTGGGTGGCCCACCAATCGGACATGACAAAACCGGGGAAGTTCCAATCTCCTTTGAGGACCTGATTGAGCAGGTATTCGTTCTCGCAGTCGTATTGCCCGTTGGTGAGGTTGTAGGAGCACATGACGGACTGAACGCCTGAGTCCTTGACGCCGATCTCGAAGGCGAGCAGGTCGGTCTCGCGGCCTGACCGCTCATCGATGATGGCGTTGGCAAGTGTGCGGCCGGTTTCCTGATCGTTGAAGGCGAAGTGTTTGATGTCGCCGATGATGTGCTGTGCCTGAATGGCCTTGAGGTGGGCGGCAGTGATTTTGCCGGCGAGGATTGGATCTTCACCCTTGGTCTCAAAGGTGCGTCCGTCACGCGGCTCGCGGCCGATGAGGTTGATGTTGCCGCCCAGGTTCACGTTGATGCCGTAGTCGGCTAACTCGGTGCCGATGATGTTGCCGTACTTGGTGGCCTCGTTGAGATCGAAACTGGCGGCGTTGGCAAGCGAAGAAGGAAGAGCAGTGGCTGGACCAACGCCGTTCCCAACTCCGACACTGCCGTCTGCAAGATAAAGCTCGGGGATGCCGAGACGCGGAATGCCTGGGACCCAGCCTGCTGCGCCGAGCGGAACTGTGTAGCCCGACGTATTGTTTGAGGTGACGCCGCCCTGCACAAGCTGGAGTTTTTCTGCCTGGGTCATGAGGCCGAGCATGGCCGGGGCACGGGTGTCGGGAGTTTGACCGGCACCGGGCCCAGGGGTGGCGGCGCCGGTGAGCGCGATGGATTGCGTGGGTGTGGCGGAGTTGTCGGTGACGTTGACCGTGGCGGAGCAGTTGGCGACAGAGGCCGGATTAAACGTAACGTAGATGAAACACGAGCCATTTGCAGCAATCGTGGATGCGCAGGCGTTGGCGCCGGTGCCGACGGTGAAAGATGAGGCGTTGGAGCCGGAGAGCGCGACCGAAGAAATCTGGAGCGGGCCATTACCCAGATTCGAGAGCTGGAAGGACTGAGCGGCGCTCGTGGTGCCGGTCATCTGTGCGTTGAAGGTGTAGGACGTTGTAGTGAGCGAAGCGACGGGAGTGGTATCTTGCTGGCCGCCATTGCCGGAGCCCGAGCCTCCACCACCGCAGGCGGAGAAAAGAACGGCGACCGGAAGCAGGCAGAGAAATGCGACGCGTGCTGCGGCGCGGTGGCGAAGGTGACGGTCGCGGCGGGAATGGGCTGGCGGCATCGGAAACGCGACGCCAAATGAAAAATGCGTAAAGAAACAGGCACACATAGAGCCCTCACAGAAACCCGGAGTCAATGAACCCAACATGATAGTCTCCGTGGGGAGTGGGTACAATCCGATGGACGTACCGAAAGAGTGAACTTTCGGTTGTTTGTTAACCGGGGCGGGATTGACGGCGGGCGGAGATGGCGCTAGAGTCAAGGCCAGATACCGGATTTGGTCGCCTACACCATCCCGCGTTCTCGCCACACAGCCCAGAGCTCCGGCTCGGCCCACTGGAACGCGCGGAATATCCCACAAAAACCAAGAGATAAGCACGAGTTGCGTGCCCGGCTATCTGTGCCGTTTGGCAGGTGCTCCGGCGCAGGGCAAAGGGCCCTGCTGGTGCCGAACCGCAGTGCCGATAAAGTTCTGTTGTCCCGCTCGGAGGCAGCCGACAACGGCAACCTCCGATATTCATTCACCATCAAAAAACGGAGTGGAGGCTACCTATTCCCTTGAAGATCGCCCTCGATATCACGCCCAACCTTGAGCCGCTGTTCGGGACTCGCGATGAAAACCTCAGGCTGATGGAAGACAAGCTCGGAGTGCGGATCGATTTGCGCTCTGACGCTGTGCACGTTGAGGGACCGGAAGAGGGAGTGGCGCGTGTTCAGCGCATCTTCCAGGATTTTGAAGCGCTGAGGAAACAGGGGATCAATCCGCACAATGGCGAGCTGAACGGGATGCTGCGGATGGTGACGGCGGACCCGGCGACAACGCTGAAGTCGCTGGCCGACAGCGGCAAGCAGCGCTCAGCAGGCGTGAAGCGGACAGTGCAGCCGCGATCGCCAAATCAGCGCAAGTACATTGAGGCGATCGAGCAGAACGACATGACGTTTGGCGTGGGCCCGGCGGGCACTGGCAAGACGTACCTTGCGGTTGCCATGGCCGTGTCGGCCTTCAACGCCAAGAAGGTGAGCCGGATTGTGCTGGTGAGGCCGGCAGTGGAGGCGGGCGAAAAGCTCGGATTTTTGCCGGGTAGCCTGCAGGAGAAGGTCGACCCGTATCTGCGGCCGCTCTACGACGCGCTCTACGATCTTCTGGAGCCGGAGAAAGTGGACAAGATGCTGGAGAAGAACGTGATCGAGGTTGCGCCGCTGGCGTTTATGCGCGGTCGCACGCTGAACGACGCATTCATTATCATGGACGAGGCGCAGAACACCACCATCGAGCAGATGAAGATGTTCCTGACGCGCATGGGCGCAAACTCGAAGGCAGTGATCACCGGCGACATTACGCAGATCGATCTGCCCAATCCGCGCAAGTCGGGCCTTGTGGACGCGATCAACGTCCTCGATGGGGTGGAGGGGATACACTTCTGCCACTTTGCGGATGTGGATGTGGTGCGGCACGCGCTGGTGCAGCGGATTGTGCGCGCATACGAGAGCGTAAAGCCGCAGCAGCAAGAGTTGCCGCTGGGCGTCGGTGAGCCGATTGCTGTAGGTGGGCAGAGCCGTGACGAGGGGCAGCAGGCGCAGGCGGTGCATGTGGCAAAGCCGCAGTAAGGAACCGATGCTTGTCTCCCTGCTTTGAGCGACCATTCGAAGATCCTTGGGCAATCGCGACTTCGCGTAGAATTGAAGATGAATCGGGGCCGCATGCGCTGTGGCTCCGAGCACGATGATCATCCTCGACCCAGATTTGGATCCCGACCCCGCGGCGAAGACGGATTCGCTTCAGCGGAATTCCGTGCGGGCAAGGGCAGGCAAGGTTCCCATCAAAAAATCAAATGAGATTGATCTGCCGACGGTGCGGACGCTGTCGCGCTATCTGAAGACGGCGCAGGACGCTGTTGGGCTAATGGGGCAGGTGACAGTTCTGTTGACTACGGATGAGGCGATCCGGGGGCTGAATCGGCGATTTCGCGGGAAGAACAAGGCGACGGATGTGCTGTCGTTTCCGGCGGCGGATCAGCCAGCCAGCAGGTCAGCGAGTCAGCGGGTCAGCGGGGATCTGGCGATCAGCGTGACGACGGCGCTGCGGCAGGCGAACGAGCAGGGACATGCATTGTGGACGGAGATCAAGGTGCTGATACTGCATGGGCTACTGCATCTCGCGGGATTCGATCACGAAATGGATGACGGCAAGATGGCGCGGCGGGAGTTGAAGCTGCGGGGGAAGCTGAAGCTGCCCCAGGGGCTGATTGAGCGGGCTGGCAGCGCAGCAGCGAGTCAGCATGCCAGCAAGTCAGCTCATGAGCGCAAGCAGGTGCGCACCCAAAGGCGACGGTCATGAGCGCGACGGCCATTTTGATGGTGCTGGTGTTGGCGGCGGTGTTGACGCTGGCCTCTTACATGCGGCGTGTGTATGCGGAGTTTGGCAAGATTCTGACGCGAGAGATTGAAGAGAATCTTGACGCGTGGGAAGAACTGATCGAGCCGCACCTGGGGCTGACTCGGGAACATGCGGCGATATGCGCAGGAGTTCTGGAGCAATTGTCGCTGGCTATTATCGCGCTGGAGTTTGGCGCGGTGCTGTTTGACCGCGGACCGCATTTTGGGCGCCCGAGCTACGCGGAGATTGCGCAAGCAGTGCTGGGCGTGGTGCTGGTGGTGGTGTTGTGTAATCAGCTGCTGCCGGAGATGCTGTTTAATCGCACTCGTGGGCGATGGGTGCGGCGGATCGCATGGGCGATACGAATTCTTTTGTGGACCATGACGCCGATCACGGTGTTTGTGCGGTTCTTCTTTTCGGTTGGCTCTTTAAGCGAAGTGCCCGCAAGCGCGGAAGAGGAAACGGCGGGCGATGTGGAGGCGCTGCTCGAGGCCGGCGAAGAAGAAGGCATTCTGGAAGAGAGCGATCGCGAGCTGGTGCGTTCGGCTGTGGAGTTTGGCGACATGCTGGTGCGCGAGGTGATGACGCCGCGGCCGAAGGTGTTTGCGGTGCCGGGCTCGCTCACGCTGGAGGAGTTCCTTTTTGAGCTGAAAGAGAACAACTTCTCGCGCGTGCCGGTGTATGAGGATTCGCTGGACAACGTGACAGGAATTGCGTTTGCGCACGACCTGCTGCAGATTACGGACGAAGATGCGCGGACGCGGAAGGTGGCGGAAATTCAGCGGCCGGCAGTGTTTGTGCCGGAGACCAAGCGCGGCTACGAACTGTTGCGCGAGATGCAGCGCGAGAAGCAGCACATGCGCATCGTGATTGACGAGTATGGCGGCGTTTCCGGCTTGGTGACGATTGAAGATTTGCTCGAACAGATTGTGGGCAACATTCGCGACGAGCACGAGGTGGAGACGCCGATAGAAGAGCCGCAGCGCGAGGCGGATGGTGTGTGGGTGGTTCCGGGGAGCTTTCCCGTGGACCAGCTGCCCGATCTGTTTGGCGAAGAAGTGGAAGTGGGAGACCCATACGAAGCCACCACGCTGGGCGGCCTGGTGAGCGAGGTCGAGGGGAGGATTCCGCACGCAGGCGAGGTGGTGCTGCTGGAGGATGGTCTGCGGATCGAGGTGGTGGCGTCGACCGATCGCAGGGTCGAGCGGGTGAGGGTTTTTCCGCCGGCGGGGAAAGAGCGAGCAGCAGGTTGAAAGCTCTTCGCTGAGGGTGGGTGGACGCGGGCCTGAGGAGGGCTTCTTGAGCCTGGAGCTCAACCAGCTTTACTGAGAGCTGAAGGCCTTAGGAGTCGCTGCTCGCAGCACCGGTGATTCGGATGGTTGCGGGGCGTCCAAATTCTCTCGCCGATCCCGCTGGCGAAAGCGCCGTTCGCCTTTCTTTTCGCGCAGATCGGGTTTGCCGACGCGGCGGTCTCGTTTGCTCTGGCGCCGTTCCTCCGGTGTGCTCATTGACGCAGGCAGCACAATCGGTCCGGATGCGCGCATCGGCGGTTGCTCTGCGGATTGCCTCTGGCTGGGTCGGAAAGACGTCGCGTCCGGGGCAACTGTAGGCTCGGGCCCGGCCTCGGGCGTCCCCGTGTATTGCCCTCGCGCAACATCCCTGGCCAAGGATCCCGCGCCGCTGGTAAGCAGTCTTTGCAGGGTCGGAGTATTCGCGCGTTCGCTCTCAACAAAGTCCACGCCTTCCACGGAAAGCGCGTACTGCGCATTGTCTGATTTGGTGACGTACCCCTTCTTTTGCAGATACCACAGGGTAAAGTCCAGGTAGTCGCGTGGGAAACCCATTCGCTCTTCAATCTCGGCCAGGCGAACATCGGGAAAGATTGGGTTTGTACGCCGCTTGTAATAAAGAACCGCGAGCACCGCCAGTCGTCTATTCGTCTCGCCTTCCATCGCGTCCATGAAATCGACGGTCTCGGCAAGCGGTTTCGGCGGCGCCTGGGTTTGCGCACGGCCTATATCGTATTCTTTGCGGCGGCGCGGATCCGACAAAACGTCATATGCGGTCTTCAGGAGGCGAAAACGCTCTTCCTGGCCGGTTTCGTTGTTATCCGGGTGTAGCCGCGTCGCCAGGAATCGATAGACACGATGGATCGTCTCAAAATCGGCATTCGGGCTGATTTGGAGAAACTCATAATAATCGTCCACCTGTGCGTCCGTAGCCATCAATCTCTCCCAAAGAGCAAATACTTCTTATCGGCCGCTCCGCATAAAACCTGATCAGGCTCTTATGACCATTCACATTGATAATAATGCGCTGACGGGACACACAAATGGGATACGCCGAAAGTGGTAATCCATGGCTGTCAAGGAGCTCCTTGTCAATTTGCCGGGGGCTTCCAGCTATGCCAATCGGCGGCGGTGAGCTCCCAGATTTCTGAGGGTTGTCGGCCGGAGACGTAATTGGCCTCCTCGGTGCCGATGACGCGCATGCCGTGTTTTATGGAGATGCGGCGAGAGGCGGTATTGGCGATGGATTTGCTCACCCGCAGAATTGGCTGGCCGAGGACGTCGAACCAGAAATCGTTAGCCCAGGCGCAGGCTTCGGTCATGAGCCCGCGACCCTGATGGTGTGGGTCGAGCCAGAATCCGCGATTGTGGGATTTCCCAGGCTTGAGGTGGAGGAAGCCGATGATGCTGTTCGGGTCGGCGGCGAGACGGAGGGTCCAGTTGAAGGATTCGCCGCGTTCCATCTCGGGAAGGGCAACATCACGGAGGTACTGGAGCGCGCCGCCGGGCGGGTAGGGCCATGGGACAATATCGCGGAGGAACCGAACAATCTCCCACTGGGGAAAGAGCGTCTGGATCTGGCCTGCGTCGTCGAGGGCGAGTGGCCGGAGGATGAGGCGCTCGGTTTTTCCTTCGACTTTTGTTGGATCGGGCGGCATGGGAGACATCATAGCAATGGGGCGGAGTTTGAGCTGTATTCGTATCCCACCCTCGGTGCAGGAAACAAAGACGCGCGGCCACGAGGTCACCCCGTTGGGGCACCCCAGCAGCGCTTGGGCTCCACGAATTCCACCCTTGGCGCGAAAAACAAGCGCACACCAAGGATGGGCACCCGTCATTACCGAGAGACTTCAGGGATAATGAAGTCTGGGAGCGAGAGGCCGCATTGAAATCTGGATTTGTTGCCATACTGGGCCGGCCGAACGCCGGCAAGAGCACGCTGTTGAACGCACTCACCGGCGAGAAGGTGGCTATTGTTTCGCCCAAGCCACAGACGACCCGGAACCGGATCATGGGCGTGGTGGAGGTGGCGGCGAAGAAGGGCCAGCATCCGGCGGCGCAGATTGTGTTTGTGGATACGCCGGGCGTGCACAAGCCGGGGACCCAACTGGATCGGCGAATGCTTCAGGAAGTTTACGAGGCGCTGGAGACACGCGACCTGGTTCTGGTGCTGATGGACGCGACGCGGCGAGTGCAACTGGCGGACGCCGAGGGCGATGAGCACGAGAAGAAGCGTGATGTGTGGACGAGCGAGGACGATTTTCTCTTTGGGTTGATTCGCAAGCTCGACTGCCCGGTGTTTTTGTTGCTGACGAAGATCGATCTTGTGTCGAAGGATCGACTGCTGCCGTTGATTGAGCAACTGACGCGGCAATACGAATTTGCGCAGGTGATTCCGATCAGCGCGCGGAAGCGAGACGGACTCGACGTGCTGATGCGCAAGATTGTGGACGTGCTGCCGATAGGCGAGCGGTATTTTCCCAAGGATCAATATACGGATCAACCGCAGCGTTTCATGGTGGCAGAGCTGATTCGCGAGAGCATTTTGACGGAGACGGGCGAAGAGGTTCCATACGCGTCGGCGGTGGTGATTGAGGCATATGAGGAGCCGGAGGGCAACACGGAAGGCAGGCCCGAAAGCAGCGCGACGAAGAAAAAGAGCGCGGTGCCGGCGCGGTTGCCGTTGACGCGGATTGCAGCGGCAATCTATTGCGAGCGGGACGGGCAGAAGGCGATTCTGATTGG
>Ga0182016_10004841_pt1 | contig 14741 bp, 11 predicted proteins | sample 712S2MmetaG_FD_120491 | JGI IMG/M metagenome (GOLD analysis project Ga0182016, IMG submission 120491) | Permafrost microbial communities from Stordalen Mire, Sweden - 712S2M metaG | ecosystem: Environmental > Terrestrial > Soil > Wetlands > Permafrost | place: Sweden: Stordalen | collected...
CACATGAAGGACATAATATACATTTTTTACATCCAGTACCATTTAAATGATACCCAGCAATTAGTTCAAATTTATCATGTTTATGACATATTATAATGACTAATTTGTACATTCCATTATAATTAGTTAATGAATAATCATACTTATCATTATGAAGTTTTTTAGCTCTTTCGATAAATTCATCTTGTGTTAATTTTATTTTATCGGTTGTAAATTTCACAGCACATTTTTTACATCCTTGTCCGGATAAATGACCACCGGCAAGTTGGTAAAATTTTTCATGTTCAGAACAAATTATCGTCACTTTGGTATAATTATTTACATAGTTAACTGATGAATAATCATATTTATTATTATGCATTATGTTTGCCTTATTTATAAACTCCTCTTTTGTCAGCTTTATTTTATCAACAAATGCGCTTTTTCCACATTTTGGGCATCCATTTCCTTTTAAATGTCCACATGGATTTTGTATAAATTCGCCATGCATTTTACATTTTATTGCAATATTACCTCTACAAGTCTCATAATTTGTTTCAGAATAATCATATATATTTCCATGTTTATTTTTAGCTTTTTCAATAAATTCTTCAGTTGTTAATCTTGAATTGAATCGATTTATTTCATCACTACATTTTTGACATCCTTGTCCTGCTACATGCAGATAAGGCATTTTTGAAAATTCTTTATGTTTTTCACATATTATTATTACTTCTGTTCGACTATTAAGATATTCGACTTTTGAATAGTCATATTTATTTTTATGAATAATTTTTGCTTTCTCAATAAATTCACTTGTTGTTGATCTATATTTTTCAGATATTTTTTTCCTAGCACATAATTTACATCCACTTTTTTTTAAATGATTAAATGGCAATTGTGTAAATTCACCATGTATTTTACAAATAATTGTCACTTTTGTTTTATTATCTACATATTTGATCTTTGAATAATCATATGTATTTTTATGAATATTTTTTGCTTTTTCTATAAATTCTTCTGTAGTTAATGTACTTTCTATAGATTGTTTTTCGATCCTACACGTAGAACATCCGTTTGTAATCAAATGATTGTTTGGTGATTGAGTAAATTCTCCATGTTTTTCGCATATAATTATGATTTTAGTATAATTATTTTTATATTCAACTTTTGAATAATCATACTTATTTCCATGCCTATTTATTGCATTTTTTATAAATTCATTCTTTTTAATATTTAAATTTTCTATTTTATTAGTTTGTGTAATTTGCATAATATAATAAATTTTATTATGTTTTTTCTTTATATGATTATTTATGGTTTTTTATTGAATTCAATGTTAAATATCCTCTATATATACCATTAAAAGCGATCATAAAAATATTTGTTGTTAATTAATTCCACCTACATCCTTTAGATATCTGAATTTATAAAATAAATATATTTCAATATAAGGGAATCAGACTCAGGAATTTGTGAGAATTGTAATATATTCGGAGCCATTTTCTCACTAACTAATAATCAAAAAAAAAATCAATATCTCATCTTATTACTATTTTTTTCAGTAATCAAATGCTTCTATATATTTTCATTTATTATTTGTATTAGTGCCATTTTCACAAATCCTTCATATATAATCGTTTTTCTATCATATCTTATATCTATGCGTCTATATCTTTTTAATTTCATATTAGATTGTTCTATCCTCATTTTCAAATCATATATATGTTTTTCTTCTCTTGTTAATTTCTTTATTTTCTTTGGATCTTTTGTTATTTTAACATCTAAAGGTATTCCTTTTTTGTCTGCTATTAATGATATCTTTGTTATTTTCTTGTTAACTTTTTTTAATTTACATTTATTTCTTCCTACATCTTATGTTTCATATTTATTTACTATTGGTGTTGAGTCTGTCATCATTATTTCCAATTTCTCATCTGGTTTTATATTTATATATTTATCTACTGTTTTATAGAAACAATTATTATGTAAAAACAGCATGGATACAAACGTGTAATACACTCGAACACAAAAATGAAAAATATAGTATCGTTAAATTTGTCATTATCATTCAAGAAAATAAATATAATGAGTTTATCACGTATTGTCCTGAGTACAAAAATGAAATTAAAAAAATATATGATAATTATAATTTTTTAATTAATAAAATTAAAGACATTTATAATAATTTAATTTCTGATGTAAAATCTAATAAAGAAATTGTCAATAAAATAAAAAATGAACCAAACAAATTTGTTAAACAATGTCTTTTTCATATGAATAATAGTGGAGATATCAAATTATATTTCAAAAATTATAATTCAACACATTTGCTTAATGTACTCAAATCTTTCGATTATAAAAATTAATTGGTTTATTCACATATTTCATCAATTATATTTTCATCATTCAACCTCAATAACCTCCTTGTTTCTTCTGGAATTTTACGATTGTTATACAAAATAAGTTTAATTTCCTTTTTTGTTTGTTCTATTATTTTATCGTCATCCCTTTTACTTAGAAAATTTCCGAATCGTTTCATTGTTTGTTCATCCAATTTATTTTCTAATTCCTCAAATTTCTCAACTAAATAATCACTTTTTTCATCATACATATCACCTAAACATTTCTCTCTATCCATTAATTTCCAGTCCTCTCCATTGTACATCATAACATAACTGTCCTTGATATTTGATATATATACATTGTGATTTTGCGGTCTGTTCTTATCAAAGTGAACTATTTCAGTAAGATTTTCGATGGATTTAAAACCTTTATAAAGTATTTTTTTTAATCGATCCTCTGTGATAAATGATAGGTCTTCCTTTCCGTGTGCAATTAGATTGATTTGTAAATTTTTTATATTGTTTTGTTGGTTGTTTGTATTGTTTGTATTATTGGTTGTATTAGTTGTATTATTTGAATTAACGTAATTACTAATTGAATTTTTATTTTTTGTGGCCATCTCTCTTTTTAATTGTTTGTTTTCTTCCATAATTTGTTTTTGATTTTCTTCCAATCTTCGGATTTGTTTTTTATTATTTTCGTCCATAATTTGCATTTGTTTTAATAACGATTGATATATTTCTTCTTTTGTGTTCGTGTCTTCTTTTTTGATTTTACATCTATCTTTAAGGTGTTTATTGAGAGAACTTTTTAAGGTAAACGTTCTATTACAATAATTACACTGTATTACATCTAATTCCTGTACCGGATATACGAATACATTTTTTTCCTTTTTTTGGCTTATTTCGACTATTTTTGGCTCATCATGGCTAATTTTGGCTTCATTTTGGCAAGGAAATTTTTTATTCATATGTCGATCGTAATCGCATTTTTGTTTAAATTCCTTGGTACATTTTTGGCACTTATATATAACCATTAGTTTTGAATCTAATAAATTTATTTGTATATTAATCTTTTATATATTTTTATTTTAAAGTAAAAAAAAAGTAAAAATAAAGTAAAAAAAAACTATAAAAATATTATAGAGGGAGGGGGAGAAGAATTTAAAATTTTAAAAAATTTAATAAATAAATTTTAACACAAACATTTATGTTTTAATGTGATATGATCAATAAATTATAACATTAATTCATAACGCAAAAAATATAAAAATATGTTAAAATTATGACGTATTATCATGATTTGATCAAAGTTATTTTAGATGATAAAGTAAGTAATAGGTTAAAATTGAAAATTAATTATTAATACATCTTTTATTAAATTATTCTGTAATATTCTAAAATCATGAGTGATGATGTTAACATCATATATCCGAACGAGAAAATGCTCGAGTTAATGATAATTGAAGAAGAAAAGAGGAGAATGTCAAAGGAATATGCTGATGAATGTACATCAGTCAAGGATGTACCAGATGGTTGGTTGGCCGTCACAGATAATATGCAAAAAAGTGTAGTAAAATCTTTTGGATTTGTTAATGAAATGTCATGTGACATTGCTTGTAATATGATGAGACGCGCAAATATTATTTATCCGGATAACAAAATATTCAAAGAAGTACCATTATATGTTAGAAATAATAAAGCGAACCAAGGTAATTTAAATGTGAATGATCCTATGCCTGATTTTCTTGTTTATGACATTGAACAAGAAAATAAAACTCATAAACTTAGCGATCTTGTTTCATCTGAAAATAAGAAAATGACAGTAATATTCTTTGGATCGCATACTTGACAACCGTTCCGGACTTATCTTCATGTTCTAAATGATTTCTATAAAGAAAATAAACACAAATACAATATGTTTATTATTTATATAAATGAAGCGCATGCTGCGGATGTTTGGAACATAGGGGAGAGTGCCGGAGTAATTAACTATTCACACAAGGAAATTAAACAACGAATTCAATATGCGATCAAGTTCCGTGATACATTTGAACTGAGAATCCCAATTTATTGTGATAACATGAATAATGATGCCGAATCTAAATACGCATCATGGCCTTTTAGATATTATGTCATCTCGAATAATAAAACAATAAAATTTATGGGTCAACCAGAAGAATCGTATTTTGATATGACTGAATTGTTTAATTTTCTTAAAACTAAGAAATTCAATTAATTATCCAATATAATGAACTGAGGTGTTTAATTTTCTCAATAAAAATAAATAAAATACTAAATTATGACAAATCAAAGATGTGTGAATAAATAAATCATATGACGGAATATTTATAAACTGTTATTAACAGAGAAATATACCTGACAACACAATTTTATTTATTTCACTTCCTTTTTGTCATTGAAAAAATAAAATAAAAATAAATAAAAAGAAAAACCGTTAATCGAGAACAGACTCTTTTTAGATTACATTCCAATCGTCGTCCTCATCGTCCTCATCATCCTCCTCATCGTCCTCATCATCCTCCTCATCTTCATCCTCATCCTCATCCTCATCCTCATCCTCATCCTCATCCAACGATTCTCCGTTCATGGAATCGGGAATGCCCTCCTTGAACTTCTCAATTGCTGTATCGATGAGAGAATGACTGTCATCATCGCTTTCGTTGAGGATACGAAAGACAGCGTCCTTCTTCTCATTCTCTTCGATCTCTTCCTCCTTGAGAAGGCGTTCTACCAATGCCTCGCTCGCCGAAATCTGAGCAATCAGAGCCTCAGTGGCTGACATTTCCTGAATTTCCCTGAGCTGCTCCTCAAAAGCAAAATCAGCATCCTCAGCCGGACCGTTGATCTCAGCCATGACGACATCTTCAGTAGTGGTAGCCATTGTGTTGAAAGTTTGTTGAAAGTTTGTTAAGACGCTAGATTAATCAATTAGATTGATTTTGAAAGTAAGATGATTAGGGTCTTAAAGTTAAGGACTATTCAGTCATTTTAAAAATTCAATTTTTTGTAAAGGACTTGTATACAGTTTTTATATAGTTATGTAGTTAAATACTCAATTTATCGGCCAGAGTAACTAAATTTGTTATATCGCTTGAATCATCACTAATATCGAATATACATGATTTAAGCATTGTAAAATTACCAGCACGGCCACTCGTCTCATGATACATGCCCCCCCGAAGTCTGAGAACTAAATGCAATGTACTCTCTTGTTGAATATTATATTGACGGAATGTTCTATGATCTTCTAATTGAATTCCTCCAAATATTAATCTTTGCTGATCAGGTGGTATTCCTTCAGCATTTTGGACTAATAATTTGAAATCACATATTGTCATATCGGGCGTAGTTTGAATGGTAATTATTTTACCTGTTAGAGATTTTGTAAATATTTGCATAGTTCTCGATATATTATGTACTGCTTCATTTTCTATTTTTGCGATTTTAATGGGAGTAATGTTTTTCAATTCCTGTTGTTTTTTTTCGACGTATTCTTTTATTTTTTGTCTATCTTCATCTAGTATAGTTTTAATTGATGAAATTAAATCAGCTATTTTTTTATTCTCTTTTAAAAATTCTATTTGGTCTTCAAGTCGTTTAACCATTTTACTATTTTCATCTAGCGGTTTCTCTCTAATTACCAATTTACTTATTTGTGAAAAATCAAAATTCTTCATAACGGTCGACATATCTGAATCGCAAAGTATACGATTTAATTTCTCTGAAAAGATTTCTAGTTGATCTTTCTTAAAACCTTTACAGTCATAATTATCAAATATAGTATCGATAACTTTTTTTAATGTTGTTTTATCTGGATTGTAAGTACCGTACAAATTGACACCACCTAACGTAGCAATTTGTAATACTTTCTTGTTTGTTAGATCGAGATTTTTGTATTCGGGAAACTGTTGTTGTAAAACTTCCATTATACCGTTTTGTATATATTTTGATTGATTTATATTGTTAATTATATCAATAGAACATTTATGTTTAATTATCAATTTTTTTTATTTTAATTAGGACATTTATGAAAAAATCTAAATAAATCTTTAAACAAATTAAGAAAATGAATCCCCTTTTGTAAATGTATATTTGATATTTAAACTAGAGTTATTTAATTTATTTTTTATCTATTTTTTTAGTTCGCATATGTTCATAGGAATTGAAGTATTCAGTACCATATACATAAATAAAATGAATAAAAAATCCGGTCAAAAACATACTTATTTCATAAAAATAACTTTGATCACAAGAATCATCGAATGTATAGTACATTTGCATTATCCTGGCAACAATTAAACCAACAACAATAACAAATATACCGAATAATATAGCTTCTAATAATACTCTTATAAATTTATTAAACGATGATTCGGTTTCAAAATGTTCGATAGAATTCTTTCTTGAATATTTTTTGTTACATTCGGGGACAATCTTCCGCGCTTTTTCACGGGATAAACCCGGGAAAGTATTTACAAGATTTTCGACACGACCTGCGCAGGATGTTGAAGATAGTGAAGATAACGAATCAAAGGGTTCTGTTACTGTATTCGGATTAGGAGAACAATCTGGAAACATTTTGCGTATTTCGTCATCAGAATATCCCCACCCTTGATGTTCATATTTATATGCATTAACAAGATTTAAACATTGCGTTGGTGAGTATTCAGGTCCTGGTTGTGATTTATAGGATGTACATTGTGATTCAACTTGTAATGGTATTTCTGTGAGATCAATACCTCTATCTTGTAATTCATTTGTTACGACTTGTGCACACATTTCATAGTCATTATCATTATTAAAATGTTCTGTTACAGGTTTATAGGCAGCACAATGATCATCGACCATGTATGGAATAAATGCACTATCTACCCAATTATCAGATGCCCATTTTTCGACTTCGTTTTTACATGAAGCATAATCTTTTGGAGGTGTTCTAAAATTAAAATGTTCGACAGGAGTTTTGTTTCCCAAACCGAACGATTTAGCCATATCACTAACATAATTATTACCTAATTTATTAAGAACAAGATCTGCCTTACGCATATATTCTCCAGTGACTTTAAACGAATTTTGTAGTTCTTTAGTATAATCTGTGCCACTTTTATTAAGGTCGATATCTGCTTTGTGAAAATCTTCTCCACCATATTTAATAGAATTTTCAAGTCCGTGAGTATATTCTCCACTCATTCTATTGAGATCGAGTTGTACTTCGCGTGCATATTTTCCTATATCTTTACCATATTGGCCGCTCGTATTATTTATATTTAAATCAGTGTTACTTACAGTCATGCCACCGAATGTATTACCATAATTTTTTATTTCTTTTTTTGTTGAGTCAGTTATACCAAAACTTTTTGCTAAACTCGAAAAATATTGAGACAATGGATTACTCATAAAAAAATGTATTTTATATATTTAGAGAATAAAATATTTCATCATATGTTATTTGTAAATATGATCCAATTTTAATGGTATTTATACTGTTTGTATATTCAGTACCATATGACAAATATTTTCCTTTTGAATGAACGACATATTCGACACAACATAATAATATAGCTGCTTCTAAATCTCTCTGACATATTTGTACAATTACATCATAAAATTTTTTGTATTTATTGCCTTCCGTATCATCAGAACAAACAATAATTTTGGCGTAGTCCCCGATGTTTGGAATTTTATATAATTTTCTTTCTTCGTTGGTAGGTTTAACAATATTATGATATAATATACTAATTTCATCTGCATCATCATTTTTGTTATTATAATTTTTATTATCTAAATATATAACTTCTGTCCCGACGAGTATGTCTCTATTAATAATTTGTTTAATTTCTTTTCTCAATAATGCTAAAGTTTCTATTTCAACAAGTGTCATAGAGTTTTTATTACATTCTTCGACACGATAAAGTTCGTATTGCTTTGAATTAAAAATATATGTTAACAAATCTTTGCATGCAAGTAATTTCTTAAATTTAAATTCCTCATTTACGATATTATCAAATAGTTTTTCATTAAATTTATTTGCGAGTTGCAATATGAAACTTTGCTTGTTTATATATCCACTGTTTTGTATATTTATAAATGCGTCGATTTCATTATTTAGTTCATTTTGTGTTCTCATTAATTTTAACATATTATTATATGTGTTGTTATATTCCTCAATAATCTTGCTTTGGACATCAGTTAATTCCTTATATTGGTTATCAAATGTGTATAGTAATTGTCCGATATGTTGTTGTATGATTTCTTCAGATAATTCCCTATCATAAGTTTTTACATCATGATCGATACCCACATCAATATCTATGTCAATGATGGTATCATTTTTATTATTATTAAGGATAGTACACATATAATTATTTTTACTGAACTTGATAAATTAATATATATTTTTGATGAATAATAATAAATATCAATTTTTTCATCTAAGTTTAATAGACAGTTTTTCTTGAACAAACTCTCTCAATTTTGCCATTTCCCCATTGCATTTTTTAGTAAATTCGGCTGGATCTTTCATATTATTATTTGGACTATATGTTAATCTAAATGTGTGAGAATATTTGTTTATATCTTGTTTTTTACTGAAAAATTTATCGTACAATGTAACAAGTTCGACATCGTCTCCACTAATTTCTCGCACTATTTCAAAAAAATCATTAATATTAGTCCAATAAAATGAATCTGATGAACTAGTAGTAAAATCTATCTGTGATTCATCAATCCAAAAAGAAATATCACGATCTAATTTATCTAATTTAGGATATTGTTTATATTGGATTTGTCTGAAATTTTCTATATTTACATTATTGAATTGGTCCAAGAAACGTTCGTCATTTGTCCAGAACAATCTAATATCAGGTATTGAGAACAAAATCATTGCAAGTCGTTCCAATCCAAGACCAAAAGCCCATCCATATTGTTGAATGTTGTTGTGTTTCAATATATCTTTATGAATTACTCCGCATCCCAATATTTCAACCCACTTATCTTTATCATCAAAGAATTTAACTTCGATCTCAAATGATGGTTCTGTGAAAGGGAAGTAATCTTTGTTGAATCTATATTCTTTACCGGGGAATAAATATTGTACTAATCTACCTAATGTATTCTTCAAATCTACTTCAGCTTCCTCTATTGTTTCAAATTGCACATTTACTCCCTCCATTTGATGGAAAACAGGATAATGAAATCTATCTATTTCGTCCTTTCTATAAACATCTCCAGTCACCAAAAAAGTCCGTTTTCCCTGTGATAATAATTCATTTTGATGAGCTGATGTATGAGTTCTCAAAACATTATTGTTATCAAAATAATATGTATCGCTCCTACTGCGAGATACATGATCTTTTGGAATTAGTAACAAATCGAAATTATCAACAATGGAGGATACATTTGGTAAGTTATCAAACATTTCCATTTTTAAATTCGTATTTTTATTAAAATGATCGTATATTACATCTTTGATAATTTGAAGAGGATGATTTTGTTTATTATGTAATTTTTTATTCAATTTAAGTTTTATGGATTCGGGTATATTTGATTCTGCCATTTAATAACAAATTAATATATAAATTGATTTATAAATGTATGGTATCCTGTATATTCACATTATATGACTATTTGTATTATAATATTTTATGTTTTCAATTTTATTAATAAATATTTTAGAAATTTATTCAGTTATTTGAAACATATCAATAATGGACTTATAAAACTGGGTACTTGAATTTTTTTTGAGATCAATGATATAACATATATGTGTCAAATAAGTTTGTTCTTTATCATTTATTTCAATACCTAATATATCAAGTATATCCTGTTCACTTATCAGTTCTGATTCAGAATCAGAAATATTATTTAGTTTCATTAATGAAATCTTAACAATATTTATTTTTTTGTGTATTATTGTCAATTCTTCTCCAGTAATAAGTGAATCAAATAAAGATTCCCAACTTTTTTCGACGTCATATTTTTTTTGAATAATCATTATAAAATCATATTGTACACATCTTCTAAAACACAATCGAAATTTTATATTAATATTGATGGCAATTATATGAATATCTTTTAATGACTTGTATGTCAAATAAACATGTGAATTGGAATATGTTGAATTGAAGTTTTTTGATAATTCATTAAGAAGAAAATTATTAATACCTTTTTCTATTATTATCGAAATTTGTTTGTACAATTTAAAATGATCTATTGTATTTTTCTCTGAAATATATTCAATGAGTGTCAATATATTCATATAATCGACATTATGTAGATTTTTTGTATCAAAATATTTATTAAATAAGTCTAAAATAGATTGCTCTAAATTCGTTAATTTATCTGATTTGACTTTAACAGAATTTACTGAATTAGGATATTTTTTTTTGTAGTTAAATAATTTTTTTATTTCTTCTATATTATGGTCTGATTCATCATCTATATAATCATCATGTGGACTGTTTGTTATATTTGTTATATTTGTTATATTTGTTATATTTTTTCTATTCTTGATGTAATTAAATGTACGTTTTTCGACAGCGTCTTGTGGAGAATCAGGAACACTAATTTCATTATCTATCTTGTTTAATAGTAAAGATACATCATTTATAAAATCTGAAAATCGTAATATATATTGTCGTTCAATGTACATTTGTCCTTATAATATCGCAAGATATTAATAAATTATGTCACTTCTAATTAAAATATAATTGAATTATTATATTCAATTTTTCATTTATTAAAAAAATTGATTTAATAACATAAATCATATAAATGAAATATATCTATGGAAATAAATTGTAATTTAAACTTAGAATAGTATCATAGAGAATGAATACAAATTTTCTTTTACAAAAAAAAATCGGTGAAACTAAAACAATATATGACTTAAATGAAATTTTAATAAATCAAAACGATAATTACAGTAGTGGTACTTTGTGCATAGATATTGATAAAGCATGTATGATCGAAGAAAAAGTTATCGCTCAATTATTTAATAGTAATTATATTTTAAGAAATAAAATAATAGCAAGTACAAATAGATTGCGTTTCGATATGACAGATAATCTTATTTTAACAAGAAGTAATATGTGCGATTTTATAAAAAAATGTAAAAATGTCTTTAATAATATTAATTATGTTACAAAGAAATCACCACATGAAATTGATAAAATAAAACAATATGTTATCGATAATGGTATGCCACATGATATTGATATTGTAACATTTGATATGATAAAATCAAGGAATATAGAAACATTATTCTATGTTGACACAAATAATGAATCATTTAACGAATTAATCGAACAAAATAAAATAAAGAATAACACTGAATCAAAATTGTTTATTATTTTTCCAATATATTTTTAATTAATTTTTTAATTTCAGTGAGTTTGCTTGCGCAAATGAGGAGGGATATACTTTCCTGTTGTATTTGTTTGGTTTTGTCCAGACTGTCCAGATTGACCAGATTGATTTGGCTGTCTTTGTTGTTGACCTTGATAAGTTGAATTTGTCCTCGTTCCATGATCTCTTGAATTTCCCGAACTTTCTGAACTTTCTGAACTTCCCGAACTTCCCGAACTTCCCGAACTTGTTGAAGGATCACGGCGCCGCCAATCGAATTCATTATCAGCTTTAGATGGAGTACTATGCACACGTTGTTCAACCACATCAGTTTTATTAAGAATTGATGGAATAGGTGCACGACGTTTGAAGTCATCCTCAATCGATCTTACGGGGTGAGTTACTTGTGGAAATTTGTTTCCATGTTCACGACGATTGAAATCATCAACTCGTTCCACAATTGGCCTGACTGGCTGGATTGGTTGGATTGGTTGGATTGGTTGGATTGGTTGTTGAGAAATTTCAATACGTGAGTGCTTCACAAAGACAATAGCCGACCGTTGTTTGACTTCGGAAAGGGAAACCACATTTCCACTTGTCATAATTTCTTTATCAATCTTTGGAATAGCTTGAGCCTTTCTTTTTTGTTCCTTCTTTTGGTCAATTTGGGCGATAATTTGCTTGAACATAGTTTCCATGTTCCTTGGTTCAATCAGAGCGACGGAACAATTTGAAGGATCCTTTGCATATTGAAGAATTGTAAGAGCAGCATTCGCGTCAATAAATGCTTCAGCACTCCATGATTGACCAACACGACCCGCACGACCAAGAAGTTGGAACAAAGTGAAGATTGAACAATTTTCTGTGAATTGTTTTGTGACAAAAACACGGAAAAATGGCCAATTCGTACCGAAAGCGATACTCTTGTTGGAAACAATGAATGCTAACTTTCCATTGGCACCCATTGCTTCTATCAATTCATTATATCGCTCACTCAGAGCAGAGTTTGATGGATCGATAATTCCGACACCTGCAAACAGTAGCAGGACAACCCAATCAGGAACATGCAATTCATGGAAAGGGATCATTTCCAAAACCAATTCAGGACGTACGGTACGAGGATTGATTTCCTTTGTATGTCCTTTAGCAAATTCCTTGATATGACTTATTGTGTTGATCTGACAACAAGCGGGAAACTTGATCTTAGGTGAATGATCTTCCTCGAGTCCCTGTTTCTGTTGTGATCGATCGATATCATCCTTGACTCGCTTGTCGAGACGTTCAAAAGTCGCCTGAAATTTTTTACAATCCACTTCATACTGTTTGTACAATGCATCTGCATTATCAGCTCCGAGTGACTTCAACTTGTCAAGAATTCCCTTGAAGTTCTTTTGAGCGAAAGTCAATGGATCAACATCAACAATCAACGTTGGTTGCATGAACTTATAAGCCTGATGAGTTCCAATCATTTCAAAAGTGACTTCATTTGGAACTTCGATTGTATCATCTTCGAAAAAGATATCTGAATCGTCTTTTTTCTTTGAAACTACCTCGGCCATTGCCTTCTTGTTGATATTGTGATCGCTAGCAATGATCTTCGTTTTGCAAATGTCAGCGATAACATTATTGGACTGTTGAGACAAAATCGTCAAAAGCTCCATACAAACAACACGAACCCGATCCATTGTTGCAGTTGCCGCATTCTTGAACTGGGTCTTGATATCTGGCAATCCAGAAATTCCATGTGCATTCATTTGACTCCACAATTGAATGGTTACATTTGTTGTACACAAACGACCGAGGAATGGATCAGATTTGATTGTCTTAATAATATTTGTGAGCTCATCAGAAGTCTTACATCCGGCGAATGGAACAACAATATCTTGACCAAAAGTCTTCAGATCGCATCCAATTTGGATTTCACTTGAATAAATCGTTCCAACGTAAATACCAGGATACTTGGCCTTGATGTTAGAAACAATCGAAGGAATTTTATCAAGTTCACATAATGTTGCCGACGAAAGAATGCTGTGTTTAGGCAAAAATGGCAAAAGGCTCATATTTTCATGCAAAGAAATGCTTCCTTCTTGATCGGCACCGGTTGTAGGCTCATCGAGGAAAACCCAATAACGATTATCATCACCATGAACCTTCGACCGACGTTCCTCTAGAGCCAATAGGATACAAGCGGACGCAGGATCAGCAATAATGAGAACACGAGTTTCATCAGTCGTGTTAAAATGGTTTATAATTTTAACCGATCCATTTCCACCAATTGAAGCAATACCGAACTTGATTCCCGCATGGTATGCAATACGTGCAACATCACTACGCACAGCATTGATATTACAACAGAAAATGAGTTCCTTCTTCTGTGTTCCGGTTGTATTCATTTCATTCAACATTGTGGGTATACACACCGCAGCCGCAGTTGTCTTACCTGTTGAAACCATGGCCTTCAAAGAAAGGAAAAATCCAAGATCTTTGTACTCTTTGATTGTTGTCACAAGATCAATTTGACTCTTGCGGGGAGTAATTCCGATTGATGGAATAGCGCCATCGTAGTTTGTAAAAACGAGGAGCCGTGGTACAAGTTTGTAAAGTTTGATGCCGTCGAACGGACAAAACGTTTCCAACTCGTTCAACCAAAAAGTCAAATCTTTCAGCATTGTTTTGCTGATCTTGCATTGTTTGCTTGCATCCAAAACATACTTACCAGTAAGTCCACTACAAGAAAAAAGAAACTTTTGAATTGCAACAATCAATTCGTAAACATCCTCGCGTTGTGCTTCTTTCTTGAATTTTTCTCTTTGGTTTTGGGTCATGAACCAGGCACAATACATGAATATAACACCGCGTAATTCCAAGTAGTCGCAATTTTCCAATCCGTAAACATAGTTCATTTTTTCCTTTTGAAAAGTCCCCAAAACCTTTTCACAAAGAGCGGTCATTTTCGAGATCGTAGAACTCATTCGAATCTCCTCTGCAGACATTCCCTTCTTCTTCTTTTGGTTTTTCAACTTACCATCCTTCTTCTTTTCCTTCTTC
>Ga0182016_10004842_pt1 | contig 14738 bp, 12 predicted proteins | sample 712S2MmetaG_FD_120491 | JGI IMG/M metagenome (GOLD analysis project Ga0182016, IMG submission 120491) | Permafrost microbial communities from Stordalen Mire, Sweden - 712S2M metaG | ecosystem: Environmental > Terrestrial > Soil > Wetlands > Permafrost | place: Sweden: Stordalen | collected...
CTCGGCCTTGACCGCGTTTTGCGCTACTCCTTCAACGGCGCGCTCTTCTTTGCGGCAAGCCACCAGGGCGATGGGAAGAAGCAGCCCGATCGCGACGATTCCCTTGATTTTGCTGCGTAAACTCACAGGTTTAAGGATATCAGGGACGGTGGGCGGTGAACGGTTTCCCACCCTTGCACGATGTCGCCGTGGAAGGATGGGGCAACAAATGCTGTTATTGGGGTAGCAGCGCGTGGGCGATGGAGTCGAGGACGCCGTTGAGGAAGTTGATGGACTCCGACGCTGAGTAGCGGCGCGCGATTTCGAGCGCCTCGTTGATCACGATGGGGAACGGCGTTCCCTTGAAGCCGAGCATCTCTGCAACAGCCATGCGCAGCAGATTGCGGTCAACGGCGGGCATGCGGTCGATGCGCCAGTGGCGGGAGTGGCTGGCCAGGAGCTCGTCGATCTTCGTCTGCTGGTCGATGGCGACGCGAAAAAGGTCTTCGGCAAAGCCACGCACTTCCGGCTTGACCTCGTCGGCGGCGAGCCAGAAGGTGGCGCGAACCTCATCCGGCGTCTGCTTGCCCTGGTCGGCCTGGAAGAGCATTTGCATGGCAATTTCGCGGGATTTTCGGCGAGTTCCCTGGGTCAAGAGCGGCCGCCTTCATTGAGTTTTCGTTTCAGGCTCACCATCTCAATGGCCGCGGCTGCAGCTTCGAAGCCTTTGTTGCCGGCCTTGATGCCGGCGCGATTGATGGCCTGCTCAAGATTCTCGCAGGTCAAAACGCCAAAGCTGTGGGGAATGCCCGTCTCCTGCTGCGATTGGCCAATGCCGCGCGCCACCTCGTTGTAAATAGCTTCGTAGTGGGCGGTTTCTCCGCGCAGCAGGCAGCCGAGCGTGACGATAGCATCCACTTTGCCGCCGTTCGCAATATCGCGGGCTGCCGCGGGGATTTCCCACGCGCCGGGAACGCGAACGATTTGAATATCGGCGCGCGAAGCACCGCTGCGCAGCAGGGCATCGAGCGCGCCATCCAGCAGGCGGTCGGTGATGACCGCATTCCAGCGCGCTACCACGATGGCAAAACGCATCGCTGCGGCGGAGAGATCGCCTTCGAAGGCGATGGGCTTGCCCTTGATGGGATTGGTCCACGCCCAGAAGCTGAATTTGTGGCCAGGCTCAGGCTCTACGGTGAAGAGGCGCGATTTCCAATGGGTTTCCGCAATGGTGGTGAGGTGCGAAGCGGCATCGCCCGCCGCGTTGGCGCGGAGCCACGACTCTGCTGCCTGGTAAACGGAGTCGAGAGAAGTGACTTCAATGAGCAGATCGGCAGTGGAAGGGAACTGGCCGAGAACAAACTCAAGATTGCCGAGCGAGGCCAGGAATGAAGCTCCGCTGGAGTCTGCTTCCACCCATCCCGCGCCGCGTTCAAAGCCGAGAGCAGCAAAAAAGCTGGCCAGCCGTTCATAGACAGCGGCGCTCGCAGCGGGACGCAGAATTGTGATGGCTTTGATCACGTATTAATTCTATCTGGTGGGCGGGGCTCAAAAACAATTGGGGCCGGCGTGTGGCCGGCCCCAATCTGCTTACGCTGATCGCATGCCAGTTATGTTGTACTGCGCGGCTTCACGAATATGGCAGTGGCGGGAACAATGGTTCCGCTCCCGGTGTAGGTGCAGCCCGCATCCACACCGCCGGCCGAGGGTGGTGTGCACGACGGAATATTCGGGCTGATCTCCAGCGTGTCGGCCTTCGTGGGGCTGCTGGTGACAAGCGGCACGCTGATGTAGTGAATCTCGTTGTCGCCCTCAGTTGAGACGAAAAAGAGAGTGTGATCGGGCGTGAAGGCGCCCGCCACGGGCGCGGTGATTACCCCGCAACTGGTGCAGCTGGGGCTCTCATTCAAGGTCACAGAACCCGAAGTTCCGGGGCCGGAACTGGCGGGGAGATAGTAAGGTAACACAGCGTTGGTGGTCGCCGTGGTTGAAGCGGGCGAGTAAGTCACAAACGCGATGTTCGATGAAATAGTCAGCGCGCCGTTGACCTGCGGGATCGATCCGACCACCACCTGGTTCGCTGCGGAAGCATCCACGCTGGTGATGTTGGTTTGAGTGTAGTCTGGCTTGGTGCCGCCGCCGTTAATGAGCAGCGGGTTCATGGTTTCCACGCCGGTGGCGGAGTTGGTGGTTACGCTGCATTCCTGCGGAGCGGCAATGCCGTTGCTTTGCGTCTGTCCGAGTGGAATTGGATCGAGAATGTCGTTGATGGTGATGGAGCCGCCGGCGTTGGCGGTGGCGCCAAGAATGTGCGCGCCGTCAACGGTGGTGCTCACAATGTCAGACTGAACCGTTTGCGAATCACCCTGCGGATAGAAGTGGACCGAGGCGTTGTTGCCCACTGTGCCAGTGGGGCACCAGGTATGCGCGGTGGTGGGTTCGCCGCTGAAGTAGGCGCCGACGCTGGGAATCATGATGGCGGGAGTCTGCTGCATGATGGGCATGGCGGTGTTGGGTGCAGCGTTGCACGGCGTCAGGGCGCCGGCCGGCAGCGGTGGGCTTGGCGGCAGTGCATCGACCGTCCAGCCCGTGTTGTTGTTGTACACGTAGAGCGTGTCTGTGTGGCCGGTGATGGGGTTGGCTACCGAGCCGCAACTCGGGTTCGCAGAGGTATTGAGCTGCGAGTTGTCGTAGATGTAAAGAGTCTGGCCGTCCGGCGTCCACTGCGCAGCCGCGCCCATGCCGCCAAAGGTGATAGGCGTGCCGCCCGCTACCGGGTAAAGGTAGAAGAGGTGCCGCGCCTGGTCGTTGATGAGCAACACCGTGTCGGATGGTGAAACGGCCAGAACAACGCCGGGCGCGGTAGGGTCAGTCTTGCTGATTGCGTCGCTGGCGGTGCTGATGGACATGAGCTCACGGGCAGAGCCGAGGTAAAGACTCTGTCCGGTCCTATCCATGGCAATGGAGTTGGGCACATAAGGCAAGCGGATGCTGGAGCTCACCGCGCCGGTAAGCAGTTGAACGGGGACAACGTACTGCGAGTTGCCGGGAGCCGCGAACCATGCATAGTCGCTCGCCGTGCCCGGGACGGTGAGCGACACGGGATTGGACGAGATGGCAACCCCGGTTGCGTTGAGCCCGATTTCGTTAATGGGCGCAGGGTTGCAAGCGGGGGGCTGGCAGATGGCGTTGATTGAGGCCGTTCCCGGGAACTCAGTCGAGATGGATCCTGCCGCTCCGACCGCGATATCGATGGGATCGGTTGACTGATAGGTCAGGTTCAAGCCGGTAAGTGTCTGGCCGTTGGTGTCGATCACCGTAGTGGTCACTCCCTCGGGCGCGCCCTGGGCGACTGTGCCCGAAGTTGTGCCGTTGGCGAGGGTTACGCTGATTGAGGCCGGCGGGCAAGTGGAGAAGTAGCCGGCTGAGGAGCCCGATTGCGCAATCGTAGCGGTGATGACCGTGGTACCGGGCTGCTCGGCGGTGAGCTCATTGGTGGTGCTGCTGATGCTGGCTACCGACGAGGTGCCGACCGAGAAGCCCATGGTGCCAATCGAAGATTCGCAGGTAGGCACTGAGGTGACGCCGGGCGCCAGGCCGCCGGGGCAGGAGTAATTTGCCGGACTAACCGAGGCCGGCGCGCAGAATTCATACTGCGTATTGTTGCTCAGGTAGCATGCCTGGGCATCGAGCTGAACGGTGCCGCCCTGCGAGGTGCAAGCGGGTATTGAGACGCCGGAGGTCGAAGTGGACGAGGTACTTGGAGTAACCAGAGATATGTGGGTGACCGGCGCGTGAACGTAGACAGCTACCGGGTTTGAACTGACCGAGTCGGCTGAAGCCGTCAGGTACGCAACACCGTAGGGCAAGCCGCCTGAGCTGGGCAGGGGAGAGGGGTAGTAGCAATACGTGTAGTCTGCAATGCCTCCGCCCGTGTTGCGATTCCACGTTCCGGCGCAAAGGTTGCCGGTGGGCGAAATGTCAACCAGCTGGTTGTTGCTGGTTCCATAAACGTAGTTCTTGGCGCTGACCGTGGCCGCCGTGCCTTTGCAGGTGAATGCGTTCGGGCTCTGAGCTTGCTGAGTTTGCCCGTAGGCCAGCGAAATGCCCGTAACCTGGGGCTGGAGCACGATGGATGCGACCTGCGTGTCTGTCAAGCCGTATCCGAGGCCATTGCAGTAATTGCCATTCGGATTGCGATAGCATCCAGAAACCGAAATCCCGGCCGGAAGAGCCAGGCACAACAAACTAACAAGCGTCAAAAACCGCCGCATGAATCCTCCCCGCCCCGCATGAAAGAACCGCGGAACGGTCTCTCCGATCAAAAGAAGATTGAAATAAGACCGCCCATCACACTCGTACGGAGTGGCGTGCCGCCGGTGAACGATACCCCTACAGCACCGCCCGGAAAGCCTCATCCGGACGGCTCGCAAGGCGAATAAATCTCATCAGTACTCCAAGCAAAAAGTGTATCAGGGCAGACCCCCCTCTGCCACGGAGCCAGCTGTGTGAGGGTGCCTTCAGAAAATAGACTCGGAAAATGCGGATTTGGGAGCGGCGGGCGGTACGAGTGATCAGTTGTCAGTGATCAGTGGTCAAGTTTCCCACCCTTTTCGCAAAAGCGCGAAAAGGGTGGGGCACGGGGCGCTCAGGATGGGCACGGGGGCTCGTGATCATGATTCACTGACCACTGTTCACTGTCCACTGAACACTAATCACTCGCCGTTCTCCGGCATGTACTTCGCGAACCAGTTCACGGCGCGGTCAAGCACGTCGCGCCTGTGTTCGGGATTGACGAAGCCGTGGCCCTCATTGGCGTAAACCACCAGTTCGGTGGGCACATGCTGGTCGCGCAGCGCGTGCCAAAACTCGTAGGACTGCGGCGCCGGGCACTCGCCGTCGCGATCGCCAACCAGAGAAAGCGTGGGCGTGGTCACGTTCTTGATGTAGTTGATGGCCGAGGCTTTGGCGTAGACCGCGGGGTCGTCATAGACCGAGGCGCCAAAGTAGGGAATCATCCACTCGTCGATAGAGTTTTCGCCGTAATAGCTCAGCCAGTCAGAGATGCCGGCTCCGGCCACGGCGGCGCGGAAACGATGGGTCTGGGTAACGGCGAACATTGACATGAACCCGCCGTAGCTCCAGCCGGTGAGGCCAACGCGGTTGGGATCGATGGGATACTTTTTGAGCACGGTGTCGACGCCGGCCAGAATGTCGCGCAGATCGCCGTAGCCAAAGTCCTTGCGATTGGCCTGCGTAAAGGCCTCGCCCTGGCCGTAGCTGCCGCGGGGGTTGGGCATCAGCACAAAGTAGCCGAGGGCCGAGAACGTCGACGAACCCAGTCCGCCGCGCCCGCTCCAGTTTGATGTTTCAGCAGCCGCCGGTCCGCCGTGCACTTCAACAATCAGGGGATATTTCTTGTGCGGATCATAGTCGCGCGGCAGCATCAGCCAGCCCTGAATGTTGAAGCCGTCGTTGCTCCAGTCAATGGAGTCGGTCTTGCCCCAGTATGGCTTCACCCCGTCGTTGAAGTGGGTGAGTTGGTGAAATTCGAAACATGCATTTGGATTGTCGGCAGGAGCAGTGCATTCGGCAGCGACATCCCTCGCATACCAGATTTCAGGCGGCTCGGAAAAAGAGCTCTTGATGAAGGCGAACTGGCCGCGCTCATGAGAGATGCTACCCTCCATACGGCCGTCACCGATGCTTGCGAGGAACTGGAAGTCGACAACGTTGCTCTGAACAAAGGGGGCGACGATTGAGTCAGGATTAGGCGAGCCGAAAACCAGAGTTCGCAGTTGGCTCAATCCGCCGGCAAGCGCTGAATAGTCGATTTGTCCCTGTATGCTCCACGAGATCCAGGCGGCGGTTTCATGCCGTCCCGCGGTTAGATTGACGGGTTCTTGAGTGCCAGTGGCGGCAACCATGTAAACATCGCCGCCGGTCGAGCCCTGGTCGCTCATCAGGCCGCCGATAAATGCGATTGACTTGCCGTCAGGCGACCACCTTGGCACGGCGATTTGCAGGCCGTGGAGAGGTCCGGAGGCAGTGACGGGATCGAGAACGACGTGGGGTGCGTCGCCAGTATACGCCTGGTTGTAAAGCTTCGCCGTCCACCAGTTGTTTTCACCGGGCGGCTCGGCTGCGACGTAGGCAAGGTGTATTGAATCGGGCGCCCAGGCGAACTCATAGGCGTGGAGATTGGCGGGCGAAACAAAATCGGGCTGTACCGGCTGGGTGGCGTTGGCGCGAGCCACGGCGATCCGCTGTACCTCAATGCCATCTTCGCCGATGACGCCCGAGGGCGGCTTCATGGCCGCCAGCGCTCCAGCCGGCCGCGTGGCGCCTTCAACGTAAAGGAACGCGATCTTTGTGCCATCGGGCGAGAAAGCGGCCTCGTGGACGAAGCCGTGCAGCTGGGTGATCGGCAACGGGGCATTCGCGTCGAGGCGGCGGAGGTAGAGATCGTTCTGGCCGTCGGCGTTGCCGCAGTCAGAGAAAAATGCAAGAGACGAAGAATCTGGCGACCATACGGGATCGCTGTCGCCGCAGCGCTGGCCGGGCGAGGTTGCAGGCGAGGTCGCTGCAGTGATGCGCAGCGGTTTTTTCAGGTCGTCAACCGGGGCCACGAACAGTTGGCGCATTTCAGTCCATGCCAGCCGTTTGCCGTCAGGAGAGATGGCCACCTGCGAGATGGACCGCGTCTTACCCACGCCGCGCACGAGCGCATCGATCTGGGCTGAGGGAGTGTTTGAAGCCGTGGGCGAATTCGACTCCGGCGCCTGCGCGAGAGAGCTCTTGAGAACCGGGCAAAGCAAAAGGACCGCAAGGAGGAGCAGGATTCGAGTGAGGGACAACCGTTTGCGCATAGGGAATTCTATCAGCGGCGCGCGCCGTGCGTTGCCCTCGCCGCGACCGGGGCTGTCCGCGTAACCCCGTCCGCATGAACGAATGCAATGACCACGCAGACCATGAAAGATAGATCCAGATACACATGCAGCGCCTTGCTCATTTCATATAACAATCGATGGTCGATCATTTGTCCCTCCTTCCATCCTCATTGAATACAAGTTCGCCCAGCCCGTCAGTTGCTTCCAGCCCCGCACGAAGCTCACAAAGTCGACTCGCCGACCTGCTGACTCGACGGCTCGCTGCCGTCCTGCTCGTCCGCAAAAATCTCTTCAATCCGCAGGTCGAACAGCCTTGCCAGCTTGAACGCCAGCGGAAGGCTGGGGTCGAATTTTCCGGTCTCGATCGCGTTCACCGATTGCCTTGACACCTCAAGCTGCCCGGCAAGATCGGCCTGCGACCAGTTTCTTTCCGCACGCAGTACCTTCAGACGATTTTTCATCTGTACCTCGCTTTCACCACGGGATAGGAAAGCACCACGAAGAGCCAGAAAATGGGGTAAACCCAGATAGGGTCGAGCGGATGTATAGCGGCAAAATCCTGCAGGTAACCCCACACCGTGGTAAGACCCAGGCAGCCGCCAATTCCGCCCAGAATGCACTGTACCAGCACGTTGCGCTGGAACTCGTCTTTCTCGTCATTGAGGTAGCGGCCCGTCTCATAAATCGCCCACAGGATGGGCAAGGCAGGCAGCACGGCCACTGGATATGCAGGCAGGCCTTTCCAATGCGTGAGGCGAAGGGTGAAAACGGCACTAAGAGCGCCGAGAACGCAGAGGCACGCCGCGATCCCCATGCACTGCGCATAGCGGCGTCCGGCCGCGCTATTTGAATTGCAAAGTATGCTAACCATGATTGGTCTCCTTTACTTAAAGACAATCAAACATTACAATCATCCGCAGATGATGTCAAGCAAAATTGACAAAATAGTTGGGAAACATGACACGTTCCGGTTGAGCCTGGCTTTCGCGCCAGCGCCGCCCACGGTTAACAGCTCAGCGTTCACCGTTCCCCGTCCACCGTTCCCCGCCCACCATCCGCCCCGGTCGTCTATTCTCAATCCGTGAGCTTCAGCGAGTTTTTAGGCAATGCGGCCACGGTCACCCACCTGCGCGAGGGCGTTCGCGCGGGCCGGCTGCCGCATTCGCTCATCCTGGCCGGACCTGCGGGCGCGGGTAAATACACCCTGGCGCTGATGCTGGCCAAGGTTGCCAACTGTCTAGAGCCCAAGGAGACGGACGGCCTGCCGGATTTCTGCGATCGGTGTTCGAACTGCACCCGGATTGGCGCAGCCGCAAATCTTGAAGGGCTGGTGGCTGAGGCGGTTGCCGCCCGCGAAGATCTGCGCGAGACTGACAAGCGCGAGACCCGCATCCTGATCCAGACGCACCCCGACGTGCTGGTCATTCCTCCCGACCCGCCGCAGCTGATGATCAAGCTGGGCCAGGTAAAACAGGCAATCCACGTGGCCTACTACCGTCCGCCGGTTGAGGCCAGGCGCGCATTCACTATCTTCACCTCGTCGGCATTTATGAAAGAGGCGGCCAACAGCCTGCTTAAGCTTCTTGAGGAGCCGCCGGAACATACCTCGCTGGTTCTGCTCACTGAGAATCCGCAGGAACTTCTGCCGACCATCCGTTCCCGCGCCATGGTGGTCCGGCTGGGCGCACTGCCGGCCAGCGAACTTGAGGCGCTGCTGGCCCTGCGACGGCCTGGGCTGAAGCCGCGCGACCGCGCACTGGCTTCGCGGCTTGCCGAGGGCGCAGTGGGCCGCGCGCTCACCATCGATCTCGACAAGTACCTCGTCAGCCGCCAGGATGCGCTGGTGATCCTGCGGGGAGCGATTCAGGAGCGCGATTACTCGCAGCTCTTCCAGGCCACCGAGACATACAGGGCGGGTGCCGACGGGCAGGAGAAAGCCGTAAACCTGCTGCGCGCGCTTTCAAGCCTTCTCGAGGACCTGCTGCTGACCGTTGCCGGAACCCCCAGGCTGATTCGCAACCTGGATCTGGAAGCGGAGCTCGGCAAACTGTCGGCAGGCCTGAGCGTTGAGTGGATCGACGCCGCGGTTCGCGCGGCGACGCAGGTTGAGCAGGGAATGCGGCGCAATCTGCTGCGTTCGCTTTCTCTCGATGCCATGGCGCTCTCGCTCGACCGGAATTGAACCTCAAGTTCACGGCGAGCATCTCTTGATTGTGAGGATAATCTGGGGCATTAGAGCGCTGGGGCGCTAAATTGCGTCCCATTATTGCGTACCAACACTTGACACTGACCCCATAATGATAAGAGCAACCTCCACAGATCACCGGGCATCTTTCCCAGTAAGTATCGGGCCGGTACCCAGGAATCAGAGGCACATGGAAATCTCCATGTCGCCGGGTATCTATTCCCTGTTTGCCGCGGGACGTGAGAGGTTTCAAACAAACGAGGGTCAACCGGCAACGAAGTACCGCAATTTGTTGCAGTGAACATCTTTTCGTTTTCAGGAAGGTTGACGACCTATGGGTTTCCCCTTGACGGTGCAGCAGAGACAGTTTGAGAGCGCGGTAGAGAACGGCGGGATCAATATGTACGCGAAGAAGAACCTTCTAACAACACTGCCAACCCGGTTTTCAGCGCAGCTCAACGAGGCTGATGCGCAGAACCGGCATGCCGAGCTGTTTTATCTGCAAAAGCAGATCCAGTCGCAGACGCCGATGGTGATTGTGCTCGAAGACGGCGAGAAGATTGAAGGCTGCATCGAGTGGTACGACCGCAATGCGCTGAAAGTGCGTGGACGCACCCGCATGCTGATTTATAAATCGGCAATCAAGTACATGCACAAGCAGGGCGAGGGCGGACTGTAGTCGCGGCGAACAACGCAGTCCCCGCGTCCTATTCCCTATTCCCTGCTTTGAACAGCCGGTCGCGAATCGCCACGCCGATACCTTCGTTCGGCGGCAGCGGGCATAAAATCACGGTGCATCCCTGTTCATCGAGCGCGCGCAGACCGGCGTAGAGCGCGTGGGCCATCTCTTCGGGTGCGTCCCAACTTCCCCACGAAAAAATCGGCAGCGCAAACAACTCTTCGGGAACTGGAATTCCCGCAGGCAGCATTACTCCCATGCGATCGCATTCATTCGCAAGAGCTGCATCGGTAATGCGCGCTGCAATTTCTGCGGGGGTCACGCCAGATTCAATTGCGGGAATTTCGATGAGCACCAGCCGCGCGCGTGGAGCGTAGTGGCGCAAACCAACACCCGGCGAAGGCAGTGCTTCAGCCGGCGTTTCGCGCAGTTCCGTTGGGCTCTTGAAAATCTCAACTGCGCCCGCGGTTTTTTCAATCATCTCCCGCGTAACGGCGCCAGGTCTATAAATCAGCATGGGTGTTTGATTCGGATCGAGCACGGTGGATTCAACTCCGTGCAGCGCCGGTCCCGCATCGAGAACCGCATCGATACGGCCGTCGAGATCGCGCAGGACGTGCTCCGCGGTTGTTGGACTCACATGAGAGAAGCGGTTTGCGCTGGGCGCGGCAATCGGCACGCCTGCCCGGCGGATGAGCTCAAGGGCGACCGGATGCGACGGCATTCGCAAACCCACCAGCGGCCGGCCGGCTGTAACCACATCGGGAACTGCGGCCGATCGCGGCAATAGCAGGGTCAGTGGACCAGGCCAGAATGCGCCTATCAGTCTCATGGCCGAATCAGGGATGGCAGATACCAGCTTACGCGCCATTTCGAGGCTGGAGACGTGCACGATGATGGGGTCCCATTTCGGACGTTCTTTGGCGGCAAAGATGCGCTCTACAGCGCCGGCATCGAGCGCGTTGGCGCCCAGGCCGTAGACGGTTTCAGTGGGCAGCGCCACCAGCCCGCCCGCCCGCAAAATTTGAGCAGCCTGGTCGAGCGCCGCGGCAAACTCCGGCGTCCCTGGGTTGTCGGGGTCCGCCTTGCCGTTACCAGCTTGCAGCAGGAGCGTCTTCACTCAATCATTCTCGCCGCTCGAACGCCGGCTGCGCCATCTCTTATATACTCGCTCATTACCATGGCTGTAGAGACTGAGATCAAATTCCGCGTGGATGACCTGCCCGCACTGGCGAGTGCGCTTGCGGCTGCGGGATTCAAACTTGTGACCCCGCGCAGCTTTGAGTCGAATGTGCTATACGACACTGTCGACCGAAGCCTGCGCGGCCGCACCGAAATTCTGCGCATCCGCAGCTATGCCGGAAAGTGGACGTTGACCCACAAGCGGCTTCCCGAGGTTGGTCCCGGAGAAGACCGGCACAAGCATCGGGTAGAGACTGAGACCGAGGTTGCCGACGGCAATGTGCTGGCCGAGGTGTTTCGCTCGGTGGGACTGGCTCCAGCGTTCCGCTACGAAAAGTGGCGCAGCGAGTGGAGCGACGGCCAGGGCCACTGCGTGGTCGACGAGACGCCGATTGGCAACTACGCTGAGCTTGAAGGCGATGGCGAGTGGATCGATGCTGCGGCAGAGCGGCTGGGCGTGGACCGGTCGCGCTATTTGACCCTGAGCTACGGGCGGCTGTTCGAGCAATGGTGCGCCGAGCACCGGAGCAACGCGAGCGACCTGACGTTTGAGGCCTGCGGGGGACAGAAGTAGCTCGTTCACTCGTTCATTTCTTCACTTCTTCACTCCTGTCACTTCCCTTAGTAACGTCGTCTAACATCTCCGTGGTCATCAAAATCATCAAATCGCCGATGATCTTGTTTGATGGCGCAGACGGTACTTGATCTGCCAACAAGTGCAGGCCGCGGCGGCGTAAGTTTTGTGTGATCATGCGATTGAAGGTAGAATACGCACACGCTGCCGGAGCGTGTGCGCAGCAAAGCCTCACAGTCGCACGCTAAAATTAAGTGGCGTGCTCGGCTGCTTGATGCAGCCTTTTTACTATGGCGGACTTTACCAGGGCTCCGGGCAGTTCGGACAAACCCTCCTTGTCGATCGCGCTCATCGGCCCCGATGAGCAGCATCGCAGGGCGATGGCTGAAGCCCTGTCGGGTCGTCCCGGCATCTCCGTTAAAGAGTACGTCGCCTTTCCTCGCCATCTTGACGAACTGCCCAGGCTGCTGGAACAGCATTACGACGTGGTTATCGTCGATGCCGACGGCGATTCGGATTTTGCCGTGCAACTTGCCGAAAGCCTGTTGGCGGCCGGCAAGACCTATGTCATGGCCTATTCCGCTGATCCCGACGTGCGGTTGGCCATCCGATTCATGCGCGCGGGTGTGCGCGAGTTCTTCACTTTGCCGCTCGACAAAGGCGAAATTGCCGAGGCGCTGATTCGCGTGTCCAACCGCTCAGCTTCGCCACGCGAACCCATCCAGGCTGTAAGCAAGGTGCTCACCTTTCTGGGCACCAAGGGCGGCTGCGGTGTAACCACGATTGCCGCCAACTTCGCGATTTCAATGGCGCAGGAGTCGGAGCGCAGCACGCTGTTGATCGATCTTGGGCTGCCACTGGGAGACGCGGCCATCAACATGGGCATCGTGCCGGAGTTCTCCATCGCCAATGCCCTCCAGGATCCCACCCGGCTCGATTCCAACTTTCTGAACACGCTGGTGGCAAAACACTCGTCAGGCGTGGGAGTACTATCGGCGCCCAGCGATTTTCAGGGCGAGCAGCCCAACCGGGAGTTCATCGACAAGCTGCTGGACATTGCGCGCCAGAACTACGAGTACATCGTGGTGGACCTTGGCTCGCGAGTGGATTTGATGGACACCGCGCTGTTTGGCGACGACGCGGTGATTTATCTCATTACGCAGGTTGGAATCTCGGAACTGCGCAATGCCAATCGCATGATTACGCGGTTTTTCCAAAAGCGCGACTGGGGATTGCAGATTGTGTTGAACCGGTACAAGCCCGCCACGCTGCTGTTCGACGACAAGAACGTGGAGCGGGCGCTCACGCGGCCAACGCAGTGGAAGATTCCCGACGACTGGGCCAGCGCGAGGCGAACGCAGACCACGGCCACTCCGCTCGCGCTAGATGATTCGCAAATTTCTCTGGCCATCAGGCAAATGGCGCGTATCGCCTGCGGCCTGGCCGCCGACCGCGAAGAAAGGAAAAGTCTGTTCAGCTTTTTCCGGTGAGAGAGCGAATCAGCCACAAAGTCCCGTGCCCCATCCATTTCACGGTTTCATCGTGAAATGGGCGGGACACCACAAATCCCAACAAGCAACTCAAAACTATACTCGGACCCTAAGGTAAATCCCGTCTCACCCCTCAGCCCCGTGGCACTTCTTATATTTCTTTCCGCTGCCGCAGGGGCAGGGATCGTTGCGGCCCACTTTTTCGCCGGTGCGGCGCTGGGTGGGCTGGCTGGCTTCGCCGGCTCCGGCGCGGCTGGCCGCTGCCAACTCGCGTTCTTTCTTGCGGTGGAACTCCTTCTCCAGCGCGTCGATCGTTGTTGACGGCTGCCGCGTGGGAATGCCGATCTCGCGTGGCGCGCCATCGCCAAACATTGGCTGCGCAGCGCTCGCCACCGGCGGAGCCTTCGGAACCACGCGGTTCGGCCGCGGCACTGCATCCACCGGCTGGCCGTCAGGCCCTAGTATCTGCATCCTGAACAGATAGCGGACGGTGTCCTCCTGGAACTTGGTCATCATGGCTTCGAACATGTCGTAGGACTCGCGCTTGTACGCAACCAGCGGATCCTGCTGCGCGTAGCCGCGCAGGCCGATGCCTTCTTTGAGGTGGTCCATCGAGAGCAGGTGCTCTTTCCAGATCCCGTCGATCACGGTCAGCATCACCACGCGCTCGTGGTAGCGCATGGTCGGCGCGCCCAGAATCTTTTCCTTCGCCTCGTATGCCTCGGTCAACTTGGCGAATATCTCCTCGCCCAGTTCGTGCCGGCTCAGCTCTTCCGTTTTGAGGCCGAAATCCGATAGCTTCAGTCCGAACTGGTCGACCATCTTCAGTTCCAGGCCTTTTAGGTCCCATTGGTCGGGGCGCACCTTTTCATTGGCAAACTCATCGAGCAAGCTGCTCAACGATCCGCCCACGTAGTCTTCAAGAATGAGCTCGCGCTGGTCGACTCCCTCGAGCAGCTGGCGGCGAAGACCGTAAACCGCCTCGCGCTGCTTGTTCATTACGTCGTCGTATTCGAGCAGGTGTTTGCGCGATTCAAAGTTCTGCGATTCAACCGCTTTCTGCGCGCCCTCAATGCGATTCGAAAGCATCTTCGACTCGATTGGCACGCCCTCTTCCATGCCGAGTCTCTCAAGCAGCGTGCTGATCCACTGCTTGGCGAAGATGCGCATCAGGTCGTCTTCAAGCGAGAGAAAGAAGCGCGACTCACCGGGGTCGCCCTGGCGTCCGGCGCGGCCGCGAAGCTGATTGTCGATGCGGCGCGACTCGTGGCGTTCGGTGCCGAGAATGAACAGACCGCCGTTCCCGATTACTTCTTCGTGCTCGCTACTGGCACTTTGGGCGTGGCCCTTGAGCGCTGCTTGCCAATCTTCCTCTGAGACTTCAAACTCCTGTCCCTGGTAATAGAAGCGCAGGAAACCAGCCGGCGCCATGGGATTGATTGCGCCCTCAGCCGTGCTGATGGCGCGGGCCCTTGTGCCGCCTGTGGCGTCTTTCGACTTCACCAGCTCCTGGCGGGCCATAAATTCGGGATTGCCGCCGAGCAGAATGTCGGTTCCGCGGCCGGCCATGTTGGTGGCGATGGTGACCATGCCGGGCTTTCCCGCCTGCGCCACGTATTCCGCTTCCCGTTCGTGCTGCTTGGCGTTCAGCACCACATGCTTCACGCCCTTGCGCTGCAGGATTCCCGAAAGCCGCTCCGACTTTTCGATCGACGTAGTGCCCACCAGCACCGGCTGGCCCTTTTCGTGCAGCTCTGCA
>Ga0182016_10004843_pt1 | contig 14737 bp, 8 predicted proteins | sample 712S2MmetaG_FD_120491 | JGI IMG/M metagenome (GOLD analysis project Ga0182016, IMG submission 120491) | Permafrost microbial communities from Stordalen Mire, Sweden - 712S2M metaG | ecosystem: Environmental > Terrestrial > Soil > Wetlands > Permafrost | place: Sweden: Stordalen | collected...
AGAGACGATACTCCTAAGAACGACAAGCCCCCAGAATTTCCTTCGTGAAAATCTGGAGATGGCCGGAAAATCATCCCCTTCTCTGGCATCAAGACTGCTCTAAGAAGATGCATTGGATCCTGCCTGAAAACTCTCAGGAGTGAAGGGTACGGGATCCATCCCGTACGTCAATGGCGAGTTCAGGCCTCGGTTTTATGGCTGGAACCCGCGCAATGCTCCGCTTAGCCCACTCTCATATGCGTCGATGAGCTTGTCCCACGCGGCATTGGCGGCCTCATCGATTTGTTTTCGCCGTGGGTCTGCATCGAACCAATCGATTGTTCTCTGAATCCCTTGCGCAAACGGAACCGTGGCGCAATACCCCGGCACAAAGTGCTTGATTTTGCCGTTATCGAAAACTACGCTCGCTGCCTTATCTCCGGTCAGGCTGCCCAGTTCATCGGGCATGCATGCGCTCATAAAGTCGGAAGCGATGTGAACGATTTGCGGCTCAACGCCTGCAGCCTGCGCAGTGATTTTGTAAAACTGGTCCCAGGTCATCACCTCGTCGCTGGTAATGTGGAACGCGTGGCCAATGGCCTGTCGATGTCCCAGCAGGCCTACCAGTCCCTTGGCAAAATCGCTGTTATGCGTAATCACCCACAGTGAGGAACCGTCTCCAGGCACAATCACCTTCTTGCCCCGCCGCATTCTGTCCACCGCCGTGTAGGACTTCTGCCAGCTATTCACCGCCAACACAATCTGCGTATCGCCGTAGGTTAGGGAGGGACGAACAATCGTAACGGGAAATTCCTCTTCGCGATAGGCCTTCATCAACCGGTCTTCGCACGCGATCTTGTCGCGCGAGTACTGCCAGTACGGATTAGTGAGCGGTGTCGATTCCGTGATCAGGTAATGCCCGACAGGCTTTTGATACGCGCTCGCAGAACTGATAAAGATAAACTGGCGAGTGCGGCCGCGAAACAAGCGAATGTCCCGCTCCACATGCTCCGGAGTGAAGGCAATCCAATCCACGACCGCATCGAAGGATTCACTGCCGAGCGCCTGGGCGACCGCTGCTTCGTCAGCAATGTCCGCCACGATCGTGTGAACTTTCTCGGGGATATCGGTTGTTCTCTGTCCTCGACGCAGCAACGTTAATTCGATGTTCCGATCGGCGGCTAATCTTGTTGAGGCCGTGCTGATAATTCCGGTGCCCCCAATGAACAGGACTTTCATGGCATCTCCCTTGGCCATACGATTTCAGACGTCGGCCTCTTTGATTGTAGGTCTGCGCAATCGGAAAGGGATTACCAGAGGCTTCCATGAAAACTGGGGGCCGAGATGAAGCGATCCACAGAATACAATGGCCGCAAGCATTGGAGATGCTTGCGGCCAACCGTTCAGTTTATAAAGGGCGAGTTACTCCGAACGCAGCGCTTCCACCGCATTCACCCTGGCGGCACGCATCGCGGGAACGGCCGACGCAGTTACCGCCGCAACAAGAATCACGACAGCGGAGGCGACGATAGAAAGCACACCGGGCTGCTGCACCTCGGTGACGTATTTGCCGATTGCGCGTGCGAAGGCAAAGCCGACCACCACACCTGTCCCCACTCCAATACTGGCGATGACCAGGCCCTCCAACAGAACACCGGTAAGTATGTTGCGCGGCTGCGCGCCAAGGGCCATGCGGATTCCAAATTCGCGCGTGCGGCTGCTCACAGAAAACGCAAGCACACCGGCCACACCCACGACGGAAATCAACAGCGCCACCGCTGCGAACCCTCCAAACACGATGGCATTCAGGCGGTCAGGGGTCAGCACTTCCGCGCGAATATCTTCAAGCGTGCTGGCTCGTTCCACAGGCTGGTCAGCGGACATCTCGTGAATAGTGCGGCTGATGGCGGGGACGAGCAAATAGGGATCCTGCTTGGCGCGCACGAAGAGACGACCCTGCCATCCTTCCTGATCGACAGGCTGAAACACGGCCATGCCGGGCTGCGGGATGATGTTCTCATCGTCGAAATCAGGCACAACGCCGACGATGCGACGCGGTTCATAACTGATGCCGATAAACTTCATCACCGGGTCCGTCCACATCAGGTTACGGTTGAGCGGGTCCTGGCCGGGAAACAGCGACTTCGCCACGCTCTGGCTAACGATTACGACGCGCTCGGAGCCATCCTTGTCGCTTTCGCGGAAATCGCGACCCTCCACAATCGGCACTCCCAGCGTGCCGAAATACCCAGGCGAAACGGAGCGGAAGCGTGCGCGCGGATCGGCCGCGCCATTCTCGCGTTTCGATCCTTGTACCGCGAATGAGAAGGCAATGTTCAACGCCTGTCCGTCGCGCCAGGGCACGCTGAAGCCTGTCGAAACATGCTCAACACCAGGCAGTGCTCCAACGCGGCGTTGCACTTCACGATAAAACTCCTGCACCTGCTCTGGCGTTTTCCCATACGACATCACCGGCAAGTTCACAGCCAAAACATTCGAAGTATCGAAGGGCGGGCGAGTTTTCTCCAACTCATAGAGCGTCCTCATCAGCACCGCGGAGCCAGCCAGCAGCAGGAATGACGCTGTGATTTGCATGATTGCGAAAACGCGCAAGCGCCGGCTGCTTCCTCCAGTGACGCGCGTTCCGCCGATAGCCAGCCCGTTCGTTCGCAGTGAATCCAGCGAAGGCAACCGCGGAATGAACGCCAGGAAAACGGCTGCGACAAGTGCCAGGCCAATTCCAAACCACACCAGGCTGAAATCGAGCGTCATGTCTTTGGCTCGCACCGAGAAGCGCGCCGCATAATGGCCAAGAATCTGGACCATCGGAATCGCGATGACCACGGCCAGAATCGCGCCGCTGCCGCATAAGACAAGGCTCTCTGCCAGTAGCGACCGGCGCAGCGCTGCTTTGCTGGCGCCCAGCGCCGAGCGTACAGCCAGTTCCGACTCGCGGCGCACCGTGCGCGCAAGCACGAGGTTGGCGACGTTTGAGCTGGCAATGACAAACAGCAAGCCCGAGGCAGCGAACAAGACCCAGAGAATCGTGTTGGCGCTGGAGTTGATCTGGTCGTGCATCCGCGTCACGCTGATTGTGTAGTGGTCTTCGGGCTTGTAGGTCTCAGGATGCGCAGAGGTCATTCCGCCGTAGGCAGTGCGCAACTCCGCGCGGGCGGCGTCGAGTGTGGCTCCGGGAGCGAGGCGCGCGAATACTTCGGTCATGCGGTGTTCGCGGCCGGTGACCATGGTGGCGGAAAGATGATGCGGGCTGGTCACGACGTTGGCAATGATCTCCGTTGCCACCGGATACGGCACCGAAGGCTCTAGCACTCCGACGATGACCGCGGAACGCGCGCCCATTATGCTTTCAAGCCGCACCGTCTTGCCGATGACACCGGGGTCGGAGTGCAGTTGCTCGCGCCAGAATTTGTAAGTCAGCACAACCGCGCCCGGGGCGTTGGGTCCGTCGTCGGCAGGTGTCAACAGGCGCCCGAGCACAGGGCGCAGTCCCATCACTTGGAAGTAATTCCCGTCGACCACACCGGCCGGAATCTCGCGCGGTGTGCCAAGCCCTACGATGGTGAAATCGATCTCTGAAAATGTGCCGAGTTCCTGGATGGTCTTCAGGCTTTCGCCAATGTCTTTGATCTCCGGAACGGAGAACGTGGTATTCACCATGTTCATGCCCGGCGCGCTCTGGCGTACATAAAGCAACCGGTCTTCGTCGCGATTCGCAAGCGGCCGCAGCAGCACTGCGCGGACCACGCTGAAGATGGCGGCATTGGCGCCGATACCCAAAGCCAGGGTAAGGGCGACCGTGATCCAAAGCGTGCGAACCCGGGACAGAGATCGAAGCGCAACTTTCAAATCGCGAAAGAATGACATGTGCTCCTCCATGCGGGCGGATTGTTCCGCCCCTGCCTGAATTGGGGAAAAGGGCGCGCGGGGAAAAACAATTGACGAATATGTTGATATCAACTAACCTTGCTGTGTGTCAAGCGAAAAAACAGTTCCGTTCGAGACGACTCTTCTGGTGCGGGACTGCTGTCTGTGTCTTCATGTGCAGCGCGCGGCCCGCGCCTTGGCCCGGCGTTTCGATGAAGTGCTGCGCCCGTTCGGCCTGACAAATGGGCAGTTCTCACTCTTGATGTCCCTGAATCGCCCGGAGCCGCCGTCCATGGGGCCGGTGGCTTCTCTGCTTGCAATGGATCGAACCACGTTAACCGCTGCCTTGAAACCGCTGGAGCGGCGCGGGCTTGTGAAGGTACTGAAAGACCCCTCGGATCGCCGCAGCCGCATTCTAAAACTCACAACCGATGGCCAGGACCTGCTGGCTGGCGCCGTCCCGGCGTGGGAGCGCACGCACCACGAAATCGAACAGCAGATTCCAGGCAAGGATCCCGACGACTTCCGGAAGAGTCTGCGCGCCCTTTCCTAGAAGACGCATAGCCTAAGCTCGATTGCCTAAGCCGGATACGCTCCGGCAATGTAGCCATGCAGGTCGTTGATCGTCTGCTCCTGGCCGGAAATGACCCATTTCACAAGGTCGCCAATGGAGATGATGCCGACCACGAAGTCATCCTTCAGTACCGGAAGATGGCGGATGCGATGCTGGGTCATCATGGCCAGGCACTCATCCACAGTGTGTCTCGGGGTCACGGAAACAACCGGGCTGCTCATAATTTGCTGCACCCTGGTCTCCTTGGAAAGATGGCCCATCAGGACGCCTTTGCGCGCATAGTCGCGCTCGGAGAGGATGCCCTCCAGCCTGTTGCCGGACAGCACCAGCAATGCGCCGATATCGTGTTCGGCCATCATTTCGAGCGCTTCGTAAACCAGTCGCTCAGGCCCAATCGACAGGATGTTTGTCTGGCCTTTGCTCTTGAGCACCAATCCAATCGGGTCGGTAATCTTCATGGGAACCTCCAGGCGCCTGACAGCCGTTGCCGGCAGCCGATGCCGGCAGCCGTTCCAGAATGCACGCATCCCGGGCGGCATAATGCCGTCGTGGAACAGCAGTATATCCCGATGTGTAGAGGACGGGATAGCATTTTTAAAAGATGATTTAATCGCAGTTCGAGGTGGTCCGCGTTTTGTCGAAAAAAGGACGAAAGGAAAGGGCACAGCTCCAACCGCAGCATGAAACCGTGCTTTGAAAGGACACGGCTTTAGCCGTTCCGCACAGGTCGCATAAAACATGGGGCTTTACAGGCTGCGGAAAAACTCGTTCGGGCGGTAGGCCGGGGATTCATCCCCGGCACGAAGCCAATAGAATCAATGTCGGCTTTAGCCGCTGGGGTATGTTTTCTCCATGTTTCGCCCCAAATTCCGAGTTCTTCCGCAGCCTCTTCAGCCCCTGAAGGACGCTCCGCACTGTTCGCGCAGCAGATATGCGAGGCCGCCCTAGTGCTGGATCGTAGTTTCCGCCGCCGACGGCTTGGCGGTGATCTGCGTGGGGGTAGGCAACTGCGTCTTGTCCCAACCGCCGCCCAGCGCCTCGATCAGTTGTACCGATGCCGACATCTGCTGGATCTGCAGGGTCGCCAGGGTCTGCTCGTTTCCGTAAAGCGTGGTTTGCGCGACCGCTAAATCGATATACGGGTCGATACCGGTATCGAAGCGGGCCTGTTCCATTTTCAGGTAGGTCTGCGCGTGGTCCACGGCTTCCTGCTGGCGCTTTAACTGGTCGGATAAGATGCGCACTTCGGCCAACGAATCCTCCACTTGCTGGAATGCCGTCAGCACCGACTGCCGATAGGCCGCCAGGTCTCCGTTGTACGTGGCGATGTACTGATTCACAGTCGCACGGCGCAGGCCCCCGTCATACACCGTCTCAGAAAGCGTTGGGCCCGCAGACCAGAAGCGGCTGGCCGCCTCCAGCAGCTTGCCGATCGCCGAGCTCTCCACGCCGCCACTGGCCGAAATCGTGAGAGAAGGATAGTAGGCAGCGTAGGCAATGCCAATCTGCGCATTCGCCGAGGCCATGGTGCGCTCGGCCGCAGCCACGTCCGGACGCCGTTCAAGCAACTGAGACGGCAATCCGACCGGGATGGGCGGCGGCGCGCTGGTCTTGGGAACCACGGGAATGGAGAACTCCGATGCCGGCTTGCCAATCAGCGTGGCGATCGCGTGCTCATACAGGGCGCGCTCAATGTGGTTGTTGATTGCGGCGGACTGGGCAGTGGCCAGCGTGGTTTGCGCCTGGACAAGCGAAATCTCATCGTCGACGCCGGTATCGTAGCGGCCTTGCTCAGCATCAAGGGATTTCTTATCGGCGTCCACCAGGTCGTCGAGGATTTTTTGCAATGCGTCCTGGCCGCGAATCTCGAAGAAATACTCGGCCAGGCTCGCCTGCTCTGTCAGCTTCTCATTGGCCAGATCGGCCGCGGTGACCTGGGCGTTGTACTGCGCGGAATGGATCGTGTTGCGAACCTTTCCCCAAAGATCGGGCTCCCACGAAACTTCGGCGGGGAGTGAAAAGACCTGAGACTGCTTGCCGCTTTCGCTGGTCGCGATGGCCCCTGACCCAAGGTTGGAAGACTGCTGCGAGCGAGTGTAGGCGGGACCGACACTCACCGTGGGAAACAATTGCGACCGCGCCTCACGCACCAATGCACGCGCTTCCATGAAATTCTCGAAGGACTCGCGGATATTCTGGTTGTCGATGTTCAACTGCTCTTCCAGCGCGTTCAGGTCGGGCTCGTTGTAGATCTCCCACCATTTGCCGCGGAGGGTTGCATCCTGAGGCTCGGCGACCTTCCAGCCATCGGTTTCCTTGAACTGCGTGGGAGATTCCTTGAAAACCTGGGGCGCCGTCATTGTAGGCGGCACATACTTGGGCCCGACATTGCAGCCAGCCAGCATCGTGCTCAGTACAGCGGCAAGGACTGCGCACAACGCTGTCGATGCTTTTCGGGATTGCGAACTCGACTTATTCATAAGCAAAACTCCATGTGCATCCATAACTAGGATGCCTCCGCGGTTCCGTGGCGCAGTTCCTCAGGTTGTTGCCCACGGATCTTGAGGCGCGCCCAATCAAAAAGAATATAGACAACAGGTGTGGTGTAGAGAGTCAGAATCTGGCTCATAATCAGTCCGCCCACAATCGTGATGCCCAGCGGCCGTCTCAGCTCCGATCCTGTTCCTGTGCCGAAAGCCAGGGGTAGTGCGCCGAAGATAGCAGCCATCGTCGTCATGAGGATGGGCCGGAAGCGGAGCTGGCAAGCCTGGTAAATGGCCTCGGTCGTGGTCTTGCCTTCCTCGCGCTCGGCGACCAGGGCGAAGTCGATCATCATGATGGCATTCTTTTTCACAATGCCGATGAGCAGAATGATACCGATGATGGAAATTACGTTGAGATCGATTTTGAAGGCCATGAGCGCAAGCATGGCGCCTACGCTGGCCGACGGCAGCGTGGAAATGATGGTGAGCGGATGCACCAGGCTCTCATAAAGAATACCTAGAACGATGTACACCGCCAGGATGGCCGTAATTACAAGAATGGGTTCGCTGGCCAGCGAGGTTTGGTAGGCCGCGGCTGTACCGGCAAAGAAGCCGCGCACTGTTTCCGGCATATTCAGCCGCTGCTGCATCTCACCCACCTCGCGCGTTGCGTCGCTCATCGACATACCATTGGCGAGATTGAACGACACGGTGACAGACGGAAACGAACTGGTGTGATTGATGATCAGCGGTGTGGTGCTGGCCTGCGCCTTCGCTACCGTAGACAGCGGAATCATGCCGTGCCCCGTCGTGCTTAGGTAGACATTCTTCAAACCATCCGGACTTTGCCAGTAGGGCGGCGCAACTTCAAGCACCACGTAATACTGGTTGAGCTGGGTGTAGATGATGGAGACTTCCGACTGTCCGAACTCACTATAGAGCGAGCTGTCAAGCGACGCGGGTGTAATGCCAAGGCGCGCCGCGGTGGGACGATCGTAGTTGAGCAACTCCTGCAGGCCGTTATTCTGGGCGTCGGAATTCACATCCTGAAAACCCTGTAACTTCTTCATCTCGGCAAGCAGAATGGGACCCCAATGCGATAGATCGGCCACATTATCCGACTGGATCGTGTATTGATAAAGCGCGGCGCTGTTCCTTCCTCCGATGCGCAAATCCTGTGCTGCCTGCAGAAAGGCCTGGGCTACCGGCAGCCTGTTCATCTTGGGCCGCAGCCGGTTGATGATATCCGGTGCGGCAGTCTGGCGCACATTGCATCCTGGGCTCGACTCCACGCATTGCTTCCCCAACGGCTTGAGCGCCATGAAAATGAAGCCGCCGTTCGACTGTCCCGTATAGGCATTCACGTGCGCCACCGCGGGGTCCGCCTTGATCACGCTCACCAATGCGCGAGCCGAGTTATCCATCACCGGGAACGAAGCGTCCTGCGGTCCCACCACGCCGCCGACAATGGCGCCCGTGTCCTGCTGCGGAAAGAATCCCTTGGGAATGATGGCAATCAGGTAGAAATTCAATGCAATGGTCAACAGCAGGATGACAAAAACCGGCCACGGGTGATTCAGTACCCAACGCAATGTCCTGCTATAACCAGACAGCAACGACGAGAATCCCTTCTCGCTCGCTCGATAAATGCGCCCATGCTTGATCTTGCTTTCATCCTTGAGGATGTAGGCGCACATCATGGGCGTAGTCGTCAGAGAGACCAGCATCGACATGATGATGGCCGTTGACAGCGTAATGGCAAACTCGCGGAATAAGCGGCCAACAATTCCGGCCATCAGCAGGATAGGAATGAAGACCGCAATCAGCGACATGCTGATGGAAAAAATGGTGAACCCGATCTGCCTGGAGCCTTCGAACGCCGCCTTCATCGGACTCATGCCGTCTTCACGAAGGCGGGAAATATTCTCCATCACCACAATCGCGTCGTCGACAACGAATCCGGTGGAGATGGTGAGCGCCATCAGCGAAAGGTTGTCGATGCTGAATCCCAGCAGGTACATCACGGCAAAAGTTGCAATCAGCGAAGCAGGAACCGCAACGAAAGGGATGAGCGTGGCGCGCCAACTGCGCAGAAACATGAAAACGACCAGAACCACGAGAACGACCGAAAGAACGAGAGACCGTTCCACATCGTTGACCGAGGCGCGGATGGTCGTCGTGCGGTCCAGAACCATGGTGACCTTAATGCCTTGCGGTATAGAAGCCTGGACCGACGGCAATTCTGCTTGAATTCGATCGTTGGTCTCAATGATGTTGGCGCCCGGCTGGCGAAAGATAATAACGGTAATCGAGGGAATGCCGTCCATGTAGCCCGACGCGCGAATATTCTGCGCGCCATTCTCGACATCCGCCACATCCGACAGCCGCACCGCCTGTCCGTTGTGGTAGCCAACCACCAGCGGCTTGTAATCGTCCGCGAGATGCATCTGGTCGTTGGTGATGATATCCAGTTTTCTGCCGTCGCTGTCGGCAATCTGTCCCACCGCCTCGTGCACATTCTGCTGGCTCAGCATCGCCTGAACAGACGACATGGTGAGGCCATGGCTATTCAACAGCGTCGGGTTAACCTCAACCCGCACCGAAGGGCCCGCTCCTCCTCCCACCGACACCTGGCCCACGCCCTGCAATTGCGAAAGCTTCTGCGCAATCACCGACGATGCATAGTCGTAGAGCGCCGGCTTGTCGTACTTATCCGACGTCAGCCCCAGAATCATGATCGGCGAGTCGGCGGGGTTCACCTTGCGATATGTAGGATTGCCGGGCAGGTTTGCCGGCAGATACGTTCGCGCGGCATTGATGGCCGCTTCCACATCGCGCGCCGCGCCGTCTATGTTGCGGCTCAGATCGAATTGCAAGGTAATCGAAGTGCTGCCGAGCGAGCTCGATGACGTCATTTCCGTGACGCCTGCAACATGACTGAACTGGCGCTCCAGCGGCGTAGCAATCGACGATGCCATAATCTCCGGGCTGCCGCCGGGCAGTCCGGCAGAGACGGAAATGGTCGGAAAATCAACCTGCGGCAAAGGGGAAACCGGCAACACCTTGAAGGCGATTGCCCCCACAAGAGTGATCCCCACCGTGAGCAGCGTAGTGGCTACAGGACGCTTGATAAACGCCGCGGAGATGTTCATTGAGCCTCCGCCGGCTGTGCCTCGCCGCCGTTCCCGATCCCCTTTCGCACACGACCGACGCGATGCCCGAGGCGGTCAAAGAAGATGTAGATGACCGGCGTGGTGTAAAGCGTGAGTACTTGGCTGAGCAGCAATCCGCCGACCATTGCAATGCCCAGAGGACGCCGCAGCTCCGAACCCATGCCGGTACCCATGGCCAGCGGAATACCCGCCAGCAGTGCGGCCATCGTGGTCATCATGATGGGACGGAAGCGCAGCAGGCAGGCTTCGTAGATGGCATCGGTTGAATTCATCCCGCGCTCGCGCTCGCCCTCCAGGGCGAAGTCCACCATCATGATGCCGTTCTTCTTCACGATGCCGATAAGCAGGATGATGCCGATGATTGCTACAACGTTGAGGTCCTGCTTGAATACGATCAGGGCGAGCAATGCGCCCACACCCGCTGAAGGCAGCGTCGAGAGAATCGTGATGGGATGAATGAAGCTCTCGTAAAGTACGCCGAGCACAATGTAAACCGCGGCCAGCGCGGCGATGATGAGGAACCCCTCGTTGGAGAGCGAGCCTTCGAACGCTGCGGCCGTGCCCTGAAATCCGTACTGCACGCTGGCCGGCATGTTCAGGTCTTTTTGCACCTTGTTGATGGCCGTGATAGCGCCGCCCAGCGCGGCATCCGGCGCAAGGTTGAATGAAACCGTCACCGCTGGAAACTGACCTTGGTGGTTAATGGAGAGGGCCTCGTTCGTTCTCTCAAGGTGCGTGAATGCACTGAGAGGTACAGAGCCCGATGGCGTCGAACTCGTGGCCGTGTTGGGAGAGGATGAGGAACTGTTGGTGGCCCCGACTCCGGAGGTCAGCGCATTCGCCGGGGATGCCAGCACCCCCGAAGTCGGCGTGTATTGAACCGACGTGGTAGTCGCATTTGAGCCTGCCGACGAAGACCCTGAAGCCGCGAAGGAAGTTGCAGCGCCTGGTCCCGAGCCACCAGCGGATGCACTTGTCTGGATATACAGATCCTGGAGCCGCGCCGGGCTGGCTTGAATTGCCGGATCGGCTTCCAGGATCACGTGGTACTGGTTCAGTTGCGTGTACATGGTGCTGATCTGGCGCTGGCCAAACGCGTCGTAGAGCGTGTTGTCAATCGTGTCCGGCGCAATGCCAAGCCGTGACGCGGTGGCTCGATCGACCACCAGCGATACCGCCAGGCCGCCCGTTTGCTGGTCGGTGGCCAAATCGGCAAGCTGAGGCAGCTGCTTCATCTTGTCGACCAGCTTGCCGGTCCACAGATTCAGCTCGTTTACGTCTGGATCTTCCAGCGTGTATTGGTACTGAGTCCGGCTCACGCGGTCGTCCACCGTGATGTTCTGCACCGGGGACATGTACAGCTCAATGCCATCGACATCCTTGAGCTTCGTTTGCAGCCTGCGAATCACATCGGCCGCGCTGAGATTCCGGTCCGCAATCGGCTTGAGGTTGATCGACATGCGTCCGCTGTTGAGAGTGGTATTCGTTCCGTCCGCTCCTATAAAGGACGACAGACTGTCCACAGCCGGATCCTGGAGCACGATACTGGCCAGTTCCTGCTGCTTCTGTTCCATCGCCGCAAAGGAAATGGTCGCCGGCGCCTGCGAAATGCCTTGAATCACGCCCGTATCCTGCGTGGGGAAGAACCCTTTGGGGATAACAATGTAAAGGAAGACCGTGAGCACCAGCGTGGCCAGCGCTACAAAAAGTGTAATGGTCTGGAAGCGGAGCACAAACTTCAGCGTGCGGCCATAAAACGCAATGATGTTCTCGAACACGCGCTCCGAAGCCTTGAAGAAGCGGCCCTGCTGTGCATCCGGGGTGTGGCGCAGAATCCGCGAGCACATCATCGGCGTCAGCGTAAGTGAAACCACCGCGGAGAGAATGATGGTGACGGCCAGGGTCACCGCGAATTCGCGGAACAGCCGGCCGATGACGCCCCCCATGAACAGCAGCGGAATCAGCACGGCAATCAGCGAAACCGTCAAAGAAATAATGGTGAACCCGATCTGCTCAGCGCCTTTGATGGCCGCCTGCATCGGCGTATCTCCAGCTTCGAGATAGCGGGAGATGTTTTCGATCATCACGATCGCATCGTCCACCACAAATCCCGTGGAGATGGTGAGCGCCATGAGAGAGAGATTGTCCAAACTGTAGCCCAGCGCGTACATAACGCCGAACGTGCCCACCAGCGAAAGCGGCACGGCCACGCTGGGGATGATGGTCGCGTACACATTGCGCAGGAACAGGAAGATCACCATGACCACGAGGAAAATGGTGAGCATCAGTTCAAACTCCACGTCATCGACAGAGGCGTTGATGGCCGTGGTCAGATCGGTGAGCGGCGTAACTTTGATGGAAGCCGGCAGGTTGACCTCAAGCTGCGGAAGAATCGCCTTGATGGCCTTGACCACGCTGATGGTGTTGGCGCCCGGCTGGCGTTGAATGTTCAGAATCACCGCGGGCGTCTGATCCATCCATGCGGCCTGGTTCTTGTTCTCAATGCCGTCCGTCACCTTGGCGACATCGGTCAGCAACACCGGCGCGCCGTTGGCGTACGCAACCACCACTTTTCGATAATCGTCGCTGGTAATCAGCTGGTCGTTGGCGTTGATCTGGTAGTCCTGGTGCGGCCCGTCGAAGTTGCCCTTGGCCTGGTTCACGCTGGTTTGAACCAGTGCCGTGCGCAGGCTCTCCAGATTAAGCCCGTACGCCGAAAGTGCGGTCGGATTTGCCTGAATGCGCACCGCCGGCTTCTGCCCGCCGCTGATGCTCACCAGGCCGACTCCGCTCAGTTGCGAGAGCTTGGGCGCAAGCCGCGTATCCACCATGTCCTCAACCTGCGAGAGAGGCATGGATTCGGATGTAATAGCCAGCGTAAGCACCGGCGCATCGGCTGGATTCGTCTTGTTATATACCGGAGGAGCGGGAAGGTCCGAAGGCAGAAAACTCTGCGAGGCATTGATCGCCGACTGCACTTCTTCTTCCGCGATATCGATATTCAGGCTGAGCGTAAACTGCAGCACAATGACAGACGAGCCGCCGGAACTGGTCGACGTCATCTGGCTCAGCCCCTGCAATTGGCCAAATTGACGCTCCAGCGGCGCTGTCACCGTGGTGGCCATTACGTCCGGATTAGCGCCTGGGTAAAACGTGACTACCTGAATCGTGGGATAGTCGACTTCCGGCAAGGCAGACACCGGCAGCTGAAAATAAGCCACGATACCCACCAGCAGGATTGCGGCCATCAACAGCGATGTAGCAACAGGACGCTGGATGAAAGGCCCGGAAGGACTCACGGAGTATTCCCCTCAGTCGGATTGGCAGCGATCGGCTGCTTGGAGATCGTGATGGGGCTCTTGTCCTGCAACTTCTCGAAGCTGCTGGTCGCCACTTGATCGCCAGGATTGATTCCCTGCACAGCAATCACGCCGCTGTCGGAGACGCCAGTCTTCACGTTTTGAACAGATGCTGTGCCTGATCCCTTCTTCTGGTCGGTCACGTGAATCACATAAACAAAAGCAACCTGGCCATTGTGTTGAACGGCGCCTGTGGGAATGAGCGTAACCCCCGTGAGTGTGTTCACCAGTAGGCGCGTGTTCACAAACTGGTTCGGAAAGAGTGCGCCGTTCTTGTTATCGAATGTGGCGCGCAACTTCACCGTGCCGGTCGTGGTGTCAATCTGGTTATTTATGGTTTGCAGCTTACCGTCGGCCAGCTTGTTGGAAGAATTGCGATCCCAGGCTTCAACAGGCAGCGTGTGCGTCTTCCGCATCTGCGTCTGCACCTGCCCCAGGCTGTCTTCCGCCAATGTGAAAATCACGGTGGTCGGCTGCATCTGGGTTATGACGACCAGCGGGCTGGTACTGTCCGCCTGCACCACGTTGCCGGGGTCCACCAGGCGAAGACCAGCCTGACCGGTGATGGGCGAAGTTATGTGGCAGTAACTCAGTTGCACCTGATCGTAGTCGACCGTGCCCTGATCGTTCTTCACCGTCCCCTGGTCTTGCAGCACGATCTTTTCCTGATCGTCGAGCAATTGCTTGTTAATGCCGTTGCGCGCCCACGCCGTCCGATAGCGGTCCAAATCCATCTGCGCCTGCGCCAGGATATTCGTATCCTTCTCCAGCGTGCCCTCGGCTTCCTTGAGCGTTGCCTCGTAAGGCCGCGGATCGATTTCGATCAGCGCGTCTCCCTTGTGCACGAATTGCCCTTCACGATAGGAGACGGCCGTCAGAACGCCACCTGCTTGCGGAGTGATGGTTGCCGTGTAGACCGGGGTGACAGTACCAAGCGCATCGATATACTGGCCGATATCGCCCTTGCTGGCCGTTGCCACGGTCACTGGAACGGGTCCGGTCATCCCGCCTCTGCGGCCTCCGCCCCCTCCAGCTCCACTAGCCGCGGGTTTGGCAGTCTGGCTGGAATTCCGGCCGTGAAGGAAATAATAAGCAACAACCACCAGGACCAAAATCAAAATGGTCCAAAGAATCCAGCTTTTACCCGCCTTTGCAGGGGGCGCATTCAGCTGGTGATCGGCGCCAATGCGCTGATCATCTTTTCGGTCTTCAAATTCAGACACTTAAGGCTCCGCGTTGGATACGTTCGAGAAGATGCTCCCTCGCAGAATCGCCGCATGGCCT
>Ga0182016_10004844_pt1 | contig 14737 bp, 9 predicted proteins | sample 712S2MmetaG_FD_120491 | JGI IMG/M metagenome (GOLD analysis project Ga0182016, IMG submission 120491) | Permafrost microbial communities from Stordalen Mire, Sweden - 712S2M metaG | ecosystem: Environmental > Terrestrial > Soil > Wetlands > Permafrost | place: Sweden: Stordalen | collected...
TAAAATATTAAAAAAAATAAAAAAAAAAAAAAAAAAAAAATTAAAAAAAAAAAATTTTAAAAAAATTTTTTTTTAAAAAAAAAAAAAAAAAAAAAAAAAAAAAATAATATTTATTCTTTTGAAACAAAATTTAGAAAAAAAAAATCACAAATATGTTATATATACCCACTTTAATTTCTGTTCTAGAAGTTTTATTAGTAACTGTGCCTGTCTTATTAACTGTAGCTTATGTAACAGTAGCCGAAAGAAAAACAATGGCTAGTATGCAAAGAAGATTAGGGCCTAATATAGTAGGATATTATGGTCTTTTACAAGCATTTGCCGATGCTTTAAAACTTCTTTTAAAAGAATATGTATCACCTACACAAGCTAATTTAGGTTTATTTTTCCTTGGTCCTATTATAACTTTAATTTTTTCATTATTAGGTTATTTAGTTGTACCATATGGACCTGGTTTAGCTTTAAATGATTTAAATTTAGGTATACTATACATGTTAGCTGTTTCTTCTTTATCTACATATGGTATATTATTAGCAGGTTGAAGTGCAAATAGTAAATACGCCTTTTTAGGTTCACTTAGAAGTACAGCTCAATTAATAAGTTATGAATTAATATTAAGTTCTGCTATATTACTTGTTGTAATGTTAACAGGTAGTTTGAATCTTACTGTTAATATAGAAGCTCAAAGAGCTATCTGATTTATAGTACCTTTATTCCCTGTATTTATTATATTTTTTATAGGATCTGTAGCAGAAACTAATAGAGCTCCTTTTGATTTGGCGGAGGCTGAATCAGAACTTGTTAGTGGTTTTATGACAGAACACGCTGCTGTTATATTCGTTTTCTTCTTCCTAGCTGAATATGCAAGTATTGTCTTAATATGTATATTAACTAGTATATTATTCTTAGGTGGTTACTTATACGATTATTTACCTTCTTTATTTTTTTTAATGGAATATATTAACTTTGATTACTATATGAACAATTTAAATAAAGAAAGTATATTTTCAGATCCATTAATAGAAGGATTAATATATGGTTTAACTTTAGGTGTTAAATCTTGTATTATGATATTTGTATTTATATGAGCAAGAGCATCTTTCCCTCGTATTCGTTTTGACCAATTAATGTCCTTTTGTTGAACTGTCTTATTGCCAATAGTTATAGCGTTTGTTATTTTGGTTCCTTGTATATTATACAGTTTTGAGATAATACCTAGTAATATTTCATTATTATAATTTATACCTATCTCAACCCGATATTATGGATATAAGTAAAATAATTAATCTTAACTTATTAATTATTAAAAATTTATTAGCCTAATTTTAGGTATAAAGGATTATATAATCAGGCAAAAATAATATAAAAATAATTATGTAAAATAAAGTTATTTTTATATTATGTATTCTTTATACGCTAAACGTAAATTTATTCTCTTGCTTAGCATAAAAATAAATTTAGTGTTTACTATACAGTTGTGTATGGTACTAGTAAAGGTTAAATTAATCATTTAATCCTGAGGGAAATTCGTTTTTTTTTTTTTTTTTGTCATGTTACTTACTTTTTTACTATTAACACCTTTATTAGGTATATTTACTATATCAACAGGTATGTCTTACGAGTTAACATCTTTGGATATTAGACGTATAAAAACAATAGCTTTAAGTACATCTATAATTAATCTGTTTATATCCTTAATTGTTTTTATATTGTTTGATTTTAGTAGCAATCAATTTCAGTTTGTTCAAGAATATCATGAAGTTAGTTATTTTGATTTTTATTTAGGTTTAGATGGATTATCTATATATTTTGTTATGTTGACAACTATAATAACTCCTATTGCATTATTAAGTAATTGAAATTCCATTAGCGAAAATGTAAGATCATATGTAATAATAATTTTATTATTAGAAACATTACTATTAGCAGTTTTTTTAGTGCTAGATATTTTATTGTTTTATATATTTTTTGAGAGTATATTACCACCTTTATTTATATTAATAGGACTATTTGGTTCTAGTAATAAAGTAAGAGCCAGTTTTTATTTATTTTTATATACATTATTTGGATCCTTATTCTTATTATTATCAATATTAGCTATGTCTTCTATAATGGGAACAACTGATTTCGATGCTTTATATAAAACTAACTTTAATTATTCCACACAATTATTTTTATTTTATGGTATATTTATAGCATTTGCTGTAAAAACACCTACTATATTTTTAAATACTTGGTTATTAAAAGCTCACGTGGAATCTCCTTTAGGTGGTAGTATAATATTAGCCGCTATAGTTTTAAAGTTAAGCTTATATGGTATATTTAGACTTATATTACCTTTATTACCTAAAGCTTCATTAGATTATACATATATTATATACTTAATTGGTGTTATAACTATTATATATGCTAGTTTTAGTACTTTAAGAACAATAGATGTTAAAGAACTTATTGCTTATAGTTCTGTATCACACGCTGCAGTTTATCTTATAGGTGTGTTTAGTAATACTATTCAAGGTATAGAAGGTGGTATAGCTTTAGGTTTAGCCCATGGGTTTGTTTCAAGTGGTTTATTTATTTGTGCTGGTGGTGTATTATATGATAGATCTGGTACTAGATTAATTAGTTACTATAGAGGTATTGCCCAAGTAATGCCTTTATTTTCCGTTTTATTTTTTATATTATCTTTAGGTAATTGTGGAGTACCTCTTACTTTAAATTTTGTGGGTGAATTTATGTCCCTTTACGGTGTATTTGAAAGATTACCTTTATTAGGTGTTTTTGCTAGTTCATCTATAGTTTTCTCCGCTGCATATACTATATATATGTTCAATAGAATAGCTTTTGGAGGATCATTTAGTAAATTTTTTGAAGCTAATATAAGTGATGTAAATAAACGGGAATTCTTTATTTTATTTACACTAGTTGTATTTACTGTAATATTAGGTATATACCCTGCTCCTATATTAGATGGTTTACACTATTCAGTTTCGTCATTAATATATAATAACTAAAATTAATTTTATAAATATATTGCTAAATTACTATTAATATTTTTCTTCAGGTTTTTTTTAAAGTACTAATAGAATACCTTATTTTATTGAAACCCCTTAAAGGTAAGGGTAAAGCTTAATAATAAACTCAGAATTAGGTCTATTAAAAACACTATAAAGTTTATATTATTTTAATAAATAATAATGTAAAAATAATTATAACATTGAAACCATATAATAAAAAAAAAATGCCACAATTAGTTCCGTTTTATTTTATAAATCAAGTAACTTTTGCTTTTATACTACTTGTAATAATGATATATGTATTTTCAAAATACATTTTACCTAGATTTGTTCGTTTATTTATTTCTCGTATATTTATAAGCAAATTATAATAAAGATTATTTTTTTTATTCTTTAAGAATAAAAGAACTTTAGGACATATTTCAATAAAAATTAAAACTAAAAATAAACAAAAATGTCTTATTTTTTATATACAGCTATACCAAGCCCTTTAGATCAATTCGAAATTAGAAATTTATTAAGTTTAGATGCCCCTATACTAGCTAACTTACATATATCATTAACTAACATAGGATTATATCTAACTATAGGTGCAATTTTAGTCTTAACATTAAATGTTTTAGCAACTAATTACAATAAAGTTGTAAGTAATAATTGATCAATAAGTCAAGAAACAATATATGCTACTATACATAGTATAGTTACAAATCAAATAAATCCTACAAAAGGGCAAATATACTTTCCATTTATATATACTTTATTTATATTTATTTTAATTAATAATTTAATAGGTATGGTTCCATATAGTTTTGCGTCAACAAGTCATTTTATTTTTACATTTGCTCTTAGTTTTACTGTAGTCTTAGGTGCAACTATATTAGGATTCCAGAAGCATGGTTTAGAATTTTTTTCTTTATTAGTGCCAGCTGGTTGTCCATTAGCCTTATTACCTTTATTAGTATTAATAGAGTTTATATCATACTTATCTAGAAATGTTTCTTTAGGTCTTAGATTAGGTGCTAATATACTAAGTGGTCATATGTTATTAAATATCTTAGCCGGTTTTACTTATAATATTATGACTTCTGGGTTTATTTTTTTCTTTTTAGGATTAGTACCTCTAGCCTTTATAATAGCATTCTCAGGGTTAGAATTAGGTATTGCTTTTATACAAGCTCAAGTGTTTGTAGTTTTAACTAGTAGTTATATTAAAGATGCTTTAGATTTACATTAAAAAGAATAAAAGAAAATAAAAATGATAGTGCTCTGTTTAAAGTCTCTTTATTTACTTGAAAAACAAATAGCTTATTTCGCAAAAAATAAATATAAGAAACGCTAAAAGTTAAGTAAAATTGGTTTTTTTTAGAAGGTTTTTAAACCAAAATTTATCCGGAAAAATAACAAATATTTTTGTGATACTAAGAGTATAATGCTATATTTAATTATAGTATAGGAAAGTCAGGAGCTTGCTAAGCCGAAACATATAATAAATGTTTGTTAAATTAAAATTTGAGTATTAAACAGAAAATGATAAACTTATTTCTATAGTAATTATAGCTAAATGTATAAAAATATTTTTATATAGTATAATAAAGTTAACGAACTCTCAAGCTCTAGGTCGAGCCTTAATATAGACTAATAACTAATACAGGACCCCGCTTAATTGTATCCAAAAAAAAAATAAATAATTACGAAAAATATAAACATAATAAAAAAAAATTAAATTTACGATATATTAGTAATGGTGTAGATAAAAAAAAGTAAAGTTTTATGTATTTACACCAATAAATGAATTGAGTTTGATGATGGCTCTGAATGAACGCTATCCAAGTGCTTGACACATGCTAATCGTACGTCTAATTTAATTAATAGTTTATATTATTAATTTCATTAGAAGTGGTGTACAGGTGAGTATATAATGTTTTGGCTGCCTTAAAGTAGGGTTAATAAATACCTTATATTATAAAGGAGAGAAATCTTCGCTTTGAGAGGACAATAAACGTTTCGGATAGGTAGTAGTTAAAGTAATGGTTTAACTAGCCTAATATTCCGTAGTCGAGGCTGAGAGGTCGATCGATCACATTGGGTCTGAAAAAACCCCAATACGTATAGTACAGCAGTGGGGAATATTGGTCAATAGCCTAACGGCTGAACCAGCAACTTGGGGGAATGTATAGCTTCGGCTAATTATACTTGGCTGTTTAATTAATTATAAATAATTAAAGTAATTTATGAAAGATTAATCAATTTATCCGTAATAGGTTTATGCTACTAAACATAGCGTAGTAAAATTAATTTGCTACTTTTATATTAAGAGAAATTATTCTCGTAGACAGGTATAAGATCGATTTTATCGAGTAAAGTTCTAGAGAAGAAAAAAATAAATTGCTGTTTGATGATGACAAACCTTCTTTTCTATATGTCTTGACCAAATTACGTGCCAGCAGTCGCGGTAATACGTAAAAGACTAGTGTTATTCATCTTTAATAGGTTTAAAGGGTACCTAGACGGTATAATTAGTCTTAAACAAGAAACGGTTATGCTAGAGTTATATATGAGAAGGGGAGTATTTATGGAGTAGAGTTGAAATTCTTTGATCCCATAACGACTGGTAGCGGCGAAAGCAACCTTTTATCTAATAACTGACGTTGAGGGACGAAGGCTCGGGTCACGAACAGGATTAGATACCCTAGTAGTCCAAGCAGAGAATGATGAATGCCATAGATTAGATCTTTATTTAGTCTATAAATGAAAGTGTAAGCATTTCACCTCAAGAGTAATGTGGCAACGCAGGAACTGAAATCATTAGACCGTTTCTGAAACCAGTAGTGAAGTATGTTATTTAATTCGTAAGTACGCGAAAAACCTTACCACAACTTGAATATTATCTTTAGGATATTACAAGCGTTGCACGGCTGTCTTCAGTTAATGTCGTGAGATATTGGTTAATTCCATGAAATTAACGGAAACCCTTGCTTTATTTGGGCATAAAGCAGTTCACCTTTACAAGGGATATGATAATAGGGGCCAAGACAAGTCATCATGGCCTAAATGTTGTGGGCTATAGACGTGCCACACGTACCTATACAAAATGATGCAAAAATGTAAATTTGAGCTAATCTAATTAAAGTAGGATAAAACATGGATTGTAGTCTGAAATTCGACTATATGAAAAAGGAATTACTAGTAATCGTGAATCACCACGTCACGGTGGATTTAATCTCAGATAGGTACTAACTACTCGTCAGACGCTGAAAAAAGTATGTGCAATAAGTTTGGTTTTTTATTTAATTTTTTTCTAGATAATTGTTTCTAGTTTCTTTTATGGAGGATCTTCGTATGCGTGACTTTAATTGGTGTTAAGTCGAAATATGGTTCGTGTAGTGGAAATTGCACGGGATTTATTAATGTAAACAATAACATATATATAAATATAATCTAGAGAACTCCTCTCTCTAGGTTTTATCTTTATATATAAAGGAAGGTTCCGTTTGTTGGTATGACGGGTTGAGCTGTAAACTCAATAGCAATGTGCTGTCGAAGGTTCGAGTCCTTTTCTTCCTAAAGTATGATAAGTATATAGGCGTGTTGACTTAATGGTAAAGTATTGTGTTTCGGCCACAAGGATACAAGTTCAAGTCTTGTACACGTCTTCTATAAATTATAACTTTTTAAGCACTTTCTCCATTAAAGTATAATAAACATTAGTAAGTTAAAATTAAGTATTATTAATTTTAGTTAGCCGAAAATAAATTTATATTACTTTAGATTCAACTCTCATTAGCTTAAATGGTAAAGCATACGGATATATTTAGGTTATCCATGTTTATATAAGTTCGAAACTTATATGAGAGCAAGGGTGAATCCCGTACACGAGTATCTTGGATTATGGGGTGTTTTTTTTAGTATGGTTTTAATTGCTATAGGCTAATTTATATAGTGACTCGCTGGACTTTAGAATCAATCTGGAGATAAGGATAATAGGATTCAAAATATTTAGTATATATGATGCTAAATATTTTTGGTTATGTATATTTCTGCCTAAATATCAAATTAATATACCGTACTAATAACAACGAAAATGTTATAAAAAAAAAATATATATTGGGTAGAGTAAACAAAGATCTATTTATTATCTGCCGCGATAGGATTATTTTTAAAACCGGTTAAATTTAACCATATTTAAAAATAATTTCGCCTTTATAGCTCAATGGTAGAGCAAAATACTGTTAATATTTTGATAGATGTTCAATTCATCTTGAGGGCTGGCTATAAAAATTTATAGGCATGTTTAACTAAAGTTATGTTACGTTCAACAATATAATAATAAAATATTATATAATATAATCTTTTAATTAATTTAATCACTTTTTCCTCAAAATTGTTAACGGCTTATTTATTATAAAATAAATAAATTGTTAACATTCGTAGTTAAATAATCAATTTTTCATGTTATGAAAAATTGATGAGGTTAAATTTTATATATTTTTATGTCTAACTTGTTTCTTTGTAATGAAATATATACTAATGGTTATAGAGTAGAAGTTTTAGACATTGTTTCATTAATTGCTATTTTATGTAGCATATTAGTAATTATTAGTAAAAATCCTATTGTTTCTGTATTATTTTTAATCGGTTTATTTTTAAGTATAGCTAGTTATCTTATGATACTAGGTTTGAATTTTATTGGTATTTCTTATTTATTAGTATATGTTGGAGCTGTATCTATTTTATTTCTTTTTATTTTAATGTTAATAAATGTTAGAATAAGTGAATTATTAAGTAATACCAGTAATAGTATACCTTTAGCTATTTTTATTACTATTTTATTTAATTACCCTGTTTATCAGATATTACCGTACAGTATTGCTTCATTTAATAATTATACTGTTGATTTAAATAATACGTCAAATGATATTTGATATAATAATTATAGTGACTTTTTTAATAAATTGTTTACTTTAAATGGAGCTAAACTAGATAATGGTGAAATATCTTTTGTTACTAGTAAGACATGAGATGGTAATTTAGCTGAAACTAGTCATATTACAAGTATAGGTAATATTATGTATACTAGTTATAGTATATGATTAATATTAACTTCTGTTATATTATTACTAGCTATGGTAGGAGCGATTGTTATAACTATAAAACAAAAAAAATAATAAAAAACATAAAAATTTTTATATTATAATTTAATAAATATAATAGGGGTTAGTATCCTAATTGGTAAGGAATTTTCTTGTCAAGAAAAGCTATGTCGGATCGTTGCCGGCTTAACCCGTTTATATAAAGGGATTAGCTTAATGGTAGAGCAACCGTTTTACACACGGTAGGTTAGGTGTTCAAGTCACCTATTCCTTAACCTTTTTAAAATATATTTATTAGCTAAATATCTCTTATTTTATACCCTAAATTATATACCTTAGGTATGCATACGATTATAAATAAGAATACTTTTGTAGTTATCTGTTTAATTATAAAAGAAAAATTTATTTATAATCGAACTATATATATGTTGAAAGTATAAAAAGAATGACTAATTTAACGAGAAGTAAGTTTCAAGCTCATCCTTTTCATTTAGTGTCACCCTCACCGTGACCTTTGTATACATGTATTGCATTATTAACATTAACAACAAGCGGAGTATTAACAATGCATGGTTTTAGTAATGCAAATTTATTCTTATCATCAGCTTTTATATCTGTTATACTATCTATGTCTTTCTGATGACGTGACGTTATAAGTGAAGGAACTTATTTAGGTAATCATACATTAGCTGTTCAAAAAGGATTAAATATGGGTGTTGCTTTATTTATAGTATCTGAAGCATTATTCTTCTTGGCTATATTTTGAGCATTTTTCCATTCAGCTTTATCTCCAACTGTAGAATTAGGAGCTCAATGACCTCCTATGGGTATAGAAGCTATTAATCCTTTTGAATTACCTTTATTAAACACAGTTATATTATTATCTAGTGGAGTTACTGTTACTTACGCTCATCATTCTTTAATTCAAGGTAATAGAGCAGGAGCCTTATACGGCTTAGTCGCAACAGTTATATTAGCCGTTGTATTTACAGGTTTTCAAGGTGTAGAATACAATGTGTCTTCATTTACTATAAGTGACGGAGCATTTGGTACATGTTTTTACTTTGGAACCGGCTTTCACGGATTACATGTTATGATCGGTACAGCTTTTATAGCTGTGGGTTTGTGACGTGTACTTGCCTACCATTCTACAGAAAATCACCATTTGGGTTTGGAATCGTCGATTCTATATTGACATTTTGTAGACGTGGTATGGCTATTTCTTTTTATATCGATATATTATTGGGGTTCTTAATAAACTTTTTTTCTAAAATTTCCATACATTCCTTTTTATCATCAGCTAATACTATAGATCCACCTGCTAGTTACGTCACTGTTACTCTAAATAGCGGTATATCTATAGATTTAATGGAAATTTTAAATATTTGATATAATAAAATACAACATGAAAATATTATGTCAAATTTAGCAAACACTTATTATTATTGTAAAGTATATGGTTTAAAAACTATAACATTAATCGATAATTCTTATGTTTTATCTAACTTAAAACCTATAATTCCTTATGATTTAAATAATATGCCTACCTTTACCTTTACCTTTAAGCCCCAAAATATTAATATATATTTACCTATTGTGAATATCTTTAATATTTGTCTGCAAAATATATATATTGTAATTCCAGCTTTATTTTTTACATTGAAGCCTCTATTTGACACTTTTGCAAACAAATTTGATATTTTATTAGAAAAATTGTTAAACCTAAGTAAAATTAGTTGATATTTTATATTAGATAATATTATTAGACATATTAATAGTATGATGAAATATAAATTAATTATACTTCTCTTAGATTATTTAATAAAAGAATTCGAAGTCAGAATAAAACATTATAAAGAATTAGCTGCTAAGTATAAGGTAAATTTAGATATTTCTATTGATTTTCCATTATTTACTGATGATAACAGTCAATGGGAACTTATGTGTGAGGAAATAGTATTAGCTAATGCTAAAAAAGAATGTCTAGAAATTTTAGAAACAATACGTATATTAGAGAATATTATTAAAACATTTTTTGATAGTAATCATGTTGAATACCCTGATCAAGACTTCAACTTTCAATAGTATTATATTAATAAACATAAAATTAATATAGAGACCTTAGTTTAATGGTAAAATACGAGACTTTTAATCTTTGTTATGTCGGTTCGAATCCGACAGGTCTTACATGTTAATTTATTCAATATTATTTTTATTACTATCTAATGCCGTCTTATCTTTAAGACGAGATAAGCCCATACTGTTTAGTAGGGTTACAATAATTGTACTTTTTTATTGCTGCTTAGTTCCTTTGCAGAATTTAATAATACAAAATTCATTTAAAGAATTCGAGCTATATGATGGTTTGTTTCAAATATTTATTTTTTTTATTAGTGGTATTATAATACAAATAATATATAGTTGTCCTTTATTTATTTCTCCATATAAAAATATGGTTATAAAAAATGCTATTTTTATAGATATATGTAAGGCTTTTAATGTAACAAAAGTTATGTTTAAACCGTGTAATATATTTAAAGTTTTCGTATATTTAATATTTATTGGTATATTATGCGATGTATTTGTTTATTTACCCTTTAAATTACAAATAGGTGTTTTTATTATATCATTAGGTATGGTAATAGAAATTTATGATAATAAAAAATCTGATGTAAATTTTTTTATTTTATGATTAGGTAAAAATAAAAGGTATTTCTTTATTTTTTTTATATTAAGATCCTTAAGTTTCTATATAATTATAAGTTCTATATTTTTTTTATTACCTGTAGACATTTTGTTTTTTAATATGTATATATTACCTTATTTACAAGAATCTGCTCTAAAAAAATTAGCTTTTTATTTTTTAGATGAATTTATAGAGATTTCTTCATATTATAATTTTACAGTTAAGTGTGATTCTTCAGATGTCTGGGATGATTTTATACGTAGAAATCCTACAGTAATTATGCCCCCTAAATATGTGTCGTTATGAGTTTTGGGTCCTGACATTAACAGAAGTTGTTCACTTTTATGATATATAGGTACAGCAGGTAACTTCAATCCTTATTATTGAGCTTCTTTTCATCCCAATAGTTTGAAAGTTTTTGCACAGCCAGACCTAAGTTCACAATCTACAGTATTAGGGGCTTGACCTTTACCTGATTGTAAAGGCTTATTTCATAAAATAGAGGAAAGGACAGGTGGAGCGACTTATTGACAGGTAGATCCTAGAAATACGTATTATACTAATAAACCTTTGTATGCTAAGACCACTGATGGTAGATATGTTGAAACGCCGTTTAAAATACAACGTAATATAAAAAGAATAAGAAATTAAATTTTTTTTATTAGCGCAGTAATATTACAGCTAACCGCTTTTTATCCTAGAAGAGTTTGGTTGGCTGAATATTCATCTTTAAATAAATTATTGTATTATTAGTTATTATATTATAAACCCAAAATTGTAAATAAAATGGGTGAACAATTTAAAATTATAGAATACCCGTTAATCTTATTATTTATAATTACGGGTGCTACTTTTTTAGTTTATACTATTGGTTTAGTTGCTATTTTCATGGTTTATTACTTGCTTTTCATATATAAATAATCCAAATATTTAAAGGAATCGGATTATATGGGGTTTTATTAGTATATATATTTATATAAAGTAGGGGGGGCTTGTACTTTTTAGGAATATATACTAGATAGAAATTACATATAATTTTATAATTTAGAAAACACACAATATAAAAAAAGAAAGAAAGAAAGAAAGAAAGAAAGAAAGAAAAAAAGAAAGAAAGAAAGAAAGAAAAAAAACGGCCATAGTTTAATGGTAAAACAATTATCTTCCAAATAGTTTTTGTGGATTCGAATTCCGCTGGCCGTAAAAATAAGATAAAACTTGTTTAATTAGAGAAGAAAATTGACTAGGGCTATGCCCTGAACGAATACAGCTTCGCTGTATTCGTCTCTTTTTAAATTAAATTAATATAGTTAACATTTTACTAAAGAGACTAAGGAAAAGTCACCATTGGTAAGGTAATGCGTTTGCTAAACGTTGTCTTAAAGACCTAAGAGTTCGATCCTCTTCTTTTCCGGTTATTTAAACAATTTATAAACTAAAGTCAAAATTTACTAATAAATAAGATAGTTAAACTTTAGATAGCATCGAGCTTATATGATTATAAATATTTAAATTAATTAAAGAGTATAGTTTAATGGTAAAATTTGAAGCTTCAAACTTTACGTTCTCAGTTCGAGCCTGAGTGCTCTTGTTAATAAAAAAAAGATTCTTTAACTTAAATGGTAGAGTGCGTTCTTGATAAGGATGTTGTCTAAGTTCAATTCTTAGAAGAATTATTGTAAAAAGAGAATTGGTTGAGTGTTCAAATCATTCAGGAATCATTTTCAATATAAAATAAACAATAAAGCTCATAGCACGGCATTTATATTTAATATAAATTTATTAAATAAAGAAAGTTGGTCGAGTCTGGTTTATGGCCCCTTATTTGAGCTAAGGTAAGTAGTAATACTTCACAGGTTCGAATCCTGTACTTTCTGTGACAATATTACAATAAAAATAATATTTCCTATAACATTTATCAATATAAACTTTTAGAGGACATAGCCTCTTTTTTTATATTATGAGTAATAAACATGGATAATAAAAATTTTAATTTTAAGAGTATTATAAGTAATAATTTTAGTAATACAGAAATAATACCTGTGGTTACATATAGTAATATGTCTGAAAATAAAAGTTTAATTTACAAAGAAAATAAAGGAAAATATGGTGTATATAGTATAAATAATAAGATAACAGGTAAAAACTATATAGGATTAAGTATAAATTTAAAAAGAAGATTTATGATATATTATTCTGAGAGTGCTATGTTGACTAAATTAAGTACTAGAACAAGTATTATATATAGTTCAATATTAAAACACGGTTTTAATAATTTTAGTTTAGATATTTTAGAGTATTGTGAACCCTATTTTTGTACATCAAGAGAACAATATTATTTGGATATATTAAAACCTAAATATAATATATTAAAAATAGCTAATTCTCGTCTAGGTAGTAAACAATCTGAAGAAACCAAAAAGAAAATGAGTATTAGTAGAGGTAAACCAAATAATTTACCAGACACAAAAATATATAAATTTTCTTTAAAAAATACTAATATAAAAGTTAAAATTTTTTATAAATCTAACAATCTATTAAATGAATTTGCTACTATATATAGTGCAGCTAGATATATTGGAATAGCAGAAAGCACTATACGTCGTATTAGAAAAAGAGGTGTTTCTTATGATAATTATATTTATAAGTTTGAGACCAAGTATAATAATCATAAAACTAATATATTAGTTTATGATTATAATAAAAAATTAATTGATACATTTGATAGTTTTGGTAAAGTAAGTGAACGATTTAAAATACCTAGAACTACATTGTTTAGGTATATAAAATAGGGAAAAATTTATAAAAACAAAATTTATTTTTATTTAAAAACAGATTGAAGCCTAATGGTTTGGCACTCCCTTTGGGTGGGAGACTTTTTTGGTTCGACTCCAGACAATCTGAAAAATACATTAATATAAATAATGTACGTCTTATTTATGTAATATACTTTTTTGTTTAAGGTATATTAGTAATGTGTTAGATATCAAATAGGAATTACTATACTATTAAGTTAGTAGTATAGAAAAGTATATAAAGAGACTACTAAGGATGCCTAGCTATATATTAAAGAGAGACAATAATGATTTTAAGTTGTGATTTGTTAGAGATAAATAATCACATGGACTCTTAGATAAATTCAATAATAAACGAAGTGAATTGAAATATCTTAGTAACTTCAGGAAAAGAAATCAAACGAGATTCTATGATTAGTGTGAATGAAAATAGAACAGCCTATATTAATATCAGAATATATTTAATTATATATTGTAATTAAGTAAGTAACATTAGCATTATTTGAATAGTATACAGATGAACAATTCACTGATAAATTAAGTAAGTAAAACGAGTAAAACTTGTTTGAACATAAAGGGGAACCTTCCTCTAAGGCTAAATATAATATATAAGCGATAGCGTATAGTACTGTGAAGGAAAGGTTTGAAATAGTAGTTTTATAAGCAGCTCGAGTAAATATAAAAAAAAAATAAGAGCGTACCTTTTGCATAATGGGTCAGCAAGTTAATATTAGATGCGAGCAGTAATGCCCAGATAAACCAATTATGAAATAATGAAAAAGTATCTAAAATTAGACCCGAAGCCTGGTGATCTTACTACAGTCAGGGTTATAAAAGCCCGAACGGGTTATCGTTGTAAAGATATCCGAAGAACTGTGGTAAGTTAGTGAAAGACAACACTGACTAGGATAGCTGGTTTTCTGCGAAACCTATATAAGTAGGTAATTCAAGTAACATCATAGCAGGTACAGAACTGTGATCTCAGGCAACTTATATTTAATTATCATATGTTTACATATGATAATTAGATAATTTTGCATATATCGGGCAATCGTGAAGATTTTATCGGTGAGTATTCGCACTCGGAAGGGCAATGATGAATCTTGAATAATCGGACATAGTACGATAAGGTTGTATGTCTAAAGGGAAACA
>Ga0182016_10004846_pt1 | contig 14734 bp, 10 predicted proteins | sample 712S2MmetaG_FD_120491 | JGI IMG/M metagenome (GOLD analysis project Ga0182016, IMG submission 120491) | Permafrost microbial communities from Stordalen Mire, Sweden - 712S2M metaG | ecosystem: Environmental > Terrestrial > Soil > Wetlands > Permafrost | place: Sweden: Stordalen | collected...
AGAATCGCCAGGCTATTGCCAAGCAGATCAAAACGGTCGCTGTTCAGGATTTTGTAGGAGTAGAGCGCGTAATAAGGCTTCGATGGCACGACAAGACCCTCGTGCTGATGGGGGTTCTTCGCCTCGCCGCAAACTTCCAGACGGTTCATCAACCCGCGCAGTTGTTCGGCGGACTCGTGCTCTCCATAAAGCATGAGGTACGCATAAACCAGTGTGTTCACGTACAGCCCATAACCAAACACCCACTGCTCGTCACGCCAGTCGCTGGTCGGTAACTGGGATACCATGATCCGGTCATCGGGGCTCTGGTATTGCATCCACTTCAAGGCGCTCTCTGCTGCTTCGCTGAGAAACTCCGGCAGCTTGACCGCTTTCCTGTAAAGTGCCAGGCCAAAGAGGAACAAAGGCGTCGTATCGCTGGCGCCACGGTCATCTGGATCGTGCGCGAGTGATGGGATGAGGCCACGCGGCGTCTGATTTTTCGCCAGCGCCTCCAAGGTGCGCCGCAGCGCATCTGCAAGCTCTTCGTTGCCGGTGGCCAGAAAGCCGAGAGCTGAAATCATCAGGTCTCGCGTATACGGTTCCGGATACCCCCAACCTGCGGTCCGGGGAAGTCCTTGAAACTGGCCATGCGCGTTATGCAGCAGAATTTGAAGAGCAGCCTCTTTGGCCTGCTCAATGAACGCAAGTGATTTCTCGTCGAAAGACATAGACCCTCGAGATCGTGCACGGTTGCGCAAACGAGCACTCTTGTTCGTCGCGGTAATTTTCAGGTCTCTGACAGCTTGAAGTTGTACCAGCGATGGGTGCCCCGGGTGCCTCGCTTTTGGGCACCTGGGAAAGCACGGATTCAGTGGTACGAATCCATCCAGAGAGACCTAGACAATCCCCAATCGGTCGGAAACGATCTCCACGAATTGCCTCGCAACCCGCCTATAGTCGAATAACTCGACCACGCGTTTTCGGCCCGCTTCTCCCATCCGCTTCCTGAGAGCGCTGTCCTGCATCAGAGTCAAAAGATATTTCGCAATGTCGGGCACGCTGGCCCGGAACTCCGCTGTGCGCGGATAGGGAAACACGATACGCTGGCTTTTCTCGTAATCGTGGCCTTGCCCAAATTGCCCCTCCGTGATCTTCCGCTCCTCGGCTATACTCGCCAGGAATGCCGTTTCACCGTGGACCATGGTGTCGCGAAATGCCATGGCGTCGATCGCGATCACCGGCCTGGCGCAGGCATTCGCCTCAACCTGGATCATCCCAAAGCCCTCCAGCCGCGACGGTGCGGCGTAGATATCGCAGGCGGCCAGCAAGTAGGGCATGAAGTTCTGCGAAACCACATTGGTGGAGTAGATCACCTTCTTGCCGATGCCCAGATCCTCCGCCATTTTCAGGTCGATCAGGTTCTGTTTCACGGTGCGGGGTTGAGGCCAGACCTTGCAGACATATCTCCAGTCTGGGGCCTCTGCATCAATCAGCGCCAGCGCCTGCATCACCTCTTGTGCGCCTTTCGACGCGCCGTCGCCGCCCGCGGTCAGGATCATCAACTGGTCATCCGCTATGCCCAATTCCTCGCGGATCGCCTGGACCTTGAAGTCATCGCGGCTGTGCGGAGCGTAGCGGTCCGTGCCACAACCCACCGGAAGCACCACGATGTTGTCTCCCTTGACGCCATCCCGGACATACACTTCTTTCACCCAGTTGGAGGTGACCAGGATCAGCGGCAAAGCGTTCAGCACATCCCGGTATTCCGCGATATATCCATCGGCCACAAGCCACGGCACGGCCTTCATCCCAAACTTCTGCGGGTGCAGAACCAGGTTTGGAAGGTGGCCCCAGAACCCCACGCCCACCACGATGTCCGGCTTGAACCAGCGATAGTACCATTCCTTTTCCAGGGGCGATTCCAGATGTACCGGGTGAACCTCCACGCCGATCTCGCGCAGCCCTCTGCACAACAGTTCCCCCTGCAGCGCCAGGCCGCCAGGAGGTGGTGGATAGTCGCATAACACAAGTACTTTCACGATTGTTGCTCCCATAGTGCCGTTCGTTCTGCCGCTGCCTGTGCCGAGTCAAAGCACCAGAAACCTTCTTCTCGCGGAGTGGTCTGTGCCTCCCAACTATCGGCGCCATATCCGTAAACATCCGTAATCAATCTTCGTTTTTCAAGCCAGATCTCGTCGGTCAACCTGGAGCGCCGGTCGGCATCGTCGCGAACCAGCGGCAGGTATGTCTTTCCCCCATCCTCGTAGGCAAACATCCATAGCCGCTCCGTGTGGATACGGCCTACTTGCCAAAGCTGCACAACTGCGCGGCAGCACTCCTCATGCCGGCGGTGCCGCGTGTACTCGCCTTGTGGGCCGTGAGTCAAAATCAGGCTGTAACTGACCGCAGGCAATAACTGCACCATAGTTTGCTGAATCTGCTCCATGGGCAGCGCCGTCTGGTCCGGTCCGTCATCCAGATCCGCCATCCCACCCTCCGCCCCCAGCGCCTGCAAGACTCGGCGAAACTTGGGCGCCCGGTCCGGATCCAATGCTCTGCACAAAGTTACGACTCGCCAATGAAACTCCGGATGGGTCAGGATATAGCCGCCGCACCAGAGGATTTCGTCGTCCGGGTGGGCAACCACAACCGCGGCCCGCGGCCCAGAGTCTGCCAGCGCTCCGTCCAGCGCCACAGCGGTCAATGTTTTCCTCGATATGTTCTTCGAAAAATGCGGGAACTCCGGATTTCAGTTCCGTCCCCGGCTGTGATTGTCGGAATAAGACACCTCCATCGCGCGAGTGAACGCTCCGGCATGAAAGCACCACGATGAATTCGCTTCATGCCGGATCAATAAGAAACTGGACCCCGAGTCGCACACCGCGCAGCTTGCTTTACCTGAAAAGTCCCAGCAAATAGCACAGCAGCAGGATCACCAGCACGGTGCCAAGTCCTATGCCTGCGCCACCACCCGCGCCCCACCGGCCATAGCCGTAGTAGCCTCCGCCACCGCCGAAGACCAGTACCAGAACAATCACCAGAACGATGATCAGCATCTCAAACCTCCTTCACTCCGAGTTGTAATCCCTGGCTTGCGCCTCATCCTGGATTGCGATCCTGAATCCGCAGCCAGTCACTTGCGAAGGTCGCGACGCTCGCGCCTCTTCGCATTCTTCTTCACCTTCGCGCCAGGCCGGCGCTCAAGCACTCAAGACCCGCTTTGCATCGTCCTTCGCGACAGATTCGACAGTGAATATCAAGGGAGAGGGCTTCGTCCAACGGATGCTGACTCGCTCAAACGAATGCATCAAGAACTGCGCTAACCGGTCCCAGGCCATCTGACGTCCGTATGGGATGGACGATGCCGCGTCCGCTTCTTCCCTTCCCAACGCGACCAGGCGGAAGCCTCGCATGAAGGCGAAACACCCGGCAGCGGCCGCGCACAGGTTCCACAGCAGCGGTTGGAACTTGAGTATGCGGCATGCAAAGCGGCTCATCATTGCCCGACTCTACTCCAGCCTGGATGGGAGAAGTGTGCACTCCTGCTCACTCAAAGAAAGTTCAAATCAGGCGTTCATGAATGGGAGAGGCGGCGGCAACATGAAAGGGGTGCTCCCTTGAGGAGGAAGCAGCCTGGTCGATCCGGCAAGGAAGCTGACACCACTCCGGCCCAAAAATCCACCCAGGCGTCGTTCGAATGTTGCATTCGGGCGCGGCCTCAGCCTTGGCCGCGCCCGGGGTTGGGCAACGCCGCTTCGATAACTTCAGTCTGGATTGGATACCACGTTGACGATCTTGTACGAGTTACCAAGTTGGGTCCCGGTGAGACTCAGATTCTCTGGGCGGTATCCGGAGTCATTCGTACAACGGATTTGCACACTGTTTGACAAGGCGGACGAATCCACAATCGGCCTGCGGTGAGGGAAACCCCAAAAAATCTCCCATGACTCGTGCAACTGATCCAGTGCGTGTTTGGCATCCAGAGCCACGTACTGCGCGGCAACGCCCGGATCCACCTGCAACCCCAGCGGCACCGCCTTGCTCAGCATCCAGGCCAGCGTAATATCGGACAATCCATGCTCCGGATACCCCCCGCCCACATCGCAATGAACTCCGGTAAACCACACCTGCTCCAGAGTCTGGTTGGGGTTGGTCGCGCCCGTCCAGAGGGTAGCGGGAAATTCAGCCCGCCGCTCATCGATCGCAAGCGCATGGTACGCGTTCAGCACGTCCGGGTGAAGCCCGGTATCCAGGAAGCCGTAGATCTGCGGCGAGACACCGCCAAAGATCGCGGGTATGCCCAGAGATCCCACCGTGTCCCACACCCCGACCATGGTGAGTTTGGCGTCGTCGATGGCGTACTGAGTCTGAAGCTCCGTCAATATCTGCGCACGTTGTTGCTTGTTGCGATAGGCATTGAACGCGGTTTCAACGAACGCATCGTTGAAGCCTTTTGTGGGCAGGCCTGAAGCGGCAATCATGCCCCCCAGGCTGCGAGCGGTAAATGCGCCGCGGCTGAAGCCAAACAGAAATATCCGGTCTCCCACTTCATAAACCTGGGCAATTTTCGAGTATCCGTCCTTGATCTTTTGAAACAGTCCCTCGCCGAATGCGCCACCCAGAATCTTCTCAATCGGCGTTCCGTCTGCTCCCACGCCATCGTCGTAATATGGAACCTGATTGGCGGTGGTCAAGCAGGCCTTGAACAGTTTGTACACATTGGTATTGTTGACACTGGAATTCCATGTGCCATCCGCGCAAAAGACAATATTCTTCGCCATTTGTCCTCCAATCTCTCGACTCTCACCTGAGTAAAGTACAGCCCTGCGTGTTAGCCAGGTTTTCTGCCTGCGACTAAAACCTCTCTCATAAACCGGTTTTGAAAGGGCACGACTTGAGTCGTGCCGCAAAAAACCGCAAAACCGATGGGCTTTACAGGCTGCGGAAAAACTCGATCCAGAGGGATGCGGGGGTTTTATCCCCGCATAAAGCTGGCAGAATCACCGCGGCTTTCGCCGCGGTCGGATGTTTATCGCGGCTCTCCCGCAAAAGTCGGCCTTTTTCCGCGGCCTGTTCGCCCCTGACGAATGCTGTGAATGGTGAATGATTCGCTGACATTGATGACAGGACTTTTTGGCAACTGCCTGAGTTGTGTCAGCACGTGCATCCATTTGAAATCGGGAGAAACTCCACCGCGCTTTCTTCAGAGACTCCCGCCGCCAATGCTTGAATCCGGGCTTCCAGCTTAACAAGGTCCCAGGGCCCGATTCGGGGACTTGCAAGCATAACTTCAGCCATCGTCATCCCGCTGGGTCTCCCAAGTCGAACCAGAGCATAACATCCATTTCAACAAAAGGAAATGGCCAAGCATGCTCCCGCGCAAAGCCAATAGATTCAATCGCGCAGATGTGCAAACCCGCGTCAGCCAGCCCGCTGGATAAATTCTGCTTGACTTGCTTCCTTCGGTTCTACATACTTCGGTTCTCCCCCACTGGACTCCGGGGATTCCCGCGTTGTTACCGCAGTTTTTCCCATTCGTTGCGCATTGCTATTTGCAGGTGGAATGTCGAGGGACACCCTATGCCGGTGGCTCACATCCTTCATCTCGAAGTTTTGGGGTTTCTCTATGCCCTGGGTGGAACTGTCTTCTATCGGATCCTGACCAACCGCATCCACGTTGAAGGGCTATTTTCGCAAAAAGACGCGTCCGGCCAGACCAGCCCGGGCCGTGTCCAGCTTCTGCTGGCTACGATCGCCGCCAGTGCGTCGTACCTGGCTCAGGTGGCAAACTCAACCAATGGGAAAATGCCCGATGTCGACGTGAACTGGCTCTATCTGTTTGGTGGCAGCAGCAGCGTCTATGCCCTGGAAAAAGCCTGGGCAGCTTGGGGAAAGAAGAAGAGTTAGGAGGAAGATCATGGGCACGACAACAGGTGTTGGCAGTTTTGTCTTGAGCGTCTGTGGCTACATTATCTGCGGCTTCCTTGGGGTGCTCGCGGCCACAATCATCATCTGGATCTGGCGGGGAAAGATGGACCTGGGCAACCTGCTCAACGAGGGCAATGGACAGGCAAGCATGTCCCGCTTTCAACTGCTCATCTTCACCTTCGTCATCGCCATCAGCCTCTTTGAACTGGTTGAGAAGAGTCCCACCGCAAGCTTCCCCGATATACCCCAGGGCGTGTTGACCCTGCTGGGCATCAGCGCCAGCACCTACGCCGTGGGCAAGGGAATCTCCTATAGCCAGCCCAAAACTCTGATGATGGCGCCAACCGATGGCAACGGCGGAGGCCAGGCCAAAGCCTCGGCCGACCAGGCTGCCACGCAGGCTTCAGATGCAAGGCAGGCAGCCGATGCCGCCCAGGCGGCAGTGGCCCAGATCGCCGGCCACATGGCAACTGTGCAGCAAGCTGTTGACCAAAGCGCCCAGAATGCGGCAACAGCCCAGCAGGCTGCGGATCGCGCCACAGGAACCGGCGGGGCTGGGATCGGAGGCTAATGTCCCGAGTCCGAAGTTCGCATCAAAAAACAAGCTCTCATCCTGAGCGGCGATTGGCGCGCGGCCGGGGGCCCCGGCGACAGGTCTTCGTCGCTGGGGTGGTTGACCGGGGTCCCCGGCGACAGGTCTTCGTCGCTGGGGTGGTTGACCGGGGTCCCCGGCGACAGGTCTTCGTCGCTGGGGTGGTTGGGCGCCAATCGCAGTCGAAAGCCTGCCCTGAGCGAAGTCGAAGGGGACCTTCGGTTGTTCTTCAACGAACTTCGGATTCACCCTACTCGGCCTGCCGCTTGATCCCACGTCCTTTCCACGTCCCCCTTCCATCAACGCATGAGGTGGAGGTTTAGTAATGCCAAGCCAGCCAGGCAGTCCGGCCCCAGTCAGCAACATGACCAGAATCCTTGCGCCCATGGTTCCCCTTGCCATCGCGCTGGCCCATGGCGCCATCACCGGCTCCGCGCCCCAGCCGGCCCCTGTCCCCGCCACGCCGCCGTCGGCCCCCGTTGCCATGCAGCAGATCGCGCCGTGCGGCGGCGGTACTCCGGATTCCCCGCCCTGCCAGGCCCCCTATCCCATGCTTGCCAAGGGCCACCCGGTCGCATGGTGGTTCGTTTTCAAGTTCAACTCCGCGGCGTTTCCGGGTTGCAGCGCCGGTGCCACCCGAAGCTGCCCGTTCGGAGGCACTCCCCAGCCCTACACTGCCTTTGGGCAGCAGTTTGCCTATGCCAGCAGCGAAGCCCCCACCCTCCAGCAGGGAGATGGGTGCGCCGGAGATACCACCGGCGATCCCATCGGCGCCACCTTCGATCAGGTCTTCAATGGAGCGTTCCACTACCTCATCTGGAACGATCAGTTCTACGACGATCCCACCATCGAGGGTTGCACCAAGGAGTGCGGCGCGCCCTGGGGACACTCCAAGGGCATGCTGGCCTGGAACGATGCCGGCCAAGGACTCGTCCTGCAGGTCTCCACACCCTCCTGGCCTGCCGCCGGAAGTTCCAAATTCCCCCGCAAAACCGATGGCAACACTCTCGGCTGCGTGAAGGATAACGACGTCCAGGTCAGCCAGCACTTCTTCGCCCTTCAGCTCAGCAAGGACGATCTGGTCAAGGTTCTTGAGGGGCTTGGCAACGCCAGCGTGGTCACCGACCCCCACAACACCCAGATCGTCAGCAATGGCGGTCCCCCCGACGTGCAACAACTGGTGGCAAATCTGGGCGTGAAATCCGCCAGCCAGAGTTACTCCTCCACCACCCTCTCCAGCGGCGTCGAATTGATCTCCAAACCCTCCAACCTCAACGTGCCGCCCTGGCAAATGGTCTCCGCGGTGCTCGGAGGCGTTCCCCTGCGCACGGCCACATGGTGGGCAAGCCCGGAGATCTACTCCACCGACGCTTCCACTCCCGTCTCCTGCTGGAGCCCTTCCCTCTCCACTCCCGGCCCGGTCCAGATTGCAACCAGCGGCACCTGGAACGGCAAGACCTTCGGACTCACAGGCGGATTGGGCACCAACTACAACCACGCCAAACTCGGCGTCTCCACCTCCGGCACCAATCACTATGCCATCTTTGGCGATATGAACCAGCAGGGCACCCTCTCGGGAAACGAGTGCTCCAGCAGCCAGAACGGCCGTGGCGGGCTCTTCTACGCGCTGACCAACCCGCAACTTTCCGCCAGCCTCTCCAGCCTCATTTCCGGAACCACCGCGCCCACCCAGCCTCCAGCGAAGTAACGCGGCCAGAGACAGGTTGGTCGCCGCAGCCCCGGTGCCGAGCGGCTCGACTCGTGGTGCGAGTTACCCCTGGGATGAACTGCCGCCAACTCGCTAACTCGCGATTTCCGCGAAGCGGAAGCTAACTTGCTGATTTTGTTAATAAAAACTCCCAATTCAACCTATTAACCCAATCGGGCCCGATCAATAAGACCATTCTTCCCGTTCCCACTCCATCGATAAACTCACGATCCCGCACCTCCGTTGCGTATAATTTGCCCGAACACGGAAAGGGATGAAAACATGCGTCTGAAAAGATGGATCGCGGTTTTTTCCGCCATCATTATTCTCACCGCCGCAACCCTGGCTCAAACCTTGCCGCAAGGCGTTCAGAAGATAACTTCCGTTGAAGGAATCTCGGAGTATTCCTTTCCCAACGGCTTGCATGTCTTGTTGTTTCCGGATAACTCCAAACCCAAAATCACGGTCAACGTCGTGTATAAGGTCGGCTCCCGGAACGAAGCCTACGGCGAAACCGGCATGGCGCACCTGCTGGAGCACATGACCTTCAAAAGCTCCGCTTCAGGCCGGGAAATCTTCAAGGAACTCACTGACCGCGCCGGCGGCAACTTCAACGGCACCACCAACTACGACCAGACCATGTACTTCGAAATCTTCAACGCCAGCGAGGATAATCTGCATTGGGCGCTGGGCCTTGAAGCCGACCGCATGGTGAACATGACCATGCTCAAGAAGGACCTGGACACCGAGATGACCGTGGTCCGGAATGAGATGGAAGCCGGCGAGAACAGCCCGCTCAATGTCCTCCGCGAACGCGTTCTGGCCGCCGCCTATAACTTCCATAACTATGGAAAGACCGTGATCGGCAACCGCACCGACGTCGAAAGAGTGCCGATCGCCAACCTGGCGACCTTCTATCACAAGTACTACCAGCCCGATAACGCCGATCTCATCATCGCCGGGCAGATCGACGAGTCGAAGGCCCTGGCGTTGGTCGCGGAAACCATCGGCGCCATCCCCAAGCCGGAGCGCCTGCTCACCCAGCCCTACACGGTCGAGCCCACCCAGGAGGGCGAGCGCACGGTCATGCTGCGCCGCATCGGTAACATTCAGGGAATCATCGCGGTGTACCATATTCCCGCGGCCCTGCATCCCGACATGGCGCCTGTTGAAGTTATGGCCCAGGTGCTCGGCGCTTACCAGACCGGCCGCCTCTACAAGGATCTTGTCGATAGCAAGAAAGCCGTATCCGCCAGCATGAACGCCGAGGATGAACACGATCCGGGGGTGGCGATGGCGTTTGTGCAGCTCAAACCCGATCAATCCATCGACGATGCCGAGAAAACTCTTCTCAAGACCATTGAAGGCCTGGCCAACGACCCTCCAACCCAGGAGGAGGTCGACCGCGCCAAGGCGCGCATCCTCAAAAACATCGAACTCACCCTCACCAACGCTCAATCCGTTGCCTTGACCTTGGGCGGATACGTGGGCGATGGCGACTGGCGCACCTTCTTCCTCAACCGCGACGAAGTCAGCAAAGTCACACCGGCCGACGTCGAGCGCGTGGCCAAGGCCTACCTGAAATCCTCCAACCGCACCCTGGGCGAGTTCGTTCCCATCGCCGCTCCCGACCGTGCCGAGATTCCCGCCACTCCCGATCCTTCGGTACGCTTCAAGGACTTCAAGGGTGGCGCGGTCATACAACAGGGCGAAACCTTCGATCCCACCCCGCAGAACATTGAAGCGCGCGTGATCCGCACCACGCTGCCCAACGGATTGAAGCTGGTCATGTTCCCGAAAAAAACTCGCGGCGGCACGGTGGTCGCCCGCATCAACATCCGCTTCGGCGATGAAAAATCGCTCTTCGGCAAAGAGACTGCGGCAGATATGGCGGGTGCGCTCTTGATGCGCGGCACCAAAACCAAAAACCGCCAGCAGATTCAGGACGAAACCGACCACCTGAAAGCACAGATCAACGTCTACGGAGGCGTGGATTCCGCGTCGGCAAACATCCGGACGCTGGAGGCGAACCTGGCCGATTCCCTGCGCTTTGCCCGGGAATTGCTGCGCGAGCCCTCCTTCCCCGCGACCGAATTCGAACAGATCCGCCAACAGCGCATCGGCGCTGCCGAAAGCCAGAAGACCGAGCCGAACAGTCTCGCTTCCCAGGAGATGGAAGGCCACTTCAACGCCCGCTATCCCCGCGGCGACCCTCGCCATGCCATGAATTTCGACGAGCAGATCGAGGATTGGAAAAAGGTGACCCTCGACGAGGCGCGCCAGTTCTACACGCACTTCTACGGCGCGGGCGAGGGCGAAATCGTCGTCAGCGGCCAGTTCGACCCCGAACAGGTTAAAAAACTCGTCGGCGAGCTCTTCGGCGATTGGAAGAGCCCCACCCGCTACGAGCGCATCCCCAACCTCTACGCCAAGGTGGAACCGGTCAACAAGAAAATCGAAACCCCCGACAAGCAGAATGCTCTTTTCCTGGTCGGAATGCCGTTGAAAATGACCGACGAGGATCCGGACTACCCAGCCCTCACCATCGCCGGCATGGTCTTTGGCGGTTCTCCCAACTCCCGTCTCTTCCTGCGGATTCGCGTCAAGGACGGCTTGAGCTACGGCGCCGGAGCCTATTTCTCCATGCCCACCCGGGACGACGCGGGCAGGCTCTCCGGCTATGCCATCGCCGCGCCGCAAAACATGCCTAAGGTGGAAGCCGACTTCAACCAGGAGCTGGCGCGCGCGCTCAAAGACGGCTTTACCGCCGACGAAGTCGAAAAGGCCAAAAAGACCTGGCTCGACGAGCGCTCCGTGGAGCGTGCGGAAGAGAGTTCCATTGCCGTCCTGCTGAGCAACCGCGAACGCTGGGGCCGCACTCTGCTCTGGGACGCCAAGCTCGAAGCCAGCGTTGCCGCCCTCACCCCGCAGCAGGTCAACGACGCCTTCAAGCGTCACATGGACCCAGCCGCCGTCTCCATCGTCAAAGGCGGCGACTTCAAGAAGGCAGGTGCCTACGAATAGCGCCGGCGCCCCGCAGCAGAACGACTTGTGCGGAGTGCTTTTGTAAGGTGCGAAGTGCCTTTTGTAAAGTGCGGAGTGCCTTTGTAAGGAATGTTGCAGGGACGATCGGCCTTGATCGTCCCTGCAACAAAAGCCGTGCTCTAAACCGCGGGATGACGCAAGGTTCGGGTGGTAGCGCCGTCTCCAGACCGGCTATCGTGCGGGCGTCCCACCGATGACCAAAACACAGACTCGCCTTCGCCGCTCCTACTTTTTCTTCCTGGGTTCCAGGTTCTCGATCAAATCATCCTCCATCGTCCGCACGCAATTCCGGCAATGGTCCTTGGCGCAATAGAGCGCACTGTCGGCGGCGCGGATCAGAGATTCAAATCCAGCCTCAATCCCGCTCGCCACGCCAAAGCTGGCGGTCACCTGGATACTGGTTTCGCCATCGACAATGTTCGCCGCTTCCACCGCGGCCCGCAATTGCTCGGCCCGGATGCGGGAGCTGACAAGGCCCGATCCCGGCAGAATCAGCAGAAACTCTTCGCCCCCATACCGGCCCACCCAGTCGTAGGAGCGCACCGCGCGCATGAAGATGGCCCCAATCTCCTTCAGCACCAGGTCGCCGGCGGGGTGTCCATACGTGTCGTTGACCCGCTTGAAGTAGTCCAGGTCGGCCAGAATCACGCTTAGTTCCGCTCCCTCGCGCGCTGCGCGCTCCACCTCCTGGTGAAGCCGCTGCATGATGACCCGGTGGTTCCACAAGCCGGTCAGGTCGTCGTGCTCGGCAAAGTGGCGCATCTGGTCGCGGGCGCGCATCAGATCGATCTTTTCCCGTTCCAGATCCTGGGTCCGTCGCTCGACCGCCCGCTCCAGTTCGCGGGTCCGACGTAGGAAAGCGCGGGTCTTCCAGCGAATCAGCAACAGGACTCCAGACACAATCGACAACGCCGCCAGAACCCAGATCCACCAGCCTTGCCACCAGCGTGGCGTGATGGTGAACCATAGTTCCCGCACCGGCGAGATGGCGCCCGTGGCAGCGTTGACAGCCGCCGCTTGAAGACGGTAAGTTCCCGGCGCCAAACGCGCAAAAAGAAGACCCTGCTTCTCGGTTTCCACCCATTCCGATCCCTGCCCCACCAACCGGTAGCGAACATGAATGCTGTGGGCTTCGCGGAAGTCCAGCGAGGCAATCGTAATGCTGAGCGGACTGGCGCTCCACGGAGTCCTGGCTCCGTTGGCGATGGCTCGTTTCCCGTACGTCACCTGTGAAAACACTGGAGCCGACGGCGCACCGGCCGCCATGGTTTGCGGCGCCATCAGGTGCGAAAGCCCACCCGATGTGCCGATCCACATGCTGCCGTCTGTGTCCTCGGTCAGGGCGTTGGTGTCGCAATCGTTCCAGATCAGGCCGTCATCCTGGGTAAAGCTGTGCCAGTTCCGGCCGTCGAAAACCGTGACGCCAGCGTCATGGCCGATCCATAGCCATCCGCGGTGGTCTACCATCAAGGCCAACACGCCCTCCGACCCAGGCGTGGGCCGGCCAATGTGCTCCGCCTCGATCACGCGGTAATCTGCAATGCGCATCCGCACCACACCTGGAAAGGATCCAGCTGCCCAAAGATTCCCTTGCCGGTCGGCCGCAATCGCACTGATATTCGCCGGCGCCCGGCCGGGAACGATCCGATGCCAGCCTGACTCATCCCGCAGATAGAGGTCCTTGTCCGTTGCGGCCCACAGGTGGCCGTTTCGATCCAGGCTCAGGTCCGTAAAGCGCTGCCGAGGATTGACAAACGCCGCATCTTCCACCAGTTGCGGAGAGTACCGCGCGGCCCCCGTGTTCATCACATAGAGCCCCGCGCTCGTGGCCACCCAAAGACGATGCTCGCCCCTGCCGTCCGTGGCTTGAATGCGACGAACTTCCGGAACCTTCCACTGCGTCCCGGCCAGTGTGATGGGATTGATCCGTAACAAGGTGCCGAGATGGCTCCCCAGCCAGATGCTGCCGTCCACGCTTTGGACCAGCGATCCGGCCCGCGCTGTCTCGATGCCGGGTTGGCTCCATGCCCTGGGTGCGCTGCCGCCTTTGGGAATCCAGTCCAGACCGGACTCGGTGCCGATCCACAGGCGCCCGCTTTTATCCCGCAGCGAAGTCCACACCAGGTTGTCGGTCAACCCTTCGCTTACGGTAAAAGCCTCCCAATGATCCTGTCCCAGCCAGCGCTTCAGGCCGTGGCCTACCCCCGCCACCCAGACCGAGCCCTCGCGGTCCACAAAAAGCATGGAGAGATCGTTGCGCTCCAGACCGTTGCTGGCCGTGACCATGCGCCAATGCCCGCCATCCCAGCGCCCGAAGCTCGATCCCTGCGTGGCGAAAATCTGACCCTGCGCGTCCTCGGCCAATGCTCCATAGCTCATGGGTGTCGACTTGCCCGGGGGGTCGTGCAGTTGAAAGCGGTTCTCCTGGGGCAGCAACTCGCCGAGGTGGAAATTGCCGCGCATCCAGATGCTGCCGTCGCGGCCCGGCAGGAGCTGGCGCCACTGTTGCTCGGGAAGATGATAGGCTGCCCGCAAATGGGTCGTTTTGCCGCCTTGGCGCCGGCACAGGTCCATGTCGCATCCGTACCAAAGGGCGCCATCCGGGCCGTAGAGGACGCTCGAAATCTCTTTGCCCTCCAGGTTCATGGGCTCGGCGATCCACCGCTCGCCTTCCCGCCGTCGCAGCAGAAAAGCTCCGTTCCGGCTCGCGACCGTCACCTGGTCCGGTGCATTCGACGTAAAAGCCGTGCCCGGGCTCAGGTCGAACTGGCCTGCTGAGGCTGGAGGCTGCACCTCGGCGAAACTGCCGTCCCGCTTCTGAAAGTAGATGCCGGTCATGGCGCCCACCCAAAGCGTTCCGTCAGGGCCTATGTAAAGGTTTTCGATGGCGCTGGAGGCCATCCCCTCCGCGGCGTCATAGCGGCGGAACTGGTGCCCGTCATAACGGTAGAGTCCGTTCTCGGTGCCGACCCAAAGATACCCCGTGCGGTCCTGTGCCACGGAAATGACGTTCAGGTTGCCCAGCCCTTCGGTGTACTCCTGAAAGCTGTACCGCTGGGCCTGGCAAACCTGTGCTGCCAGCCAAAGCGCGGCAAGGCCGAACCTGAGCATCCTGGAGACGCTACTTCGCTTCGGCGTTACAACCCACAAGGCGGACCCTCTCGGAAAGATTGAGTCCACTATAGCCCCGTTTGATTCGCCCGCCACTCCCCCATCCGTTGTAGTGGATACACCTTTAGTCCCCAAAACGGAACTTAGTCGTAAACCATTGCACCTTCGGGAAAAAGCAGCGCTCCAGCGTCTTCCGCCTCCGCCACGGAATCCCCGCCGCCGGCCATCCCGGCCCTGAAGAAGACGTCCACATGGGCCAGCACCTCGGCCCCGGTTTTCGAGTGGTAGATATCTCCGCGCAGCTTGGCTCCGCCCGGAACCCCGTGCGTAAACCAGGTGGCAAACTGCTTCATCTTGCCCGCCGTCTC
>Ga0182016_10004849_pt1 | contig 14722 bp, 10 predicted proteins | sample 712S2MmetaG_FD_120491 | JGI IMG/M metagenome (GOLD analysis project Ga0182016, IMG submission 120491) | Permafrost microbial communities from Stordalen Mire, Sweden - 712S2M metaG | ecosystem: Environmental > Terrestrial > Soil > Wetlands > Permafrost | place: Sweden: Stordalen | collected...
CGACGTCGCGAGTCTGGTCGGCAGTGACCGCTCCCGGGCGATAAATTACCATCGGGTCTTGTCCGGGATCCAGAACCGTGGACTCGACGCCATGGGACGTCGGTCCTGCGTCCAGAACCGCATCGATCCGGCCATCCAGGTCCTCAAGGACATGATCCGCCGTAGTGGGGCTGGTGTGTCCGAAAACATTGGCGCTGGGCGCCGCCACCGGAACTCCTGCCCTGCGGATCAGCGCGAGCGCTACCGGATGCGCGGGCATGCGCACGCCTACCAGCGGCCTGCCTGCGGTCACCGCATCTGGAACCGCGCGGCTCCGTGGAAGCAGAAGGGTGAGCGGCCCCGGCCAGAACGCATGCATCAACTTGCGTGCGCGCTCAGGAATGTCCGCGACCAAGCCTTCCAGCATCCTTTGCCCGGCATCGCGATCGGCAATGTGCACGATCACGGGGTCCCAGGCGGGCCGCTGTTTCGCCCGAAAGATCGATTCCACCGCTTGCCGATCAAGTGCATTCGCGCCCAGGCCGTATACCGTCTCTGTCGGCAGGGCTACCAACCCACCCGCGCGCAGAATCTTCGCACAGCGCTCCAGCGCCTGTTTGGCCTCGATGCCTTCCAGGTCCTGCGCATTCACGGTCAGTCTCAGCGTCTTCTTCACTCCTTTATTGTCACCTGCCGCCGCCGCGCACGCGAACGCCGATCGCACTTGATTCGCGTCCGCTGCCGTATACTCACTCCTGATCATGGCAGTCGAAACCGAAATCAAATTTCGCCTCGAAGACCCCATCGCCTTTGCCCGACAGCTTGAGTCTTCCGGATTCCGCCAGCAAACACCGCGGAGCTTTGAGAGCAACACACTCTACGACACCGCCGACCGCAGAATGCGCGCCAGGACTGAGATTCTGCGCCTGCGCAGCTACGCCGGCCGATGGATGCTGACCCATAAACGCCTTCCCGACCAGGGGCCCGGCGAGGATACCCACAAGCACCGCATCGAAACCGAGACCAACGTTTCGGACGGCGAGTCCCTGGCGGAGGTTTTCCGTTCCCTTGGACTTGTTCCTGCCTTTCGCTATGAAAAGTGGCGCAGCGAATGGGAAGACGGAGAGGGCCATTGCGTCATCGACGAAACCCCCATCGGCAATTTCGCCGAACTTGAAGGCTCACCGGAATGGATCGACAGGACGGCCCGTCGTCTCGGTATTGACCGCGCCCAATACATCACCCTGAGCTACGGCCGTCTCTTCGAGCAATGGCGAGAGAAACATGCGTCAACTGCCCAAGATCTGACGTTCTCCGCCGTCGCTGGAAGTACAGCGGCGAATTAGTGACCCAAAGGCATTAGTTACTTTAGATTACTTATTTTCGAGACATATACCCCAAAGTAATCCAAGTCGAATTTAAACTTATTGTGGGGATTCACTCATTTGGGGAATCAGTAATGTCATCACAATCAGAGTCGCGAGAGCCCTCCAAGCAGGGCCTTTTGTCCATTGTCTTGATGGGCCCGGATGAGCAACATCGAACGGCCCTTGCTGCGGCACTTTCCGGTAGTCCGGTTGCCTTGATTCGCGAGATCTCTTCGTATCCTTCCGATCTTGACGATCTGCCTCGGATGCTGGACCAGCGCTGTGACGTGTTGATTGTCGATCTCGACGGCAACCCTGACCTGGCCGTCGATGTGGTGGAGAGCGTCTACGCCTCCGGCACCGCAACGGTCATTGTGTGCTCTGCCATGGCCAATCTCGACCTTGCTGTCCGATGCATGAGAGCCGGCGCCCGCGAGTTCCTGACGTTTCCACTGAACCCTTCGGTACTCTCCAATGCCCTCACCCGGATTGCGGTGCGTGGACCCGCTGCGCCTCCCGCTAGAAAGACGGCCAGAAAGCTGTTCGCATTCCTTGGAGCCAAGGGTGGCGTCGGCACTACGACCATTGCCTCAAACTTCGCTGTCACGCTGGCACAAGAGTCTGGGCAAAGCACGTTGCTCATCGACCTTGGTCTTCCGCTCGGGGATGCGGCACTGAACCTGGGTATGATTGCAGAGTTTTCGACGTTTAATGCGCTGGAAAACTCGACCCGTCTCGATGCCAGTTTTCTGTCGACATTGCTAGCTCGCCACTCTTCTGGCCTGTCGATTCTTGCCGCACCAACAGAGTTTGCCGCCTACGAACCGTCGCTGGAAGCCATCGACCGGATGATTGCAGTCGCCCGCCAAACCTTCGACTACGTGGTCGTGGACGCGGGAACCCGCATGGACCTGAAGGATGCTCGGTTCTTCGACGAATCGTCTGTCCTTTACTTGATTACGCAGATTGGCGTGACCGAACTGCGAAACTCGAACCGCATGATCGGCCAGTTTTTCGTCTCTCGCCGTTCGAAATTGCAGGTCGTGGTGAACCGCTTTACGCCACAGGCGCTGATCTTCGACGACAAACAGATTCATAAGGCTCTAACCCGGCCAATTGACTGGAAGGTTCCCGACGATTACGCCACTGCGCGGCGCACGCAGAACGCGGCGACCCCTCTCGCCATGGAAGACTCGGCCATCTCCCGGGCCATCCGCCGGATGGCGCGCAAAGCCTGCGGCCTGCCCGAAGAGGATCCCAAGGCCGGCCGTTCGAAGCTTTTTGGATGGGCAATGCGCGGCTTCAGCAAAATGGGAGAGGGTACAACGGAACGGGAACCCGCACTGCCTTCAATCACCACTCTCGATCCCGATCACGCCAAATCGTGAAGGGAAATGCAGCAATCTTGGGTCGCTGCGCTGCAGGAAATGGCCCGGTGCGATTCGATTTCAGGCCTTGAGCGGATCGAGAAATCCCCGATCGCGGGATCGCTCTAGGCCTCGACCCCGTGGCATTTCTTGTATTTCTTGCCGCTTCCGCAAGGGCATGGGTCGTTGCGGCCCACCTTCTCGCCGGTGCGGCGTTGCGCAGGTGCACTCCCATTTCCTGAGCCCGCGAACTGCGCGGCTTCAAGCTCTTTCTGCTTCTTGCGCTGAAATTCTTTCTCGAGCGCATCGATCGTGGTTGAAGCAGCCCTGGTCGGAATCGCGATCTCTCGCGGAGCCGCCTCAAGAGTCGCTGGTTTGGCTGCGCTGGCCACGGGAGGAGCGGGCGGCACTGGCCGCCGCGGCTCAGGCGCCGCATTGATCGGCTGGCCGTCGGGCCCGAGAATCTGCATCCGGAACAGGAAGCGGACTGTATCTTCCTGGAACTTGAGCATCATGGCCTCGAACATTTCGAAGGACTCGCGCTTGTACTCCACAAGCGGATCGCGCTGCGCGTAACCGCGCAGGCTGATTCCCTCTTTCAAGTGATCCATGGCCAGAAGGTGATCCTTCCAGAGGCCGTCGATCACGCTGAGCATCACCATGCGCTCGTGGTAGCGCATGGTCTCAGGAGACAGAATCTTCTCCTTGGCTTCGTAGTCTTCTTTGAGCTTTTCGAAGATGGCATCGCCCAGGTCATGCCGGCCGAGCTCCTGGGCGTTGATGCCTGACGATTTCAGATTGAGTCCGAACTGACCGACCAGTCGGTCTTCCAGGCCCTTCACGTTCCATTGGTCGGGATGCAGATTCTCCGCTGCAAACTCGTCCAGCGTCGAGCTTAGGATTCCTCCCACGTATTCTTCGAGAATCAGCTCCCGCTGGTCTACGCCTTCGAGCAGGCGGCGGCGCATGCCATACACAGCTTCGCGCTGCTTGTTCATCACGTCGTCGTACTCAAGCAGGTGTTTACGCGACTCGAAGTTCTGCGCTTCGACAGCCTTCTGCGCGCCTTCGATGCGATTCGAGATCATCTTCGATTCGATCGGCACGCCCTCTTCCATCCCCAAGCGCTCAAGCAGCGTCGATATCCACTGCTTGGCGAAGATGCGCATCAAGTCGTCCTCGAGAGAAAGGAAGAAACGCGACTCACCGGGATCGCCCTGACGGCCGGCGCGACCACGCAACTGGTTGTCGATGCGGCGCGACTCGTGCCGTTCGGTGCCCAGAATGAAGAGCCCGCCAACGCCGATCACCTGCTCGTGATCGAGACGCGCCGTCTCAGCGTGGCCTTTGTAGACCTCGACCCACTCCGGCTCGGCGACTTCAAACTCCTGGCCCTGGTAATAGAAGCGCAGAAACCCTGCCGGAGCCATGGGATTGATGGTGCCTTCTGCTACGCTGATGGCGCGCGCGTGGCCCTGCTTGACGAGATCCTGCCGGGCCATGAATTCTGGATTGCCGCCCAGCAGAATGTCGGTACCGCGGCCGGCCATGTTCGTGGAAATAGTCACCATGCCGAGCCTGCCGGCCTGGGCAACAATTTCTGCTTCACGCTCATGGAACTTGGCGTTCAGCACCACGTGGCGGACGCCTTTGCGCTGAAGAATCGCGGAGAGGCGTTCCGATTTTTCAATGGACGTGGTGCCGACAAGCACCGGCTGTTTCTTCTCGTGCAGTTCGGCAATGTTGTCGGCGACAGCCTTGTACTTTTCCTTCTCGGTGCGGAAGACAACGTCGGAGTTTTCCAATCGCAGCATTGGCTTGTTGGTTGGAATGACGACGATCTCGAGCTTGTAAATCTTCTCGAATTCGGCGGCTTCGGTTTCGGCGGTGCCGGTCATGCCGCTCAGCTTCTTGTACAGGCGGAAATAGTTTTGAAATGTAATCGTGGCCAGCGTCTGGTCTTCCTTGCGGATGCTGACACCTTCCTTGGCTTCGATGGACTGGTGCAAGCCGTCGCTCCAGCGCCGTCCCGGCATCAACCGCCCGGTAAATGTGTCCACGATGATGACTTCGCCATCCTTGACCACGTACTCCACGTCGCGTTTGTAAAGGGCCTCTGCCTTAATTGCGGTCTCGACGTAGTGCTTCAGTTCCCAGTTTTCCGCGTCGGCAATGTTGCCGATCCCGAGCAGATTCTCAATCGTTTCCCAACCTTCGTCGGTCACGCCGATGGTCCGCTGCTTCTCGTCGACGATGTAGTCGCCGCTGAAGAACTTCTGGCCCTCGTTGAGCTGGATGCCAAGTTCCTGCTGGCGCTTGTGATCGCTCCACTCCACCTCTTCGCCCTTTACGAGGCTGGGGATAATCTGACGCGCGCGCGCATACTTATCGGTGGTCTGATCAGTGGGTCCGGAGATGATCAGCGGGGTGCGCGCCTCGTCGATCAGGATCGAGTCGACTTCGTCGACGATGGCGTGGTAGTGTCCGCGCTGCACGCAATCTTTGAGTTCGAACTTCATGTTGTCGCGCAGGTAGTCGAAACCAAACTCGTTGTTGGTTCCGTAGGTAATGTCAGCGGCGTAAGCGGCGCGTCGCTCGCTGTCGTCCAGGTCGTGCACGATGACGCCGACCGTCAGCCCCAGGAACTCGTAAATTTTGCCCATCCACTCGGCGTCGCGCTTGGCCAGGTAGTCGTTCACCGTCACCACGTGAACGCCATGGCCGGCTAGCGCATTCAAGTAGCAGGCCAGCGTGGCGACGAGCGTCTTTCCTTCGCCGGTCTTCATTTCGGCGATCTTGCCCTGGTGCAGCACCATTCCGCCGATCAACTGCACGTCGAAGTGGCGCATCTGCACCGCGCGCCAGCCCGCCTCGCGAACCACGGCGAACGCCTCAGGAAGAAGCTCGTCGAGAGCCCCATCTTCGGCCTTCTTGATTTCTTCAGCTTCGGTGATGCCTTCCAGGTTGTGGGCAATGCGGGCGCGAAACTCCAGGGTCTTGGCACGCACCTGCTCGTCGGAGAGCTGCTTGGTTGCAGCCTCTAAATCGTTGATTTGGGCAACCACCGGCCATAACTTCTTGATCAGGCGTTCATTTGCCGTACCGAAAACCTTTGTCAGTACCTTGTCGAAAACCACATGAATCTCCGTTTACCAGTATAAATGGCAGGGGTTTGATCTTCGCCTCATCGTCGCTTGCGGATGAGTTCGCAGGCGTAGGATTTTGGGGTTGGATCACTGCCAATTCACAATCGCCATTGCAGAGTGTCGACCGGCTTGCCATGGCGGATTCGCCGGAGTTGCCGGTGAAAATGCCTCAGCCGGGCCTGCGGCGAGTTCGGGTCGCCATTGTCGTCCTGGTCCGCGTTCTCGTCGGCTTCGTGTTTAGCCTCCTGTACATAGGCCATGCTGGGTCGATAGAAAACCTGAAGGAATTCAAGCGTCGCTCCCATGTCATAGACGGATGGGCAAAAGCCGGGACCGCCTTTTCCCTGGCGTTTGCGGCGGCGCCAGACCGCTCGCCGCACAACGTAATCCGCGAAGATCAGGGCAATGATCAGAACCGGGATGTAAAGCGCATAGATGCACCACGCAACGAGCGAGTGGAAAACCATAGACACACCCTTCCGGAACACGGCGGAAACTTCGCAGGAAGTAAGCTTCGGCGCAAGGCAGAAAAAAGGCCCATAACGCCAAAACACTAAATTTTGCTGGAAGAATTAACCGCGACGGAAGGGTGGCGGACGCTGGAACGAGGGTACGAGTGCCGGTGCCTGGGGTAAACGGCCAACATAGGTGGAGCCCGACAAACCCAACAAGCTGAGCGGTGAGAGGATGCCGACGAGCAGCAGCGGAAGGATGGCTACGAAATCCGCGGCGTGTCCCGACGATCCGCTGGGAATCAACGTGAAGGCCAGCAGCAGGAGAACGGCGCAGCCAATTGCGAGAACCGCAATCCGCATCCATCCCCGCCGTTGCTTCCTCTCGATCACCGATGAACCTCTCATTTCCGCAAGCATAGCAGCCCCGGCGTGCCCGTACAATGAAAACGGAGCCCTGAATCCCCAATCAGCATGGCGGATAAAGAACAAAAGAAGCCGGAGATCCAGAAGCGCGACGAAGACCCGGTCGGCAAGGTCTACGACTCGCGGCTGATGAAACGGCTGGGCCGCTATGTGCGCCCCTACTGGGTGCAGGCGACGATTTCGTCGCTGGCCGTCAGTCTCAAGTCGCTTTCGGATGTGACCGGACCTTACCTCGTCAAAGTCGCCCTTGATCGCTATCTCACGGGCACGCCCGGCCGGGCCACCAACTGGCTTACACGCAGGCTGCCCACCGATCCATGGCATGGCATTACCGTTCTGGCGACCATTTACCTTGGTGCGCTTCTGTTTGCCTACTTCTTCGAGTTCATTCAGACCTACATGATGCAGTGGGTCGGCCAGAAGATCATGTTCGACCTGCGCCGCGACATCTTCCGCCACATGCAGCGCATGCACATAGGCTTCTTTGACACCCACGCTGTGGGCCGGTTGGTCACGCGCCTCACCTCCGACGTCGACGCCATCAACGAGATGTTCACTGCGGGCGTGCTCGCAATTGTGGACGACTTCTTCAACCTCACCATCATGGCCGGCGTCATGCTCGCAATAAACTGGTGGCTGGCGCTGATTGCATTCGCTGTCCTGCCGCTGATTCTTGTCGTCACGCGCCTATTCCAGCGTTCGGTCCGCGAGAGCTATCGCCGTGTACGAGCAGCCATTGCGCGCATCAACAGCTTTACCCAGGAACACGTGTCTGGCATGGCGGTTGTGCAGCTCTTCAATCGCGAGGATCGGGCTTACAAGGACTTCGAGGATGTGAACCGGCTGCACATGATTGCGTTCAAAGACACCATCTTCGCCTACGCTCTCTACTATCCGGCGGTTGAAGTGCTCTCCTCGATTGCGATCGCACTGGTCATCTGGCGCGGCGGCTTCGGTGTCTTGCATGGCACGGTAACCATCGGTGTGCTCGCCATGTTTATCCAATATTCGCAGCGGTTCTGGCGGCCCATTCAGGACCTCAGCGACAAGTTCAATATTCTTCAGTCGGCCATGGCCGCGTGCGAGCGGATCTTCAAGCTCCTTGATACGCGGCCGGAGATCGTGAATCCTGCGCACCCCATCGCCGGCGACGGCAGCAATCGGATCGAGTTCCGCCATGTCTGGTTCACCTATCAGAAGCTGACGCCGGAGCAACAGGCCGCAATTGCCGCTGCTTGTAGTAAGGCGGTAAGTGCATCCGAGATCGCGGCTGCAGTTCCCGAAGGGATCCAGCCTGCTGAAGCCGCTGCCCTCGCCGCCATTTCCGGCATTGAGTGGATTCTTAAAGATGTTTCCTTCACCGTTGAGCCAGGGCACACCGCCGCCATTGTCGGCCACACAGGCGCGGGCAAGACGACCCTCACCAGCCTCATGATGCGCTTCTACGATGTGACTGCCGGTGCAATCCTTGTTGACGGCATCGATCTCCGCCGGCAGGATCTGACGGCGTTGCGTCGCCATTTCGCGGTCGTCTTGCAGGATCCGTTTCTCTTCACAGGCACCTTGGCCGAAAACATCCGACTGGGTAACGAAGATATCAGCGAAGACGAGCTGCGCCAGGCCGCCCGCGACGTGAATGTGCTCGACTTTATTGACAGCCTTCCCGGCAAGTTCAACGAGCCGGTTCAGGAGCGCGGCAACTCCCTTTCCACGGGACAGAAGCAGCTCATTAACTTCGCCCGGGCGCTGGCCTATAACCCCCGAATCCTCATCCTCGACGAGGCCACCTCAAGTGTGGATACAGACACCGAGCTGCGCATCCGCAGCGCCCTCGAACGTCTCGTCGAAGGTCGCACCAGCGTCGTGATCGCCCACCGGCTTTCGACCGTCCAGCGTGCCGATACGATACTGGTGATGCACAAGGGGCAGTTGCGCGAGATGGGCAGTCATCAGCAGCTTCTGGCTCAGCGCGGCCTCTACTGGAAGCTTTACCAGTTGCAGTACAAAGACCAGGAAAACGGCTTGGGGCACGCTCACCTGGGCCAGCCCTCGGCAGCCTCAGCCCTGTAACCGGGCCTCCACTTTCAGGCGTCAAATGCTGCAGAAATTCGGGGCTGTTGCCTCTCCGTCGATAATCCTCCTAACCGTGCCGCTGCGGCGGGTGTCTAATGGTGCGCATGGATAGGAACGACCACGAGACGATCCAGGCGGTTCTGTCAGGAGACAAGGAAGCCTATGGGGCATTAGTCGTCCGCCATAGCCACAGTCTCTTTCGCGTGGCGTTTCGCATCACCGGCAATGAAGCCGACGCGGACGACGTAGTGCAGGAGGCGTTCCTTCGCGGCTATCGGAAGCTGGAGGGGTTTGAGTCACGGGCAAATTTTGGCACCTGGATTTATCGCATTGCCGTCCATTGCGCGCTGGACAAGGTGAAGCATCGGCGCGGTGGTGAGACCAGCCGGGTGGGTGACGCGAACGACCCGGAGCTGGATCAATTGCAGGTGGCGGACCGGTCGGCCGGTCCCGAAAGGATCTTGCTCAGCGGCGAAATCGGCTCCATGCAGGAAACAGCGCTGCATGGCCTGACCGCTACCGAGCGCACGGCATTCATCCTGCGGCATATGGAGGATCGAACCACAGTGGAGATTGGCGCAGCGCTGGGCATTGAACCGAACGCCGCAAAACAGGCGGTCTTTCGCGCTGTCCAGAAGCTGCGGCGCAGGCTGGCGCCGCTCAGGGTGGCTACATGAAGCATTTGACCGAAGAAGAGATGATTGAACATGCATACGGAGAGAGCGACAACATCGTTGCCGTGGAGCGGCACTTCGCTTCCTGTCCGCAGTGCGCGGAGGGTTTTGCTGATTTGGAGCACGATTTGACAGGTGTGAGCCGATTGAATGCCCCTCCGCGCGATGCGCACTACGGCGAGCGCGTCTGGGGCTCGATCGCTCCCTCGTTGCCGCTGTATGCGCACCAGAAGCAGCGATTTGCGTGGTTTTCGATGAATGCAGGCTGGGCTAAAGGCCTGGGATACGCGGCCGCATGCGCCCTGCTGATGGCCGGCGCATTTTATGCGGGCCGGCAATGGGAACATTCGAAGCGGCCTTCTATGGCCCAGGTTGAACACAAGAATCCGCCTGTGAAGCAACCGGTGGTGGTCGTTGTTCTCGACGAGCACCTGGACCGCTCTGAGCGCTTTCTTGTCCAACTGAAACACGCCGACGTTGATTTGTCGGAGATGGCGCAGCCAATGCGCGACGAGGCGCGGAGCCTTCTGGCCGCGAATAAAGTTTGCCAACAGAAAGCGGCCAAGAGCGACGATCCCGAACTCAACACCGCACTTGAACATCTCGATACCCTGCTGGCCCAGGCGGCCAATTCGCCCGGCGGACTGAATACGCAATCCATCTCCAAACTTCAGCAGGAGATGAACAGCGACGGACTGCTATTCGAAGTACGCGTCCTGCGCTCCAGGATCGATGACCACAAGAAGGACGGAAGCAACACCGCCAAGGGAGGAACGATATGAGGACGAGCCGCATGTTTCAGGTTTCCCTGGCTGCCGCAATCCTTTGCCTGTTTCAAGGATCGGGCGCAGGCGCACAAGGCTTTGTCAGCCCCGGCACGGCCGCACCGACGATGGAAACCCAACCCAGCCCGGCGCTCGCTGCAACGGCCATCGATGCGCCCAAGAGCGATCCCTATGCCGAGGGAACCCGCGCCATTAATGAATCGCGCTGGGCGGATGCCGTGCGGCTGTTTGGCGATTCCGCCGACCAGCACGGCGAGAAGGCCGACGGCGCACTCTTTTGGAAAGCCTATGCGGAAAACAAGCTTGGTCAATCGAAACCAGCGCAGGAGACCTGCGCGGCGTTGCGCAGCGGGTACCCGACCAGCCGCTGGATCGACGATTGCGGCGCGCTTGAGGTGGAGATTCACGCACGCACCGGTAAGGCGATCCAGATTGAGCCCGGACAGAGCGACGATGTGAAGCTACTGACGCTGAATGTGATGATGCGCCAGGATGAACCGCGGGCGTTGGCGGCCATTCAGGCCATCCTGAACGGAGACGCCAGCGAGCACCTCAAGAAGGAAGCGCAGTTTATTCTCGGGCAGCATTATTCCGACGTGACGTATGCACAGATCGTCCGCATCAGCTACGTTGAAGGCGACGTGCGCGTGCAGCGCGGCGAGCCTCTCGGCAAAGGCAGCGGCGACACCTGGGAAAAGGCCGTTACCGATCTACCTTTGGAAACCGGTTTCAGCCTGGTCACGGGTTCAGGCCGAGCGGAAATCGAACTTGAGAACGCCAGCACTCTTTACGTCGGAGAGAACTCCGTGCTGACCTTCAACGATCTCGAAGAAACTGCCGGAGTTCCCTTCACTGAGCTTGCTCTACTTTCTGGTACGGTGACCCTGCATGTTCGACCTTATGTGGCCGGCGAGAAGTTCGTTCTGCACACGCCCACAACCGACTTCAACGCCCGCTATCCGGACAAGAGCTATGTGCGCATCGATGCCTTCACCGATGCCGTGCAGATTACTCCGCTCGAAGGCAAGGAACTGCATCTACCGGGCGTACCGAAGGACGAATTGCAAGCCGGACGCTCCTGGACCTATCGGCCAGGACAGCTATGGGCCGAGTCGAATCCAGCAGAGGACACAAGCCATTCCGCGTGGGACCAATGGGTGAGCGAGCGTGTCGCCAAGCGCGACGCCGCGATCGCCTCAGTCCTGGAAGCTTCTGGCCTGACTGCGCCTATTCCCGGCATGGCCGAGCTGGATGGCCAGGGCACCTTTTTCGATTGCGCGCCCTATGGAACCTGCTGGGAGCCGAAGGACGCAGCCGACGACGATACGGCAAGCCGGCGCGCCGAACCGGGCCCGCGTTGGAACGCACAGCCGCATCTGGTATTGGCATCGTTCGATCCTGCCCGCGGTTCGGCCCAGGCTCCTGCGCAAAACCCACGGGTCCTCGAGCATGAGATCGATTTCCCCTGCATGCCGCAAAGCGTCAGCTACCGGCAGATGAAAGACCCGACAACCGGCAAGGACATCATTATCGACCGGCAGGTCGTGCCATCGCGGACTTATGCATGGGGCGTCTGCCACGCCGGTACCTGGGTCCGCCACAAGAGACACTACGTCTGGTGTGTGGGCACCAAGCGCCACCACGTAGTTCCCGTGCGCTGGGTCAAGAGCGGGCATCAACTTGGCTTCGTGCCGCTCCATCCATACGACGTAAAGGGTCAGCCGGCCATCAATGCCCGGCACCAGGTCTTTGTTGTCACCGGGAAGAGCAATGCGATTGAAGTGCATCCTGTGCGATTCGAGCCTAACCTTCCGATCGAGTATTTGAAGGAAGCTCCCAAGGAATACCGCAGCGAGCCGATGCGTCCTCTCGCACTGGCGGAGATTCCGCACATGGAAGCCCGTTCGTTCGCTCACCTTTCTGGGGAAAAGGGCACCACCAAAGGCGCTGAAATCGCCAAAGGAAGCGTCCCCATCCACTTCGACGCTAAATCGCACTCCTTTACCGTGCCCCACGAACAGGTTTCGCACGGCGGTCACACGACGACCGTGTTTGCGCCCATGACCAATCACTCCGGCTCGCTGCAGGCGCGTGGTGAGAGCTTCAGTGGCGGCAGCGGCTTCCATGGCGGTTCCAGCAGCGGATTCCACGGGGGAAGCAGCGGTGGTGGTGGCGGCGCCTCGCACAGCAGCGGTGGGAGTTCAGGCTCCGGCGGCGGAGGATCGCACGGCGGAGGAGGAGGCTCGAGCGTCAGCAGTTCCGGTGCTTCGAGCAGTTCCAGCGGCGCAAGCAGCAGCGGAAGCGGATCGCATCACTAAAGCAATTGCCATGCGGGCGTAGTGCTCAAGATCGCCTCGATTCCGATCGAGGCGATTTCGCCCTTTCTGAAGCTGCAAAACATTTCCTTGGGAGAAAAAGAAAAAAAGGGTATCTCTGCAAAGAAGTTCCCTGTTTTCAGAGGGATAGAGGAGGCGCTTCCTTCTAAAAATTAGATTCCAAAGGACTTATTTGCAGAATCTAGACAACAAAGGAGTTACGGGCCTTTCTTGACGACTCCAATTGTTCGTTGAACAGGTTTCGAGCGCAATTTTCATGCACCTGCACGAAAACGCTTCTCGTGGAACCGAATCTAGATGGATTATGCGCCAGGGATGCGCAATTGCCTGCAAACCGGGCGCAGAAAAGTGGAGCAGTCTTGGAAGTTCGCCAGGCAGGCGGTGGAGTGGTAGGTGGTTCGGGCTCCGCGAAAAGTCGGAAGTTCAGGCGAAAAGCGTTTTGAGGAAGAGTTCCCTCGGGGGCTAAAGCCCATGTCTTCAGTGCAATGGACTGAACGTACGGGCTGAAAAGCCCGAACCCTTCAAAACTGAGGCTTCAAATGGGTTTTCCGCAGACTGTGAAGCCCGCGTTGGTTTGCTTGGGTTTGTCGGGGATGAATCACCACCCTACCGTCTGAGCGAGTTTTTTCGCAGACTGAAAAGGCCATCCGCGTGGCGGATGGCCTCTTGATTTACTTCAGCAAAATCTTACTTGGCAGCGACCAGCGGCCGCGTGGTCAGCGAGCCGTCGGCGTAGCCTTTGGCGATTTCGGTGATGGGAATCGGCGAATAGTCGCCAGCATGGCCGGCCTGGCCGAATTGTGTCATGCGCAGCGCCACAACCTTCTTCATGGCCTCACGCGCGGGCTTCATGTAGTCGCGGGGATCGAACTTCTCCGGCGTCTCGGCGAACACCTTGCGGATCGCGCCTGTGATCGCCAGCCGGTTATCCGTGTCGACGTTGATCTTGCGCACGCCGTTGCGGATGCCGAGCTGAATCTCCTCGACGGGGACGCCCCAGGTCTCTTTCAGCTTGCCGCCGAACTGGTTGATGACGTCTTGCAGATCCTTGGGCACCGAGGAGCTGCCGTGCATGACCAGGTGGGTGTTCGGAAGGCGCTTGTGGATCGCGATGAGCACGTCCATCTTCAGCACCGAACCATCCGGCTTTTTGGTGAACTTGTAGGCACCGTGGCTGGTACCGATGGCAATGGCGAGCGCGTCAACGCCTGTCCGCTCGGCAAACTCGACTGCCTGGTCGGGATCCGTGATGTGATCGAGGCCCGAACCGCCCGCGCCGTGGCCGTCTTCCACGCCGCCCAGAACGCCGATCTCGCCTTCCACCGTTACGCCGCGTTCGTGGGCATAGTCGACAACCTTGCGGGTAACTTCGACGTTCTCTTCAAACGAGGAGGGGGTCTTTCCGTCTTCCTTGAGCGATCCATCCATCATCACCGAGGTGTAGCCCAAAAGAATGGCGCTCTTGCAGGTTTCAAAGCTGTTGCCGTGATCCTGGTGCATGGCGATGGGAATGTCGGGATTCAGCTCGGCCGCTGCCTGGATGAGCCTGAACAGATACAGGTCCTCGGCAAACTGGCGCGCGCCGCGGCTGGCCTGCACGATAACCGGCGACTTGGTTTCCTTGGCGGCCATCATGATGGCTTGAATCTGTTCCATGTCGTTGACATTGAACGCTCCGACGCCGTATCCGCCCTTGGCGGCCTCGTCAAGTAGTTGCCGCATGGAGACTAATGGCATGGTGAACTCTCCTTTTCAGGTTTGCGTGGCCGCCGTGGCGCTGGACCCGCTTGAGGGCGGAAAAACGGCCTCGCGAGCGGCAGGAACCGCAATCGTCCTTATGGTAGCAGAGGCGCGCAATTCCGAAGTGTGCCGAAGGACACAGCGCGGCAGTGTAGTTGCTGATCTTTTACCGCCCGATGGGTGCGGCGCGCGGGCGTTTCCGGCTTGATGTTTGCTCAGGTGGAGTTCAATGCTCATCGCGCATGATGGTGAGAGGGTTCACATGGGAGGCGCGAATCGCGGGAAGCAGGCTGGCGATGAAGACCGTGGTTACCGGCAACAGCGCTACCGTGAGCCACATCCAGGGCGGCAGCGATGTGAAGAGAGCGGTCGTGCCG
>Ga0182016_10004852_pt1 | contig 14718 bp, 11 predicted proteins | sample 712S2MmetaG_FD_120491 | JGI IMG/M metagenome (GOLD analysis project Ga0182016, IMG submission 120491) | Permafrost microbial communities from Stordalen Mire, Sweden - 712S2M metaG | ecosystem: Environmental > Terrestrial > Soil > Wetlands > Permafrost | place: Sweden: Stordalen | collected...
GTCAAGCCAAACCTTTGCACCGCCGTGCCGGAAAAGTGGGAGATGTCGAACACCGATCCGCGCATCTGCCACGCCCTGTGCGAGCTGCTGCTGGAGCGCGCCGCCAAGGTCTACGTCGTCGAATCCGACGGCCTGCGCCAGACCGCGTGGGAGGCCTTCGAGGTCAGCGGTTACAACAAGCTGAAGGAGATTGGCGTGGAGCTGGTGGATTTGACCGAGGCCGAACAGGTCGAGGTCAACGTGCCTCCGGCGGGCAAGGTGCGCCTGCCCAAGCTCATGATGCAGGGTCACACGTTCATCACCCTGCCGGTGCTTAAGACGCACGCGCTTACCTACTTCACCGGCAGCATCAAGAACCAGTGGGGATGCGTACCGCAGTACGACCGCATCCTTCTGCATCAGTATCTCAACCCCATGCTGGCCGAGCTGCACGGCATCTTCAATCCGCAGATTTCCATCATGGACGGCATCATCGCCATGGAAGGCCGCGGTCCGGCGAATGGCAAGCCGCGCCGCATGGATCTCATCCTGGCCAGCCGAGACAGCGTGGCCGTGGACGCCACTGGAATGCGCCTGGCCGGCCTTAACGTGGAGATGTGCAAACATCTTTTGCTGACGGCCAATAAAGGTCTGGGCACCTGGCGCGACGCGGAGATCACGCTGGATGGAGATTTTGCCGCGCACGCCGCCCACTTCGAGCCCGCCATCCTCGACAAGGCCATTGCCGCCATGGACTACATGAGCCGCTATCGCTGGTTTGTGAAGTACATGCTGGAGAAAAACTTCGTCTTCTATCCCATCCGCGCCGTGGTGCAAATGCTTCGCCGCGCGGGCGTGGTGGAGGGGGGATAGATTGCTCTGCGCCTCCACAACTGAGCGGCGGGGATTCCGATGGGGTTCCCGATGAAGATTCTCGCCGTCCTGCTGTCTCCGCCCGTGCCCACCACGGCCGGCCATCGCGTGCGCAATCGCAGCATCCTGCGCGCCCTGGCACAGGAGGGGCATGAGGTGACGGTGGCCAGCTTCGCCGACCCCGACGAGCTTGCCACTCCGGCGCGCGAATGGGGCGGCCTGTGCCGTGCCTTCCACCTGGTGCCGGCTCCGTTGGGCAGTGCCATGGCGCGCGTGCTCAGCCTGCCGGATGTGCGCCCTTACGGCGCGGTGCGGCTCACGGTGCCTGCCATGCAGGAGTTGGTGCTCCACCTGCTGGCGGCGGAGAAGTTTGACGTCATCCTCTGCGATGACTGTTACATGGCCGGGAATCTTCCGGCCGAGCCCGGCATACCGGTGGTGATGAACAAGCACGACATCACCTGCAACATCGTGCGCCAGTTCGCCAACGCCTCGCCCAATCCCTTCAAGCGCCTTTACGCCGGCATGGAGGCCAACAAGATCGAGCGGTTGGAGATGGAAGCCTGCCGCAGTGCTCAGGCCGTCGCCGTCTGTTCCGTGGACGATGCCCGCGCGCTGAATGACGTTGCCCGCGGCCTGCGCCAGTTCGTGGTTCCCAACGTGGTGGATACCGACAAGTACACGCCGCATCCGGTGGGCGATGGCCGTAGCGTGGTTTTTGTGGGTGCCATGGACTGGCTCCCCAATCAGGATGGCGCCGACTTCCTGGTCTTTGACATTCTGCCGCGCCTGCGCCAACTGGTGCCCAACGCGCGCATTGTGCTCGCCGGCCGCAATCCGTCGCCGGAGTTCATCGCCCGCTATGAGGAGTTTCCCGACGTCACCTTTACCGGCACCGTGGTTGAGTTGCGCCCCATCCTGGCGCGCGCCTCGGTGTGCGTGGTTCCTCTGCGCATCGGCAGCGGTACGCGATTGAAGATTCTGGAAGCCGGCGCCATGGGCAAGCCGACCGTCAGTACCACCCTGGGCGCTGAAGGTTTGGAGCTGGCCAACGGCTCGGAGATTCTGCTGGAAGACGCTCCGCGCGCCTTTGCCGAGGCGGTCGCCGGACTGCTGCTCAATCCCACCCGCGCCCAGGCCATCGGCATGGCCGCCCGCGCGGCCGTCGAAGAGCGTTACAGCATTCCCGCCCTGCGGCGCCACCTGGCCTACATGCTCGACAAGCTTGCGCCGTCCCCTGCGGAGGCGCACCCGTGATCATCTTCTACCTGCTGCTGCTCTCACTGCCATTTGTGGAACACGGCTTTTTCGGCATGGCCATTGGCCCGCTGACGATGGAGAAGCTCATCGGCGCCGCCTGTTTTCTGTACGCCATCACCTACCTGCCGCAGCGCCGCGAGGTGCCGCGCTTCTTTGCCTCGCCGCAGGCCAAGGCCTTCGCACTCTACGTTGGCCTGGCGGTCGTCAGCTACCTGGCCACGGCAGAGACGTTTGATTTCGTGGACCTGATCGGCGTCTTCTTCTCGCAGCTCGTCTTCTTCGTCACCGTGATGATCCTGGTAGATTCCCGCGAGCGTCTGGAGGCGACGGTTGTCACCGTCACCGCCTCGGTCGGCATCGTCTCGCTCTACCTCATTCGCGAGTGGGTGGGCAACGTGGGCGCCTATGGGATCAGCTACCGTCCCGGATTTGTGGCGGGCGATCCCAACGTCTTCAGCGCCTCCGCCCTGCTGGTGCTGCCCATCATGCTGTGCCCCATCCGTTACGCCGAGCGCGGTTGGCAGCGGCTGGGAGCCATGTTCAGCCTGTTCGTTACGCTGGTGGCCTTTGTGCTGGCGGCATCGCGCGGAGGCATGCTGGGATTGATGTGCATGTCTCTGTGGCACATGCACGACTGGCGCCGCCGCATGATCGCCCTCTTGGTCATCGCCGCCCTGGTCGGCGGAGCCTTCCGGCTGCCGTCCTCGCCGCTCGACCGCCTTCTGAAGCCGAACGAGAGCGATGTCGAGTCGAGCAACATTCGCCTGCAACTGTGGACGGCCTCGGGGCTCATCTTCCGCGATCACCCGATCTTTGGCGTTGGACTCTACAACTTCCCCAAGTACCTGCATCAGTATCTGCCGCCGGGTGTGGACCTGGAGTTCGTAGTCCCGCACAACACGTATCTGGAAGCGTTGGTGGAATTGGGTCTGGTCGGTTTGCTCCTCTTCCTCTCCGTCATTGGTTTTACGTTGCTCTCGCTCAGCCGCCTGCGCCGTGCCGCCATCGCCGCCGGTGACGCCTATTACACGGCGCTCGCCACCGGAGTGGGTAGTGGCATTGTGGGCTTCGCCGTCGCCGTCTTCTTCCTTTCGGCCAAGCACGCCAAGCTCTTCTGGTTCTCCGTCTTTCTCTCGGCCTGCATGGCGCCCATCATGGAGCACAGCTTCCGCCAGGCGCGCGAGAAGGAAGAGAAATCCGCTGAGAGCGCGCCGCAAAGTGTGCAGGATGAACTGGTCGCGGCATCCGGCGACGCAGCTTCTGTTGAGACCTTGGGTGTTGCGTCCACTGATCTTGAGAGCACTGGTGCTGAGTCCACCACCGAGGAGAGGCCCACCGCCGACGGCGCAGCGCCCGAGAACCCGAAAACCGATCCACCGCCGATCCGCGTCGGCAACTGGCTGTCGCGCCACTAAAACGCACGAGAGAAGGGAAGGCCTTTCGCACCTTGAGCACCACGCCCACAGATCGCACCTCGCCGTTGCGCAGCGTCTTTGCCAACTGGGCGGGACTCGGCGTGAATGCCACGCTCAGCCTGGTGCTGACGCCGGTGCTGGTGCACGGTCTTGGCAATCTCTACTTCGGAATGTACATGCTGGTCATGGCCGTGCTCGATTCCTGCGGCCTGCTCGACTTTGGCATGCGCACGGCGATGTTCCGCTTTCTGGCGCGCCACGTTGGCAGCGGACAGCGCGAGGAACTGGAGCGCAGTTTTGCCTCGGGCTTTCTCATCGCCTGCACCTCGACGGCGCTGATCCTTTTGGCGGCCGTCGGCGCGGTCCTGCTGGTGCCGCACCTGTTCACCGTCGCACCGGCCGACCGTCCCATCTTCCGCACTCTGTTGCTGCTCTGCGGTGGCGCGGTGGCGGCCACGTTTCTGGCGCAGAGCTTCAACACCTACATGTGCGCCTTCCGCCGCTTTGATATCTACAACCTCGTCTCGGCCGGCACGGGAGTCTTGCGCGCCATCCTGATCGTCATCGTGCTGGCCATGGGCGGGCGCGTCGTGGCCGTGGGCACGGTCACGCTGGTGGTCTCTCTGCTCTCTCTGTTTGCCGCCTCGCGGCTGGTGCGCGTCGCCGACCCCGACTTCCGACTCTCCCTGCGCATGGTCAGCCGCTCCCGCATCCGCGAGCTGCTCGCTTTCAGCGGCAACGCCTTCCTCGGCACCTTAGGAGACCAACTTCGCTTCTTCATTGATTCGGTGGTCATCGGACGCGTGCTCGGCATTGCGCTCATCACGCCCTTCGTCATCCCCGGCCGCCTCATGGTGCTCTTCCGCGAACTCGGTTTTGCCTTGGCCAGCCCCTTGAGTGGAGTGATGAGCGAGCACGCCGGACGCAACGATCGCGAAGAGCTGACCAGGAGTTTTCTGGCCGCCACACGCCTCTGCCTGCTGCTCAGCTTCTTCATCAGCCTTCTGCTGGTGGTCAACGGCACGGCGCTGATTCGCTTCTGGGTGGGTCCGGGCTTTGCCTCGTCCTACATGCTGATGCTGGTTTTGCTTTCGGGTTACGTGCTGATGCTCGGCCAGCAGCCCTCGGTGGACCTGCTGCTGGCGCAGGGCCGCCACCAGTTGCGTGGCTGGTGGAACCTGGGCGAAGGCGCCGCCAACCTTCTGCTCAGCGTTTACTGGGGACGCAAGTACGGACTTGTTGGCATCGCTCTGGGCACGGCCGCGCCCATGATCTTTGTGCAGATCTGCATTCAGCCCTGGTACGCTCTGCGCACCATTCACCTGCCCGCTTTACGCTACCTGCGGGAGGCCTTCCTGCGTCCGTTGCTGGTGGTGGCGCTTGTGCTGGGTCTGTGTGCCGCTTTGCACACCTGGCAGCATCCTTACAGCGCAACCTGGCTGCTCTTCAGTGGAGCGTGGCAGACAGCGTTGTTTATCGTCCTGGGCTGGTGGATTGCTCTCACGTCCGACGAGCGCGCCCACTTTCTGGAAAAAGCAAAGAACGCGCTGAACCACGAGTAAGCTTCACACCCGTCCGGCGGCGCATCCCGAAGAATGTAATCAGTGAATGTATCGAGCCGAAAGCTCTAGCGCTGGCCCAGCCCTACCTTGCGCCCCTGGCGATACGCGCCCACAAAGTCGTCCCAGGGACCTCCGCTGCGCTGCTTCAACGTGGCCAGCAGTGCGATCAGCGCAAAGCCCGTCATCAGCCAGCCAAATGAAAACCGGTTGCTGCGCCAGTTTCGGTGGTAAAGATAGCTTGTACCGCGCACCACTCCGGCGCTCCAGTGCTCGCTGCGCCGCCCCGCGGGACTGGAGTTGTGCACCAGCCGCGCCCGCGGATCAATCTCCAGACGCGTGCCCGGCGGCAGGTGCATGCAGTAGTCCACGTCCTCGCCCTCGCTGGCGCCGCGCAGGTTGTCATCAAAACGCACGCCCGCAATGGCACTGGCGCGGAAGCTCATCAAGCCGCCGCCGAAGCGCGTGACCGGGATGCGTCCCGAGTGGCGCAGCTCCTCGGCGCGGTGGTAGATGGCTTGGCGCTCGTCGCGGAAGGGGCCGTGCACAAAGATGGATTGCCACAGACGATGGCTCAGCGCTCCCGGCGTGTAATTGGTGATAATGCCACTGATGCCTCCCACCAGAGGGTCTTCGACGTAGCCTTCCAGCAGTCGCTCAATGAAGTCGTCCTCCAGCTCCACGTCATCATCCAGAAACAGGATGATCTCGCTGTGGTTCATGTCGAGCGCCACGTTGCGCGCAATGGCCAGCCCGTTGATTCCGGGATCGCGCCGGTAATTCAGGGCCATGCTCCTGCCCTGCGGAGAGCCTTCCAGCAATGCCCGTACCGCGCGCTCGCTCTCATCCGTGCGGCTTTGGTCCACAATGAGCAGTTCCTGGGGTAGAAGGCTCTGCCGCAAAAGGGTCTCAATGGTCACGCGGAGGTCATGCGGTCGATTCAAGGTGGGAATCATCACGGCCAGGGTGGGCCGCTTGCAGCCTGTGGGAGCCGTCGAGCCAGACGTGGAGGCGCTGTTCATAGGGATACCCACCCTGCGGCGGCCATCAGCCGGCAACAATTGCCGGCGACGCCCTTGACCCCAGGCTCGACCCAACCCTCGACCCCACGCTCGATAATGATATGCACTGTCACGCTGCGCAATTATACGAGAGAGCTCACCTGCACATGGCTTTTTCCCCGGGCCCGCTGTTAACCCGCCGGGTGACATCGGTAACTTGCGCGCTCCTGCCGCTGCATTCTGTCGCAAAATTGCGGCAGCGCGCATTTTGGACTCACCCGCCCGCCCCGCTTTCTGGCAAACTGTTCGCTGCACCCTATGTCGCAGTTGGTCCACACTCCGTCTGAAGCGCTGCCGGAAGCCTCGGCTCCATTTCGCTTCCTCACCTGGCGCCAGACCTGGCGTCTGGCTGTGGTTGTGGGCTGCCTTCTGCTGGCCTATGCGCCCGTGCTGGCGCACCTGCTCCGCCAGTGGTGGGATGAGCCGGACTACTCGCATGGCTTCATCGTGCCGGTCTTCGCCCTCTGGGTGCTGTGGGAGCGTCGCGACGAGTTGCGTTCAATCGCTCCGCGCCCACACTGGGCTGGTCTCGCCGTCATCGTGCTTTCGCTGGTGCTGCTGGTGCTGGGGACCTTCGGCGCCGAGTTGTTTTTGCAGCGCATCTCGCTGCCGCTGCTGATTGCCGGACTCGTCCTCTGGTTCCGCGGATGGCCTACCTTGCGTGCGTCTGCCTTTCCGCTGCTGGTACTGCTGCTGGCCATCCCTTTTCCCGGAGTCATCTACTTCCAGATCGTCTTTCCCTTGCAGATACTGGCTTCGCGGCTGGCCACCTGGTTCCTGCACGCGATTGATCTTTTTCCTGTGCTGCGCGAGGGCAATGTCATCGTGCTCTCCAACACACGTCTGGAGGTGGCCGAGGCCTGCAGCGGCGTCCGTTCGCTGCTCAGCCTGCTGACCATCGCCGTGATTTACTCCTACATCGCCGAGCGCAGGGTGCTGGTGCGCTGGTTGCTGTGCCTCTTGGTGGTGCCCATTGCCATCGCCGGCAACGCCGGTCGCGTAGTCTTTGCCGCATGCTCGGCGGAGATGGCCGGTGCCAGCGCCGTCGAAGGCTGGGGACACTTCCTCAGCGGCATCTTCCTCTTCTTCCTCAGCACCCTGCTGCTGGTGCTGGCCCACGTTTCTATCCTCGCCGCTGGCCGCCGCCTGGGTTGGCTTCATCCGGAGCCCGGAGGCGACCAGTGACCGGCCCCCGTTACTGGACGGTGATCGTGCTGCTGCTGGTGGGTGCGCTGGCTTCGGCCCTGCCGCGTGCGCAGGCTCCCGTCGCGCCGCCGCAGTTGCAGCGCCTGCCGCAGGAGATCGCCGGTTGGACCTCCGAGGACATTTCCATTGAGCCGCGCCTGGTGGAGGTCAGCAAGGTGGACGCCTACCTGAGCCGCGTCTACCGCCATGCGCCGCAGGATGACCTTGGCCGCCCCGGCGAGCTCGGCGTCTACGTGGGCTTTTACGGCACGCAGCGCGCCGGAGACAGCGTGCACTCGCCCAAGAACTGTCTTCCCGGAGCGGGCTGGCAGCCCGTGCACGCCGCGCGAATCGCACTGCCCCTGTCGAATGGCGCGGCCATGGCCAATCTCTACGTGGTGGAGAACGAGCGCCAGCGTTTCATTGTCCTTTACTGGTATCAGTCGCATGGCCGCATCATCGCCAGTGAGTACCGCGCCAAGCTCTACACCCTGCGCGACGCGCTTGTTTTAGGGCGCACCGACTCAACGCTTGTGCGCATCACCGTGCCCGTCGCCACGGACGAAGCGGCCGCCACGCGCACGGCCATGACATTTGCAACTCTGCTTGCGCCCCGGCTCGAGCAGGTTCTCCCGCGCTGAGGAGTGAAAGCGCAAAACAAGACCCGCAAAAAGTGGAAAAATGTTTCCCAAAAGGAGCCCTTCGCGGCTCCGTTTTGCGCTTCGCTTGCACACCGTGGAACCTTCTTTCCGCCCGCATAAACACTGGGGTAAATCACACAGGTGCAAGGTAATACCCGCGGACAGGTACCTTCGTTTTCGAATATCCACGGTACGTTACTTTCGTAAGTTGAGAGCCATGCTTGAATACCCGATTATGAAGGTGTATTCAGGGAGGCTTTCACCGTGCTGCTCACCGCATGTCTCATCCTCGGCGTACTCGCTGCCGAGCCCCAACCGGGGCTCCCGGACGGTACGGGTGGGCAGGAGATGCTGACGGTGCCGGCCGCGAACCAGCACGACCTCCGCAATCCCCAGCAGGTGATCCTCGATCGCATCAACGAAGACCGCAACCGCGCCGGCCTGAAGCCGCTCACGTGGGATGCGCGCATGGCCGAGGCCGCCCGCGATCACGCCGAGCTCATGGCCGAAGAAGGCCGCCTGTCGCATCAGTTTGATGGCGAGCCCGCGCTGTTGGAGCGCCTGACCCGACGCAGCGTGCGTTTGGACGCCGCCAGCGAGAACGTGGTTTACGACGTGACGCCCGAAGGCGCGCACGAAGCTTTTGTGAAGAGTCCGCTGCACAGGGCCAACATGATGAGCCCGGCCTACGACGTGGTCGGCATCTCGGTTCTCAACCGCGACGGCATTCTCTACGTAGTGGAAGACTTCGCGCATCGTCTGTTTGACGACAGCGACGAGGCCGCGGCCAGCCGCATCGCGGAACACTTCCGCGGCGCGCGCCAGCAGTTCGGGCTCAACCGCATGGAACTGGTCAGCAACCCGGACGTCAGCCCCTTGGTGGAGCAGATGGCCAGCCGTGAGACACCTGACAGCCACGCCCCGCTCAGCCTGCCCGGCGTGCGCTACGCTGCCAGCTACGCCACCACCAGCCCCAATGAGATGCCGCCCTCCGTGGCACAGATGGCCGCCATGCGCGGCGCCGGCAGCTTCTCGGTGGCCGTGCGCTTCCTTCGCACTCCGCGCTACCCCAGCGGCCTCTTCTGGGTCAGCATCGTCATGTACGAAGGCAACGCCACCCTGGCCCGCCGCTGGTAACCATTCAACAGGTGATTCCCCCTGTACCATTTCGTGTTCACCAATTTGCTCGATTGCGACGATAATGTATTCCTGCGCCCCGTCGCTCTATTGGCGTCGCGCAAGCACTGACCCTTGGGGATGGTCTCGCCTTGCCTTTAACTCTCGAACCGTTGCGCCCGGAGCAGATCACCCGCTGGGATTCGCTGATCGCGGAGTTTCCGCGGCGGACGGTCTACCACAGCCAGGCCTGGTTCCGTTGCATAGTGGAGTCGCAGCAGGCTGACTGGCGCTACTGGGCCGTCACCGACCACGGCCGCGTGGTGGGCTACTTTGCCGGGGGAATCACCCACCGCGGACCCTTCCGCATCCTGGGCAGCCCCCTGCGCACCTGGCGCACCAACCACATCGGCCCGCTCCTGCAGGAGGGCGTTGATCCGGAGGCCTTTGTGATTGCCCTGAATCACCTGGCCCGCGCCGAGCGCCTCTCCATGGTGGAGATTGAGTACGAAGGCATGCCGCACGCCGCCTATGAAGACGCCGGTTTTGACTGCCATCAGACCTGGACCAACACTCTGCGTCTCACTCCTGACCTCGCGCGCCTGTTGCGCGCCACCGGACAGGGCCGCCGCCACGGAATCCGCAAGGCGCAGCGCTACGGTCTGGAGGTAGTGGACTACGCCGGCGCAGGCGCCCTGGTGCACGATCAACTGACGCGCACTCTGCAAAGGAAGGGCGCGCTGTGCCCATTCCCGGTCGAGTTCTCCATGGCCGTGGAGCGCAACCTCCGGCCCGCGGGGCTGCTCTACAGCCTTGGAGTACGCAATCCGGATGGAGAGATCGTCGCCGCCGGTCTTTTTCCGCGCGACCATCGTACGGTTTACCTCTGGGAGTGCTCCAGCGAACTGAAGGGGCGCAACCACAACCCCAACGACCTTCTGCACTGGGGACTCATCTGCCGCGCCGCCGTGGACGGCCACCAGTTGTACAACATGAGCGGCTACGGGCGATTCAACTACTCCTTTGGCACCGAGCTTGTAGCCGTGCACCGCTGGAACAAGTGCTACTCGCTCAGCGCCCGTGCTTCGCGCCGCGTCTACGAAGGCATGTTGAAGCTGAAGCGCCGCCGCAACCCTCTAAGCGGCCTGATGGATCCGGTAATCAAATAACTCTGCCAAAGTAAATGGGCGCCCCGTAAAGGACGCCCATTCGTCTGAATAAACTCACGTTCGGATTAGTCGCTAATGTCCATAAACGCGACGGTCTCATCGACTGTGGTGAGCTGGGTCGTGCCTGTTCCAGCCGTAGAGGTCAGGAAGAGCTGGGAGTTGCGGCTGCCGTTGATGGTCTTTACATAATCGGTATAGGCAACATAGTTGCCCAGGTGACGAGCTTCCCGGACATCTCCATCGGTGGTGACGGCAGTGGCCGGAGCCGAGGTCGTCTCGCCGGTGACGGCAACCACATACACGTTCGAAGTACCGCCATCTTCAGCTTCGCGGACAAAAGCAATCTGCTTCCCGTCCGGAGAGAGCGTCGGATCCCAGTCCCATGTCGTCAGGCCGGCGTTGGTGAGCCGGGTCAAGCCGGTGCCATCCTTCTTGACGGAGTAGATTCCAGCGAACCCAGCCGATGTCACGCCTTCAAAAACGATGGTGGAATCATCTGCGGCTACGTTGGGAAGCCATGCGTCCACCAACCCGGCCGGTGCCACAATGGTTTCCGTGCCGCCGGTGCTCGCCAGGATGGACAGTGCCGTCGGTGCGTCTGAATAGACGGTGGTGGCGATCAGGGTTCCATCCTGCGAGATGGAAATTTCATCATGATCTTCTGTCGTGCCCGTTGTCAGTTGGGTCGGGCTGTTGAAGTTGGTGACGGAGGCCGAAAAGATCTGGCCGTACCCGTTGCTGTCGTAGGCCGTAAAGTACACCGTTTTGTAATCGGCGGAGAGCACAACCGACTCATAGGCGGCGCTGGTGGTGTTGAGCTTTACCGAGGTGGCGGCCGCGACGTCCCAGACATAAACGTCAATCGAGCCGGTCTCAATGTCCACGCCCGCATGGGCGCGCGGGGCAGCAGCGCGGTGGGCGCGCTTGGCCATTTGCCGGGCGTGCGCAGCGTGGGCAGAGCGGGCTGCGGGAGCCACTCCGGCCGTCGGAATGGAAGAGGTGTCCACCAGGTAGGCAAAGAAGTTGTGATTCGAGTCCGGCCAGGTCTTACTGGAACCCCCGCAGCCGGCAAGCGAGACGACAACGATCAGAACAGCAATTGTGACTGCAATATTCTTTAGCGTTAACTTCATTTGATTAGTCCTTTCAAGTGACATCCGCTTCCCGTTGCGGCTTGGAGCCCCTCCAGATTGGGAGGTCGGAGTGGAAACTTTCGAGAGACACAAACCCGCAATCCGCGTGGCCAAAGCCACAGGAGCGAATGACAGCTCACGAACATAGTTTCGGATAGCGGAATATAAGCAGAAAGGTATTTGTTTACGCGGGCCAGGGTTTGGTCCAGCGCGCCCGGCGGCACGGCGTGCTCCCATGGAGCGGAACTCCGCAAAACAAGGGGTAACGCATGCAGTTGTCTTGATGTGCCTGCGTCAGAGCTTGGCGGTGACGGTCTTCACCTGCGTGTATTGCTGCAGCCCGTATTCGCCCAGTTCACGCCCGATTCCAGACTGTTTGAAGCCTCCAAATGGCGCCCTGGTGTCAATGACGTTGTAGCAGTTCACCCAGACCGTTCCAGCGCGCAGACCGTTGGCCACCCCGAGCGCCTTCTTAATGTCGCGCGTCCAGACTCCGGCCGCGAGACCATACTTCGTGCGGTTGGCGCGGGCAATCACTTCATCCAGAGTCTTGAAAGAGATGACGCTCATCACCGGTCCGAAGATTTCCTCCCGGGCAATCTTCATCTCGTCCTGGACGTCTGCGAAGACCGTCGGCTCAATAAAGTAGCCGCGGTCCCCGATTCGCATTCCACCGCAGGCAAGCGTCGCAGCCTCGTTACGTCCCGACTCGATATAGCTCATCACCTTATCGAACTGCGCCTCGTCCACCAATGGCCCCAACTCGGTCTTGGGATCGAAGGGATCGCCGACGATCCGCGTCCGGGCGCGTGCAATGCTCTTTGCCACAAACTTGTCGTAGATTGACTCCTCGACGAAGACCCGCGATCCGGCGCAGCATGACTGTCCCTGGTTTGAGAACAATCCCAGGTGTGCGCCCTCCACGGCTTCGTCCAGGTCCACATCCTCAAAGATAATGTTCGGACTCTTTCCACCTAGCTCCAGGGTGACCGGCTTCAGGTTGGACTTCGCGGCGGCCTCCATAATCTTGTGGCCGACTTCGGTCGAGCCGGTGAATGCCACTTTGTCCACGTCCATGTGCCGGGCGATGGCCGCGCCGGCCGTGGGCCCGAATCCCGGCAACACATTGACCACGCCCTCCGGGAAGCCCGCCTCCAATATCAGCTCTCCTATCCGCAGCGCCGAGAGCGGCGTCTGCTCGGCCGGCTTGAAGACGACGGTATTTCCCGTAGCCAGCGCGGGAGCCAGCTTCCACGCCATCATCAGCATGGGAAAGTTCCATGGAATGATCTGCCCGACCACGCCGATGGGCTCATGGCGTGTGTAGCATTGGAAGTCGCCATCAATCGGGATTGTCTTGCCTTGCACCTTGTCCGCCCATCCGGCGAAGTAGCGATAACAGGCAACCGTCTTGGCTACATCCACCGCCCGCGCCACGGAAAGCGCCTTACCGTTATCGAGCGATTCCAGCCGCGCCAACTGGTCGGCGTTGGCCTCTATCAAATCGGAGAGCCGGTACAGAAGCCTGCCGCGTTGCGACGCAGACATGGTGTGCCATGGCCCCTGTTCGAACGCCGCGCGCGCGGCGCGAACCGCCTTGTCAACGTCGGCGGCGTCGGCTTCGGCCACCTGGCAGATCTCTTCTCCAGTCGAGGGATTGATGGTCGCAAAAGTTCGCCCGGACTCGCTCGCCACCCAGCGATTGCCGATCAGCAACTTCAGCTCCGGCAGAGCGACCATCGGACTCATTGGAATGGACAGGGTATTGCTCATCGGTTCAACCCTCTGGAAAACGAATGTCCCGCGTCAACAAGAATTGCCTCGCTGGCGCGCGGGTTGACGTGCTTCCTCGCTCCCAGGTACTCGATCCAATTCCTGTACAACGAGACTCCGGGCTGGCGCCACGTGTTCTCGATTTTCTTCTCCGACAAGGCGAGGTCGAAGCCGGCCATCAGCTTTTCGCTTCTCGACAACCAGGCTTGTTCCCCCAGCGCGGTCAATGTCGCTTCGGTGGACCAGTCGAAATATGCCCGCGGGATCGCCGGATAGGTGTCCGATTCATGCCGCAGGTACCGTTCAACATCTCTGCGGAATTCGCGCAGCAGCGTCTCGGATTCGTACTCGGGATGGCCCTGGAGGAAGACGAAAAGGCTCTTCACTTCCTTAACGAAGGTGTCCACGCCCGCGTTTCCGGCCCGGGCAAGCACGCGATACCCGCTGGCTGCCAGTTCCTCCTCGGCCACGCCGTTGTAACGGGAGTGAGGCACGTGAAAGCGGGAAGGCACATTCGCATTCAGCCGATGTTTGCTTACACGCTCGCACTCCATCACACCGGAATGTTTTGTCCCATTTCTGCGGCGGACGATGCCATCCATGTGCAGAACCGCGGCGTGCGCGGCCAGGCAAGACCAGACGGCCGAGTATGTGTTGTCCTTTGCCCACTCCAGAACCTCAGTCAGCCTTCCCCAGTAACACTCCTGCCGCAAATCCTGCGTGATCGGCTCTCTGCCGGTTACGATCAGGCCATCAAGTCGCGTGTCCCTGAGGGCCTCGGCGCTTGAGTACTTGCGGGCATCATTCGCGCTCCATTCTTTTCGGGGGATCTCAGGCAGCACGTAGAGCAGCAGGCGGACGTTGATGTCGTCGCCGGACGCTGCCCCAAGCAGAGATACATACTGGCGCTCGGTGGCGTTGAAGGCCGCATCCGGCATGTTGTTGATCAACCCAATCGTGATCGTTTCGCCCGCCCGCTCCGGATCGGAAAAAGATGCCTCGTGGCAGGGAGATGTAGTTCTCATCGGACCGTCGCCGCCGCGACCACCGGAGTATGTTTGGACTGGCATCTTTCTCCTCACTTTCGATCGTGCCGAACCTTATGTCGTTGCCCCGTGCCTACGAAGCAGCCGCGAGGGCTTGATCCAAGTCCTCCAGGATGTCGTCAATATGCTCGATCCCGATACTGAGCCGGATCAGTTCCGGCAAAACCCCCGCGCGGATCTGTTCCTCGGCCGACATCTGCCGGTGTGTGGTGGAGGCAGGATGGCAGGCCAGCGATTTTGCGTCGCCAAGATTCACCAGCCGCGTCACCAGCTTGAGCGCGTCATGGAATTTGACCGCAGCCGGATAGCCTCCCTTGATGCCGACGGACATGAGCGAGCAGGGACGCCCGCCAAAGTACTTCTGCGCCAGCGGGTAATACTTGCTCTCGGGAAACCCGGCGAACCTGACCCAATCCACGCGCGGGTCGTCGCGAAGAAACTCTGCCACCTTTCGTGCGTTTTCTACATGCCGCTCCACACGCAGCGCAACCGTCTCGATACCCTGCAA
>Ga0182016_10004853_pt1 | contig 14717 bp, 10 predicted proteins | sample 712S2MmetaG_FD_120491 | JGI IMG/M metagenome (GOLD analysis project Ga0182016, IMG submission 120491) | Permafrost microbial communities from Stordalen Mire, Sweden - 712S2M metaG | ecosystem: Environmental > Terrestrial > Soil > Wetlands > Permafrost | place: Sweden: Stordalen | collected...
ACAACAGATTATCGGCGGCGATGAGCGCGCCGAGCAGCGCGAACGCGGTCCAAGCGTCGCTGCCCGCCCCGCGCGACAGCGTATCGACCAGGAATTTGACGCCGTATTGAGTCCCCACCGAGCAGGCGACCGCGCTCAGCACAGCCGTGAGAATGACCGCATGCGTCAGCGGCCGCAGCCGGATGTAACGGAACATGAAGGCAAGCGGAGAGGCGGCGTAACCTGTCAGTTCGTTAGCTGTCGGTTCGTTCATGCGCATTTTCATCTGTGATGCCGGGACGCTTCGCCACCCTGGAACTGAACGAGGAGATGGCCGCCATGTTCCCGGAGCGCGGGACGGGTCGTTCAAATTCGACGCTGCGTCTTTGCCGGAGGAGCCAACAGCTTCAAAGCGCGCGGTTCCACCGTACGGAACCGAACGTCGGGCGTTTACGTTGACGTCGGGGCACTACAAAAGTTCCCGCCGCGCCGCAAAAATAAGTTCCATCGATCCGTTGAAATAATCAGCCGATGCAACGTTGTCGGTAGTCGCCGGGTGAGTATGTCCAAACAAAGAGGGTTTTATGCACATCGCACAGGTTGCGCCGTTGACCGAAGCCATTCCGCCGAAACTCTATGGCGGCACCGAGCGGGTGGTTTCGTGGCTGACGGAGGAGTTGATCGCGCTCGGCCATGACGTGACACTTTACGCCAGCGGCGATTCGATCACGTCCGCCAGGCTCGAAGCGGCATGGCCGCGCGCCTTGCGGCTCGACGGCGCGGTGCGGGATCCCAACGCGCTGCACATGATGATGCTGGAGCGCGTCTATCAAAACGCTTCCGACTTCGACATTTTACATTTTCATCTCGATTACTACCCGTTCTCGCTGTTCTCGCGACAGGCGACCCCCTTCGTGACCACGCTGCACGGCAGGCTCGATCTGCCGGAGCATCAGCCGGTGTTCGACACTTTCTCGTCGGTGCCGGTGGTTTCGATCTCCAATTCCCAGCGCCGGCCATTGCCGCAAGCGCATTGGGTGCGCACCGTTCACCACGGATTGCCGGAGAAGCTCCTGGTGCCAAAGCCGGTCAAACCGTCCTATTTCGCCTTTCTCGGCCGCATCGCTCCGGAAAAGGGTATCGACCGCGCCATCCGCATCGCCGAACATTGCGGCGTGACGCTGAAGGTCGCCGCCAAGGTCGATAATGCCGACCGCGATTATTACGACGAGAAGATCAAGCCGATGATGCAGTCGGCCAAGGTCGAATTCATCGGCGAGATCAACGACCAGGACAAATCTGAATTCTTGAGCGGTGCGATTGCGCTGTTGGTCCCGATCGACTGGCCGGAGCCGTTCGGCCTGGTCATGATCGAAGCCATGGCCTGCGGCACGCCGGTGATCGCGTTCAATCGCGGTTCGGTCCCGGAGGTCATCGAGGACGGTCTCACCGGCTTTGTCGTCGAGGACATCAATGGCGCGATCGGCGCCGTCGACCGGCTCGGCCATCTGTCGCGGGACAAAATCCGGGCGCGCTTCGAAGAGCGTTTCACCGCGCGGCGCATGGCGCAGGATTACCTCTCCGTCTATCGCCAGCTCTCGGATGCGGTCGCGCCGCATTTGCGGCTGGTCGCCGAGCAGGCGCCGGCACTGTAGTTCACCGTCACCCTGAGGTGGCCGCAAAGCGGCCCTCGAAGGGCGACGGCCCGGGCCGTGCATCCTTCGAGGCTCGCTTCGCTCGCACCTCAGGATGACGGGGCATAGTCTTTATCCTCCACCGGCCGGGTCTCCGGCATCATCAGCGTGACCACCGCGAGGCCGACGACCGCAATCGCGGCGAGGCTCGCGAAGGCGGTCGGACTGCCGAAGTGATCGGTGACATAGCCGGCGAGCGTCGCCGACAGCGACGCGCCGATGCCGGTCGCGGTACCGAGAATGCCCTGGCCGAGATTGAAGCGGCCGGTGCCGCGGGTCAGATCCGACACCACGAGCGGCACCATCACGGCGAACACCGCGGCCGTCACCCCATCGAGGAGCTGCACGGCGAGCAGCAGCGTCGGATCGGTCACCACGGCGAACAAAAAGCCGCGGATGGGCAGGGCCGCAAAGGCGATCAACAAGAGCGGGCGGCGGCCCCAGACCTGCGCCCTCCTTCCGACCCACGGCGAAAGGGCGGCGACGAGGAGCTGCGGCACGACGATGCAGGCGGCGATGATGACAGTCGCCCATTGGCTCGACCGCATGGTGACGACGCTGCCGACGAGCGGCAGCATGGCCGAATTGGCGAGGTGAAACAGCAGAAGGCAGCCGGCGAAAATCAAAAGCGGCCGATTGTGCATCAATGCGCCCGGCCTGACCGGCGGCTTGATCTGCGGCAGCCGCGGCCGCGCGCCGTGGGCGCGCTCGGGATCGATTTCTTTTTCCGATATCGAACGCAGCGCGATGAGCGCCGGGATCAGCAACAAAACCGTCACGATGAAGACGGCGCGGGCGGAGAGAAGATAGCCGCAGGCGCCCATGGCTGCCGCGGCGAGGCCATTGCCCACGGAGGCAAAGCGCGCGTTGCGCCCGAACCGTTCGCCGATCGCCGCATGGCCGACGAGGCCCAGGCTGATGGCGGCCATGGCCGGGCCGAGCACGCAGCTCGCCATCGCGTGCAGCACCGAGCCGGCCAGCACCATCGGAAAGATCGGCAGCACCGCATAGGTAAGCGCACTCAGGCAGATCGCGCCGATGGCCAGGCCGGCGACGAAGCGCTCGGATTTCACGGCGTCGACCAGCGCGCCGCCCGGCATCTGCCCGATCAGCGAAACAAAACCTGCCGCCGACAGCACCAGCCCGATATCGACCTGCGTCCATCGCTGCGTCGTCAGATAGACCGAGACGAAGGGTCCGAACCCGGTCTGCACGTCGGCGACAAAGAAGATGAACCAATCGAGTCCGCGCAGGCTCTGCGGTGACGGTGTCGATGGCGGCTCCGGGCCGCCCGGCTGGTCCTCGACTGCCGGCGCGGGGGTCATGCCGTGCGGATCCGGCCGGCCGCGGAAGTGGCGTGAGAAATATGCGGCCACGATTCCTGCCCCGTTGTTTGGTAGTTATTCAAACGGCAGCGGCTCAAGCTTGCCGAGCGCGCCGAGGACGACGACCGGTTTACCCTCCTGGTATTCGGGCGCGGCCTTGACCTGATCGCGGGTCAGTTCGAGCGCGATCTTGGGGTCGGGCTTTGCCTGCGGGAAATGCAGCGCGCTCCAGTCGACCGCGATCTTGCGGCTGCCGACACCGAGAAAGCCGCCGAAATCGATGATCGCGGCGCGGACCTGGCCGCTGCGGTCGACGATAACGTCGACGATGTGGCCCATGTTTTCATCGGCGGCGCTGACCACCTCGCGGCCGATAACGCCCTCGACGTCGTGATTGTTGAGAATGGTCACCGAAGCCGGCGCGGCGGGCGCCGCGGGTGGCGGACTTGCGGGCTGTTCGGATTGGCCCGGGGTGGGCGCGTCATCGGCGAAAGCGGCGCCGATTATGCCCGCGACGGCCGATGCGAGCGTCACAATGAGTGCAGCGGCAGCGATCGCCGCCGTCACGTCGTCGAGGAATAGCTGTTTACGGCGCATGCCGGCTCCGATGGAACTCAATCCACTAAGCCGTGGCGGTCGCCCTGGTTCCACCGGACACTCGTCAACCGACAATGGAGACCAATCAGGAGGAAAAAACGATCGATACCCGGATATCGCCGTTGATCCGGGGGGTATCGAGCGACACACTGTCGCCGTGGCGGCGCACGCGCAGATCGGCGCTCGATGACGAAAGCCGCAAACCGCGCAATACGACCTCGTCGAGGAACTTTGGCAGACGCGGATTGCGCAGCCGGATTTCGCCTCGGAACGGATCGAATTCGAGGCCGAGCGACGCTTCGAGGAGCGTGAAGGGTGTGGCGCTGGCCCAGGCCTGCGGCGAACAGGCGACCGGATAAAGCGTGGGACCGTGGCCACGCTGGCGCTGAAAGCCGCAAAACAGTTCCGGCAAGCGCCGCTGGTCCATATAGGTCGCGGCGTTGAACAAGGCCTCGAACAAGGTTTCGATCGGGCGGCCGTTGTCGTAACGCGCGAGACCGAGCGCGATCAGCGCATTGTCGTGCGGCCAGATCGAGCCGTTGTGGTACGACATCGGATTAAAGCGCGCCTCGTCTTTGGCGACGGTGCGGATGCCCCAGCCGGTGAAGAATCGCGGTTGCAGCATTTGCTGCGCGACGCGCCTGGCCCGATCGGGCCGCGCGATTCCGGTGAACAGAACCTGCCCGGCATTCGAAGTGCGCACCGCACAGGGCCGCTTGGCGCCGTCGAGCGCCAGCGCGTAGCTGTCGATTTCGGGACACCAGAACGCCGCCTCGAAGCGCTCGGCGAGACGGGTCGCGTCGGCATCGAGCTTTTGCGCCAGACCGTCGTGGCCGAGCCGGCGCGCCGTGCGCGCCGCCATGCGTTTGGCGGCGTAGACGTAGCCCTGCACCTCGACGAGCGCGATCTCGCCCTCCGCAAGCCGACCATCGGCATGGAAGATCGCGTCCTGGGAATCCTTCCAGCCCTGATTGGCAAGGCCTTGTTCGCTGGCGCGCAGATATTCGACAAAGCCGTCGCCGTCAGGGTCGCCCGGCCCATCGATCCAAGCGAGCGCTGCTTCGATCGCCGGCCACAATTCGACGATGGTGTCGAGGTCGCCGGTGCGCTCGGCATAGAGTCCGGCGAGCAAGACGAACAGCGGCGTCGAATCGACACTGCCGTAATAAAGGCCGAACGGTACTTCGCGCAGCGCCGCCATCTCGCCGCCGCGCATTTCGTGCAGGATCTTGCCCGGCTCTGCATCGGCGAGCGGATCGGTCGTTTTTGCCTGATAGGCCGCGAGGCGGCGCAACACGCCGCGCGCCACGTCGGGCGACCACCACAGCATCTGCAGCGCCGTGATCAACCCGTCGCGGCCGAATGTCGTCGAGTACCAGGGGATGCCCGCATAGGGGTAGCGGCCCTGCGGCGTATCCGTCATCAGCATCGCGAGATCGGCGGCCGAGCGGCACAGGATTTCGTTGAAGCGATCGTTCGACGTCACTACCGACGTACGTTCGCGCGCCTGCTCGCGCATCTCGCGCCGCGCCGCGATCAGCCCGCGCAGGAACGGCAGCGGCAGCGCGTCGGTGCGGTCGCAGCTGACCGAGAGAAAGATCGGCCGCATCTCGCCCGGTGCAAGATGCAGATCGTAGACCGCGGCGCCGGTCGTAAGCCGGTCCGGCGGCGGATCGAAATTAAGCGCGGTGCGGCGTGTTTTGCGATCGAGGCCCTCATAGACGAGCAGCACGCGGTCACTGCCGTGGAGTTTTGCCGATGCCGTGCCGCGCCGCTCGCGATGCGCGCCGCGCACCTCGAACAGATCGGCGAAATCGTTCTCGAACAGAATCGTCAGCCGAAGCTCGACCGGCTGGTCGCCGTAATTGCGTACGCCGAGCCGCTGATAGGCGGTGTCGCGCCAAAGAAAGATCGTGCGCAGAATATGGACGCGGTCTTTTTCCAGAAGGATGCGCTGGCCGTCCATCAGATCTGGATTGGTCAGATCGACGATGAAGGCCGAATTGTCGTCGCGCAGCGTCGAACCGAGGAGGAGCGGCGTACTCTGGTTCACCAGCACTTCGAGGCGCGACAGATGCCGGGTGTCGTTATGGAACAAGCCGGCGGAATCGTTCGACGCCATGCCGATGTCGCCGCGGCTGTCGAGGACGATGAAAGTGTCGCCGTATTTGAGGGCGCGCGGCGGCCGGGTCGGCTGCGTCGCGGTAATCGTGAAGGCGGCGTCGGGCGGCGCCTCGGTGGCAGGGATCGGCGCAGCAGCCTTGTCGACAATCTTAACCGCGGGTTTGGCAGCCATAATATTTCCGAAGAAGGCTTCTGTGCGAATCGCTTGATTGCGGCCTTCGTCGGCCGCCACCGCGATCGGTATTTCGGTTCAGGGTCTGTTATTGCCGTGAATGACTTCGACGACGCGTAATTTGACCGGATCGATCACGACGACATCGTCCTCCACCATGGCGTATTTGAGGTCTTTCTCCGGCGCGTCGTCGACCGATGCGATGGCCGCCGCCTGATGCGGCAAGACGGCGAACTCGGCCGTAGGCGGTACCTGCGCACCGACCGCGGAGGGGACCGTGCCGGGCATTCCGGGCGAGCCGTGCACACGTTGCCGCCGCACAACATTATAGATTGCGGTCTTCTGGGCTTCCGTGAGGCCGAGTTGCTGGGTTACGGCGCCGCCCGCATTAACTATCTCGTCCTGACCGGCACTTTGCGCGAAGGCTCCCGCCGTGCCGAGAAGAAATGCGAGCAGAGTCAAAGCGGCGACTGAATAGGGCCGTCCGGTCCTTGATAACGGCATGGAACGCTCCAGGGGGAGGGGAAGTCGGCACTCCCTCATCAGCGAACGTTTGGCGGCCGGATCGGTTCAATAGAGTTTTGCTGCACTGCAATGCGCGCATTTCCGGATGCGGGGCTAGATTGCGACCAAAAGCCACGCATCCGGAAAAAACTCTTCGCCCGGTTGTAAATACTGGCAACCGCCCGGCGTATCGGAGTAAAATCCATAAAATCTGTCGGGAACGAAACTAAAAACGGGGAGGGGAAGCTCATGTCGGTCGCATCAACAACATCCATCGAATCCGCCGCCGTGCGCTCGGGGCGCTGGGGCTTTCTGGCGATTTGCGTCGTCTGCATGATGATGATCGCCAATCTGCAATACGGCTGGACGCTGTTCGTCAATCCGATCAACAAGGCCCATGGCTGGTCGATCGCGTCGATCCAGTTCGCCTTCGCGATTTTCATCGCGCTGGAGACTTGGCTGACGCCGATCGAAGGCTGGATCGTCGACGTGCTCGGCCCGCAGCGCGGCCCGAAGATCATGGTCGGGATTGGCGGCGTCCTGGCCGGCATCGGCTGGATCATGAATGCCTATGCGGATTCGCTGGCAATGCTGTACTTCGCCGCCGTGGTTCTAGGCGTCGGCGGTGGCGCCGTTTACGCCACCTGCGTCGGCATGGCGGTCAAATGGTTCCCGGACCGGCGCGGCCTCGCGGTCGGCCTGACCGCGGCGGGTTACGGCGCCGGCGCCGCCGTCACCGTCATTCCGATTCAGCATGTGATCGCCAATTACGGCTATGCCAGTGCGTTCCTCTGGTTCGGCGTCGTGCAAGGCGGCGTGGTGTTCATACTCGCATTCCTCTTGCGCGGGCCGGAGCCAAGGGAAGTGGCGATGGCGCCGGCGCCGAAGGTTGCGCAGGCGGCCAGGAACTCCTCGCCGAAGGAAGTGCTGATGTCGCCGGTGTTCTGGCTGCTCTACATCATGTTCGTGATGGTCTCAGCCTCGGGCTTGATGGCCACCGCCCAGATCGCGCCGATCGCTGCCGACTTCAATGTCGGCAATCAGATCGTGTTCTGGGGCGCAACCACGCTGACGGCCGCGCTGATCATCGACAACATTGCCAACGGCACGGCCCGTCCGTTGTTCGGCTGGATCTCCGACAATATCGGACGCGAAAATACCATGGCGATCGCCTTCGCACTCGGCGGCGTTTCCTACTGGCTGTTTTTCGAGCTCGGTACCGCGCCTTGGGCTTTCGTGATCTTCGCCGCGGTCATCTTCCTGACCTGGGGCGAAATCTTCAGCCTGTTCCCCTCGACCTGCACCGATACGTTCGGGCCGAAATTCGCCACCGTCAATTTGAGCCTGCTCTACACCGCCAAGGGCACCTCGGCCTTTTTGGTGCCGGTCGCCAATCTGATCAAAACGTCGACCGGCAGCTGGCAGATGGTGTTCGCCGTCACCGCGCTGATGAATTTCATTGTCGTTGGCTTGGCGTTGTTCGTGCTCAAGCCGCTGCGGGCGCGGCAAATGGCGAAAGGCTGAGGCCCACCTCCCACCTGTCGGAATAAAGACAACCCGGCCCCGTCATGGGGCCGGGTTTTTTATGCCGGTTTCATCCGCTCGCCCGGAGCCGGGGAGGGATATTGCCCGTTCCTGCCGATCCGAAGTTAGGCATTCTGTCCGATCGTTAGGCAGTAGCACGAAATTTCCCTAGGTTGCAGAGCGTAACTTTTGCGTCACATCTGCGCTAATTGCCCGCAAAGCGGGCGTCTCGTCTTGAATATGGTAAATTGGTGTTCCAGAATTGCCTCAAATAAGACCACCGGATTCTTCGCAAACCGGGGCTCGAAATTAGGGGGAAAAGATGGGCGACATGCCACGGCGTGCGCGACTGTCTGCGGGGGTAGCGCTTTCGTCATTGATGCTGATGGTCGGGGCAAGCCTTCCGGCCCACGCCCAAAGCGCCCCGTCGGTGACGGATGCACAGCTCAAGGCGCTGCAAGCGCAGATCGATCAGCTGCAGCAAACCGTAAAACAATTGCAGGCCCAGCAGTCGCAAAGCGCGGCAAATGCTCAGGCCGCGAAGAAGCAGGCGTCAGAAGCGCAGGCCCAGGCCGCGCAAGCCAAGGCGACCGCGACGCAGACCAAGACCCAAGTCGCCAATCTTCCGGTCAAGGCTGACGACAAGGATAGCTGGTTCTTCAGGCACAAGCCCGGCGACCCGCTCACCTTCGAAACGCCCGGCGGCGAGATCACCGGTTACGGCAATTTCGACGTCTCGTTCGATGGCTCGGCCAAGAGCGTGAATGGCACGTTTACCAGCCTCGCCAATACCAATGGCGGCGGCGGCATTGTATTGCCGAATGGCAATTTCGGCTGGATGCCGGATATCTCGACCAACCTTTCCTACCTCGGCGTCCGCGGATTCCAGAAAATCCCCGGCGCGGATGGTGTGCATTTCGTCTATCAGTTCGAGGCCGGCATCGATATTTCGGCGGCACCCGGCGACAAGCAGTCGAACAGCAATCTCAGCAATCAGGTCAACGGCGCGCTGTTCAGCCGCAATACCTTTATCGGCTTTTCGTCACCGGCCTGGGGTGCGGTCAAGATCGGCAAAAGCGACGCGCCGTACAAGAACTCGACGGCGGCGTTTAATCCGTTCTCGGGCGAGTGGGGCGATTACGCCGTCATCATGGGCAATACCGGCGGCGACAACCGCGTCGAATTCGGCACGCGCGTTTCGCATGCCGTCTGGTATGAATCGCCGAAGATGGCTGGCTGGCAATGGAACGTAATGTACGCGCCGGGTCAGGACCGGTCCTGGATCTCCGATCAGATCGCGTCAAGCGAATCCGATTGCGCCGGCGGCAACGATCCGACCAGTGGCGCGGACACTCCGCCCGCCTGCAATGACGGCTCCTTCAGCGATCTGCTGAGCGGCAACATCAGCTATACCGCCGGCGGGTTCTACGCTACCGCGGCGTATGAATGGCATCATGCCGTCAACCGCCAGAGCGACATCACCGGTATGTTCGGCGGCACGACCTGCGCCACAAATCCAGACCTTTTCTCACAAACGATCTGCAATCAGGACGTTGCGGACGAGGACGCCGCGAAGATCGGCGCCCTCTATACATTCAAGGAAACCGGCACGACCATTGGCGCGATTGTCGAGCACATGACGCGCTACGTGCCCCAGGACCTGCAATTCCAGAACGAACGTAGCCGATGGGGCACCTGGGCCTTCCTGACCCAGCAGCTTAATCCCACCGACAGCGTGAGCGTCGGCTGGGCGCACGCCTTCCAGGCGCAAGGCGATCCGTGTCAGCATAACGACTGCACGCTGACCACGCCGAACGGCATAGCGTCTTATGCCACCAACAAAAATCAGGCCGACATGGTCACCGTCAATTATAAGCACAACATCACCAAAGATCTGGTCTGGTACAGCGACGTTGCCGCGACCTTCAACGGGCCGAGCGCGCATTACGATCTCGGCGCCGGCGGCCGCGGCGTGACGACCGACTGCCACGACATCAGCGTCAACGACGCCAGCGGTGGAGCGCTTGCCAACCCGCATTGCTTCACCGGCGCGACGGTCGTGGGAGTCTCGACCGGGGTGCAGTGGAAGTTCTGAACCGGCGCGATTACGCCGGCCAATAAATGCAGGGCGCGGGAGCCATCCCGCGCCCCTTTTTGATTTTGCACTCTTACTCGGGACCGCCGAATTTGGCGCCGAGGTCGCGCTGGATCTGCGACCGGATGAACGGGTCGGGGTCGTCGCCTAGATAATAGTTTTCGAAATAGACCGGGCCGCAGGGCGCGAGATTGGCCCCTCGGCAGTGTTCCGCATTGGCGGCACTGGTCTGGTGGTGAACCGGCTTTTTTTGTTTCTTCGCCCAGGCGGCACTCGACGTCAGTAAAAGCGCGAGGCCGAGCGCGCAGGCCAGCGGCTTGACTGAAGGCGATGCCATGATGACCTCCGCGACGTTGGCGTTGTGGCAGCACTCTATAAACCCCGCCGACCCCGTCCTTACGCCAGATCAATGGCGGATTTTGGCTGGCGGCTACCCCTTATTGGCAACCGCCGCGGCCGCGGGGTATTCGCGTAGGGCCAGCAAAATGCGGCATATCCGCTCTGGCATAATGTATTACAGTGCGCTATGGGTCTCCCCGGAACGCGGCCAATCGCATCCTATAAAGATCGCGTCCTCCAAGGGTTGTGAGCGTCTTCAATGTCCTCCGGCGTGCACAGATTTTCCGTCGCCAAACGCGACGACAATGATGGCGACATCGCCGCGCCCGAGCGGCCGCGGCTTGAGCCGATCGACACCTCATTCAGTTTCAAAAATAAGGCCTATGCGGCGCTCAAATCGGTGATCGTCGGCATGGATGTTTATGGCTCGACCAGCGAGATCCGGCTCGACGAGCGCAGCCTCGCGCAAGATTTCGGCATCAGCCGCACGCCGGTGCGCGAAGCCATGGCGCAGCTCGAGCGCGAAGGCTTTGTCCGCTCGGTGCCGCGGCGCGGCGTCTATGTGGTGCGCAAGTCGAAGCGCGAAGTCATCGAACTGATCACCGCCTGGGCCGCGCTCGAAAGCATGGCGGCCCGGCTCGTCACCGCCAATGCCAGCGACGACGAGATCGCCTCGCTGCGCCGCATGTTCGCGACTTTCGAGAACGGCGAGGTGCGCGCGCATCTCGACGAATATTCGGAAGTGAACATCGAATTCCACCAGGCCCTGATCCGGCTCTCGCGCAACAGCGTGCTGGTCGACCTCGCCGAGAACCTGTTCACCCATATGCGGATGATCCGGCGGAAGACGATCGGCGAGAAGGACCGCGCCGACCGTTCGATCCGCGATCACATGCACATCATCGAAGCGCTGGAAGAGCGCGACACGCTGCGCGCCGAGACATTGGTGCGCGATCACGCGCTCGGTCTTGCCGACCATGTCGAGAAATACGCGGACTATCTGGACTGAAGAATGAGGCAACCAACCACCGCGCTGTCATTGCCGGGCTTGTCCCGGCAATCCCGATCCGGAAGCACTTTGCCTCGGGTGTCGGGATGCGCGGGACAAGCCCGCGCATGACGGGCGAGAGGAGATTCCCATGGCTGATGCAGCAGTAAAAGAGAAAAGCGAAGCCCCAGTCGCAGCCGAAGCGGAGCAGGAGCTGACCGACGGCTTCCATCTCGTCATCGACGCGCTGAAGCTCAACGGCATCAAGACGATCTATGGCGTGCCCGGCATCCCGATCACGGATTTCGGCCGCATGGCGCAGGCCTCGGGCATCCGGGTGCTGTCGTTCCGGCACGAGCAGAATGCCGGCTATGCCGCCTCGATCGCGGGCTACCTCACCAAGAAGCCCGGCATCTGCCTCACCGTATCGGCGCCGGGCTTCCTCAACGGCCTCACGGCACTTGCGCATGCCACCACCAACTGCTTCCCGATGATCCTGATCTCGGGCTCGTCTGAGCGCGAGGTCGTCGACCTGCAGCAGGGCGACTACGAAGAAATGGACCAGCTCGCGATCGCCAAGCCGCTGTGCAAAGCCGCGTTTCGCGTGCTGCACGCGGCCGACATCGGCATCGGCCTCGCGCGCGCGATCCGGGCTGCGGTCTCCGGCCGCCCCGGCGGCGTCTATCTCGATCTGCCGGCGAAACTGTTCGGCCAGGTGATGGATGCCGAAGCAGGCAAAAAGTCGCTGGTGAAAGTCATCGATCCGGCGCCGGCGCAAATTCCCGCGGCCGACGCCGTCAAGCGCGCGCTCGATGTGCTCAAAAGCGGCAAGCGTCCCTTGATCATCCTCGGCAAAGGCGCGGCCTATGCGCAGGCCGACGACGCGATCCGGCAATTCGTCGAGAAAAGCGGCATCCCGTTCCTGCCGATGAGCATGGCCAAGGGTCTTCTGCCCGACACCCATCCGCAATGCGCGGGCGCGGCGCGTTCGACGGTGCTGAAAGATTCCGACGTCGTGATGCTGATCGGCGCGCGGCTGAACTGGCTATTGTCGCACGGCAAGGGCAAGGCCTGGGGCGAGCCCCACACCAAGAAATTCGTGCAGATCGACATCGAGCCCAAGGAAATGGACTCCAATGTCGATATCGCGGCGCCTGTGGTCGGCGATATCGGTTCGGCCGTCGCGGCGCTGCTCAATGCCATGGGCGCCAATTGGCCGGCCGCGCCCGCGGACTGGCTCAACGCCATCAAGGCAAAGCGCGAAGAGAACGTCGCCAAGATGGCGCCGCGGCTGATGAACAACAATTCGCCGATGGACTACCACGGCGCGCTCGGCGTGCTGCGCACCATCGTCAAGGAACGCCCCGATGCCATTCTGGTCAACGAAGGCGCCAATACGCTCGATCTCGCTCGCGGCGTCATCGACATGTATCAGCCGCGCAAGCGCATCGACGTCGGCACCTGGGGCGTGATGGGCATCGGCATGGGCTACGCCATCGGGGCTGCCATCGAAACCGGCAAGCCCGTGCTCGCGGTGGAAGGCGACTCGGCCTTCGGCTTCTCCGGCATGGAGATCGAGACGATCTGCCGCTACAAGCTGCCGGTCTGTGTCGTCATCTTCAACAATGACGGCATCTATCGCGGCACCGACGTCAACAGCGTCGGTGCCGATCCGGCGACGACCGTCTTCGTCAAAGGATCGCGCTACGACAAGATGATCGAGGCGTTCGGCGGCAGCGGCGTCAACGCGACCTCGCCGGACGAACTCAAGCGCGCCGTCAATGCGGCGATGGATTCCGGCAAGCCCACTTTGATCAATGCGGTGATCGATCCGGCAGCCGGCAGCGAGAGCGGCCGTATCGGCAACCTCAATCCGCAGAGCAAGCTCGGGAAGAAGAAATAGCGGCAAGCCGCCAAGAGATTCGTTTGATCGGAAAAAGAGATTTGTTCGATCGGAAAATCGTCGCCCGCCGTAACGGGCATCAGCCGAATAGGGAGAGAAACAATGGCAACGCGAAAGAAAGCCAAGGCGAAAGCAAAATCCGCGGTGAAAAAGCCCGCGGCGAAGAAATCCGCCAAGGTGATGAAATTCAAGGCCAAGAAGCCGGTAGCGAAACCGGCGGCAACAGCAGCAAAAGCCGCGGCGCCCAACGGCCTGGCCCGGCCGAGCGCCAAGCCGTTCGGCGAGGCCGGGAGGGCGCTCGACGGCATCAAGATTCTCGACTTCACCCATGTGCAGTCGGGCCCGACCTGCACGCAGCTTCTCGCCTATATGGGCGCCGACGTGATCAAGGTCGAACGGCCCGGCGTCGGCGACATCACGCGCGGGCAATTGCGCGACGTGAAGGGCGCCGACAGCCTCTATTTCACCATGCTCAACGGCTCGAAGCGCTCGATCACCATCGATTCCAAACATCCGAAGGGCAAGGAAATCCTCGACCGGCTGATCAAGACTTGCGACGTACTGGTGGAGAATTTCGCGCCCGGCGCGCTCGACCGCATGGGTCTGACCTGGGAGCATATCCACCGGCTCAATCCGCGCATGATCGTCGCCTCGGTGAAGGGTTTTGGGCCCGGTCCTTACGAAGACTGCAAAGTCTATGAGAACGTGGCGCAATGCGCCGGCGGCGCGGCCTCGACCACCGGCTTTCGTGAGGGACCGCCGCTTGTCACCGGTGCGCAGATCGGCGATTCCGGCACCGGCTTGCATCTGGCGCTCGGCATCGTCAGCGCGCTCTACCAGCGGCTTCGCACCGGCCGCGGCCAGAAAGTGCTCGCCGCCATGCAGGACGGTGTGCTCAACCTGGCGCGCGTGAAACTGCGCGATCAGCAGCGCCTCGCGCACGGTCCGCTGACCGAATACAGCCAATTCGGCGAGGGCATTGCCTTCGGCAAAGCGACGCCACGCGCCGGCAATGATTCAGGCGGCGGTCAGCCCGGCTGGATCGTCAAATGCAAGGGCTGGGAGAACGATCCCGACGCCTACATTTATTTCATCACCCAGGCGCCGGTGTGGGGCGCGATCTGCGATCTCATCGGCAAGCCGGAATGGAAGACCGAACCGGATTTTGCCACGCCGCCGGCGCGGTTGCCGCGGCTGCGGCTGATCTTCGACACCATCGAGCAATGGACCATGACCAAGACCAAATTCGAGGTCATGGACATCTGCAACAAGCACGACATTCCAGTCGGGCCGATCCTGTCGATGAAAGAGATCGCCGAGGAGCCGTCGCTGCGCGCGACCGGCACCGTCGTCGAGGTCGATCATCCGGTGCGCGGCAAATATCTGACCGTCGGCAATCCGATCAAATTGTCGGACTCGCCCGCCGACGTGCGGCGCTCGCCGCTTCTCGGCGAGCACACCGAGGAGATCTTA
>Ga0182016_10004854_pt1 | contig 14716 bp, 9 predicted proteins | sample 712S2MmetaG_FD_120491 | JGI IMG/M metagenome (GOLD analysis project Ga0182016, IMG submission 120491) | Permafrost microbial communities from Stordalen Mire, Sweden - 712S2M metaG | ecosystem: Environmental > Terrestrial > Soil > Wetlands > Permafrost | place: Sweden: Stordalen | collected...
ATTGACTTAATCTCGAAGTTTCGGAAATTTTCGATTTTTACGAGATTTTCGAAGCTTTATAGCCGGGATTTCGGGAGAGTCGTGCGGAAGACAATCAAGTGCGATCTGTTGAAGGTTAGGTAGATTTGAAGCGATTCTTGTCGATCCTGAGCGATCTGATCTTTGAGTCCAGGGTAGAACCTGGAATACCTAACCTGACGGCCGCACCTGAGGGCCCTGACACCCTACCTCCGCTCTCGCGCAGAGCAGCCTCAATCATCTCTATCTCCTTGTTGGCAAGCTTTCGAGATAGCTCGGGACGGCCATTCGGCTCGCTTGCAAGTGGCGGCCGCGAAAGCCAGCTCTCATCCACGGAGAAATTCTCGGTATCGCACACGATGACCGATCGCTCGATGATATTCTGCAGTTCGCGAATATTACCCGGCCAGGGGTACGACTGAAGCGATTCCATGGTCATTTTGTCAACGCTTCGGATGCTCTTTCCTGCTTTCCTCGCAAAACGATCAATGAAATACCCAACCAACACCGGAATGTCCTCCCGTCGTTCTCGAAGAGGCGGCACCTCGATCGGAAAGACGTTGAGTCGGTAAAAGAGGTCGCTCCTAAATGTGCCCGCGGCGATTGCCGCCTGGAGATCGCGATTGGTGGCGGCAATCACTCGAACATTAGTCCGGATGGAACCTATCCCTCCGACACGCTCAAACTCACGCTCCTGCAAGACACGCAAGAGAGCGATCTGGGTTTCGGCAGGAAGCTCTCCGATTTCATCGAGGAAGAGCGTGCCTCCTTCGGCCAGCTCAAAGCGTCCTATGCGCCGCTGAATCGCTCCCGTGAAGGCGCCCTTTTCATGGCCGAACAATTCCGACGCAAGCAGATCTCGAGGGATAGCGGCGCAGTTCACACTGACAAAGGGACGTGAGGAACGGTCAGACCGTCTGTGGACCGCACGCGCGATCAGTTCTTTGCCCGTTCCCGTTTCGCCGGTGATCAGAACCGTTGAGTCCGTTGGGGCGACCTTGGATACACGAGAGAGGACCGCACGCAGGGAGGGAGAAGTGCCGACGATCTCCTCGAACATGGATGCCCGGTCGACTTCTTCTTTGAGAGCTATATTCTCCTGGTAGAGCTGATCCCTCAAGCCCTTGATTTCCTCAAAGGCCTTTCGCAACGCTTCTTCGGCGCGCTTGCGCTCTATGCCTTGTGCGATTGTGTCAGCGACGAAAGAGAGGGTCTCAACTGTGCTCTGAGGAAGCGCTCTCTGAGAGAACATGCCCATAACCCCTACGGCCCGATCCTCCACAAGGAGCGGATAGCCGGCAAATGACACCATCCCTTCCCGCCGCGCCCAATCCTTGTCATGAACCCCCGGGTCGTTTTGAACATCATTGGTCAGATGCGGCTTTCTCTCTTGAGCAATGAGACCGATCTTGAATTGGCCAAATGGAATTCGACTTCGGGAACCGTCCAGGCGTGTGTACATCCCCGCACTCGCTTGCAATTGCAGTTCACGGCCGTCGCTGCTAAGTATCCAGATCCGGGCAAAAACCGCATCGAGATTTCGAACCATTGCCTCAGCACAGTCCTGCAAAATGCCTCGCAGATTTGCCCCGTGCGCGAGTGCAAGCCCAATTTCTTCTCGGAAGCCAGCGAGGCGAGTCCGTTCCGAAATAGCTGCGTGCAGCGCCTCCTCGGCCCGCTTGCTCTCGGTGACGTCCATCATGGTACACACAAATTGCTCCACATCCCCGTATGCGTTTAGAACAGGATGGCCAACTGTTTGGGTGTATTTAACAATGCCATCGGGAAGAACGATTCGGTGATCGACTTTGTAATCTGACTTTTCCCTCGTTGCTCGGTCTTTTGCCTCTTGCACTTTGGCTTGATCGCCGGGATGCATGCGTTGCAGTCGGTCTTCCCAGGCTGACAGACCAAGTCTTGGGTCAAAGCCATAGATGCGATACCACTCGTCGGAGAGATATATGGGATCCCATCCCGGCACGCTCCAGACCCCACTGCCCATACGCGCAAGCCCCTGCGCCTCTGCTAGGTACGCCTCGCTTTGCCGGATTTTGTCTTCTGCTCTTTTGCGCTCGGTGACATCCATTACGGAGCCCACAAACTCAACAAGTTCGCCGGATGGTCCGAGAACCGGGTGCCCTACTCCGTGGATATCTCTGATTTCGCCACCGGGATGAATGATTCGGTAGTCCACTTCAAACTCTGCCCGTTCGCGCCTCGCTCGCCCCAATGTTTCCGCAAATATTGGTTGATCATCCGTATGAAAACGATGAGCGACTGTCTCGAATGGTGGCATCCCGGCTGCCGGGTCAAAGCCCATCAGGCGGAAGCACTCGTCGGACCAGTACCTATTCTCGCCCGTAGCCGGGTTCCATGCCCAACTGCCGGTATGGCTGAGCCTCTGCGCTTCTGCTAAGTCTGCTTCGCTCTCCCGAAGCCTCATTTCCGCCTGCTTGCGCTCCGTGATGTCGGTGACCGCGCCGACGTATTCCAGGTCGCCGGGGCAAGACCCCAAAGCGCGAGCTACAACGTGGATATATTTGAGCGAACCGTCCGGCATCAGCAAACGATGCTCAAGATCAAAATCTGCTCTTTCACGAGGTGCGCGGTCTATCTTCTGCTGCACCAGATCTTTGTCGTCGGGATGAGTTCGCTGGAATACAAACTCCAACTTGGGTTTTACCGCTCGATCGAATTCAAAAATGTTGTAGCTTTCCTCCGACCAGTGGATTTCGCCATTCGAAGTTTTCCAGCCGAAGCTGCCCGTGTGGCTCAGCGCCTGTGCTTCAGACAAGTAGGCCTCGCTCCGCTGCAGATTCTCGGCACTTAGCCTGCGCACTGTGACCAAAGAGACCGCAAGGCGACCATACAGGGTCATCGTCTCCTTCAGCAAAACGACAAGCAGCACTATCGATGAGACAATAAAGAGCGTGCCGCCCACATAATACGAGAGACCGAACCTGAAGGAAGTACTAAGCCACTTGGTGATCCCTTCTGCCAGCCACGCGCATATTGCCACCAAAAGCCATAGATCAAGAACCGACCGCCGTCGAGACCAAAGCAAGAGGACGGTGGCCGCGGAAAAAAGTATTAGGATCGCACCAACATGTTGGAGTTTGGTATACGGTTGGCCATCGGCCGGGACAATTTTCGGTAAATGCGATTCTCCCGCGATGGCAACCCAGGTCAACGCGAGAACGATAACCGATCGGTCGAGTTCGAAGATCCTGTAGGTCTCGTCCGACCAGTAGACTTCTCCGGTGACAAGGTTCCTGCCGATACTTCCAGTGTGGCTTATTCTCTGACCTTGAGCCAGGTTTGCCTCGCTGCGTTGAAGACCAGCATAGAGGTTTGCGTTCTCGATCGAAATTGCGGCCTGTGAAGCCAGCACCTCCAGCACCGCAATCCGGTCAGATGTGAAGGCGCCCGGCGTCAGGTTGTTCTCCAGATAAAGCGCACCAATCGGCTTCGTTTGTTTGACGATGGGCAGGCAAAGCGCCGATCTGGGGTGCTTCTGCCTCACATACTCATCTTTCGAGTACAAGTTTGATGCCGAAGCATCATCGAGGACTACTCGTTCCTTTGTCCGGATGACGTAAAGAAATGCGGATTGGGGAGATCAAGTAGCGTGATGCGTTTCTGTCGAACGGTAACTTCGACTCTGCCGTGGATGGTGGTGGCCTCCGCCTCAATCTGGGGCTCGGAGCCTCTTAGAAGGATAAGCAACCCTCGCTCGGCACCTGCATGCTCCACCGCGATTTGCATTAGCTTCTCGATCAGCTTAGCTAGGACAATCTCGCTTGAGAGTGCTTGTGAGGCCTTGACTACAGTCTCGACGTCCAATTGGCCGACAGGCGTGCCGATTGTGGCGGTGGTAGAAGCAGGAATCTGTTCCTCATGCATGCGTGGGTAGCGTTCGTCGAGTTGCTTCACCTTGCCAAGAGCGCGCCAGCGGTCGTAGCAGTTACGCGCGTTGCGTAGATACATGTGGGCGATTGCTTCGAAACCGCGTGCGGCATAAAACCCAGCCGCGATCTCATGGGCCAGGCCCTCGTTCTGGACGAAGCCGTTCTCGCGCGCGGATTGAATGGCCTGTTCGTACAGACGCATGGCATCGGCCTCCCGGCCTTCAATGCGGGCGACCTCTCCCGACACCAGAGCGTGCTTATCAGAGAACGTGGGTGGATAGTTTTCCGCCCATTCGCGTAGTTGTTCTCTGTGCGCCCAAAGGAGCTCCTGCAACCTGATCTGCTCGTCGGCCGAAGCGTTCTCATAGAGCGCCGCCACCGTCAGCGCAGTGTAGAAGAAGTAGTCGAACTGCTGTAACTGTACTGTTGAGATCCGAAGCAGTGTCTTCGCCTTATCGGCTGCCGCCTGAGCCGCAGCGTAGTCGCCTGAGAGGTACCGCGCCTTGAGTTTGCGAATCCAATACAAGCAAATCACGGTCGGCATCCGCACGGTCGTCTGTTGCGCTTCGAATTCCGCCTCGTCGAATAGCTCGTTGCTGAAGGCAGAGAAGTTCGCATCGCGACCCTGCAAGCTCGCAATGAAACGTCGCTGGCTCTCGATGAGGTCCACGACATCGCGGAACTTGGCTGTCCGAGCGAAGTCCAGCGCCATCTCCGACTCACGCCACACTGCGTCGAGCGGATCGTTCCTCATCAGCAAATATGTGATGGATTGGTGCATGCCATAGCAAGCGAAGGTCAGATCGCCTCTCTCAGTCGCGGTGCGAGTGGTCGCTCGACGGAGATCGATCACGCTCGTGAGCGGTTCCGTCCAGAAAGCGGCTAGTCCCATCGCGTGGTAGACCTTCGTGTCGAAGGCGGTGAAGGCGTGCTTCTCAACCAGGTCGCAGGCAAGCCTGGCCATGCGGTAGCCTTCGCGGTACCGGTGAAAGTTCGGTCCAAGGACAGACCCGAGGCAAGCATAGGCGTAGGCGGAAGCGCCGCTCATCCCATGCTGGATGCTGACGTTCACCATGCGGCACGCCAGCAGACAGAACAACTGAAAGTCGGTAAAAGTCGCGGGGCCAGCAAGAACTGAGAGCACCTGCATGGCTGCCTGTATCTCCGGATCGGTCATCAGTGGCAAATCGATCAGACTCTCGATTGTGTGCCCATCCAAGAGTTGCCAGACCGTCTCGTATTCGGCCTGGACCTGTTCGATGTTGGGGTGTGTCGGCAGGTCAATGCCAAATCGACGCAGGCAGGCGACCGCGCTCTCGATAGCTAGGGGGTGTTCTCCCGTCAAAACATGTAAATTGATCTTCAGGCAGGAGGCATTCGCGAACTCGACATCTGAAGCCGCACGCTGCAGCAGCTCCGCAATCAGTTGTGAGGCCTTTTCCAGGCTACCGTTGAGAAGTTCGCACTCAGCGAATTCGAGGGATAGGCAGAATTTCAAATCATGCAGACTACTCCGGTCCTGCCCATCTAACAGCGCGATGCCTGACGCAAAATACGTGCGTGCCGACGCATAGGCCGCTGACGCCTTCGACCTTCGCCCGGTACGCAAGTTGAATCTCGCGATGTCCGCCTTCTCGTCCAGGTCGACTAACAGCGCGGCGCCTCGATTGAGCTGATTCGCCACATCGAACAGATACTCAGCAAGCTGGTCCTCCGACATGGTCGTCCAAAGCACACGGCCAATCCGAAGATGTGCCCCCGCGCGATCTCCTTCCGGGATAAGGGAATACGCCGCTTCCTGAATGCGGTCGTGGAGGAAGGCGTAGGAGCTCTCCATGCGAAAGATTAGCCCGGCGCGGACGGCTTCCAGGAGCGAAGCGTGGATTGTCTCTTCTGATTCCCCAAAAACCAGACTCAGGCTCGCAGTCTCGGACACGTTCCCGAGACAGGCGAGCTGCTGGAGAGCGGTCTGCCCTGCGGGGGACAATCGTTTTAGCCTTTCGACCATGAGATCCACGACGTTGTCGGTGTAGCCATGCGCGCGAATTCGAGCCAATTCCCAAACCCAGGCTCCCGAATCCGGGTCGTGCCTGACCAGCCCTTCCTCGGCCAGCGCCGTAAGGAACTGGATCGCAAAGAATGGATTCCCGGCCGTCTTCTCGTGTGCCAGTTGTGCCAAGGAGTGGGCGTGCTCAGGCGTGCAATGCAGCGCATCGGAGACGAGCGCGCCAATGTCGCCGAGCCCGAGAGGCGGGAGCGCGATCTCCTCGACCCGCGTTCCTGCTTTGCGGATCGCCTCAAGCGTTTGCATAAGCGGGTGTGCGGCACCGACTTCGTTGTCCCGATACGCGCCGACCAACAGCAGATGCCGCACGTCAGAGTACGTGACCAGGTACTCAAGAAGCTCCAAGCTTGCCGCGTCCATCCATTGCAGATCGTCGAGGAACAGCGCAAGCGGATGTTCAGGCCGGGCAAATGTGCCCAGGAATCGCCGCAACACCATCTGGAAGCGATTCTGCGCATCTCGTGGGGGAAGGTCCGGAACGGACGGCTGTTTCCCTATGATGATCTCCACCTCTGGAATGAGGTCGACGATCAACTGCCCGTTCGGCCCCACCGCCTCTTGAATGGCGCCCCGCCACTGCTCCGCCTCCGTTTCGCTCTTTACGAGGATCTGGCGGATCAGAGTCTGGAAGGCCTGCGCAAGGGTCGCGTATGGGATGTCGCGCTTGTACTGGTCGAACTTGCCTGACGCGAAGAGACCGCGCAGCGGGACGAGCACCTTGTGCAGCTCGTTCACTACGGAAGATTTGCCTACGCCGGAATAACCAGAGACGAGCACAAGTTCCGGTGTACCGTGACTCAATACCCTGTTGAACGCAGCCAACAGAGCATCAATCTCGCGCTCGCGCCCGTACAGCCTCTCCGTAATCAGCAAACGGTCAGACACATCGCTCGCGCCGAGCGGGAATGGTGCGATGTGTCTCTACGTTTCCCATTCTGTAAGGCACCTTCGAAGATCGGCTTCGAGGCCAGACGCGGTCTGGTAGCGCTCCTCGGCGCTCTTGGCCAGGAGCTTCATCGTGATCGCAGACATGGGTTCGGGGACTGTAACTCGCTCATCTGGCGGTGTCGGTCGGCGCGCAATGTGGCAGTGGACCCACTCGAGCGGATCAGCAGCGTGAAACGGCAGATCGCCACTGAGCATCTGGTACAGCGTAATGCCCAATGAGTAGAGATCGCTGCGCGTATCAATCGAGCGATTCATGCGGCCAGTTTGTTCTGGCGCCATGTAGGCGAGGGTGCCGGCGATGATCTCCGGCGGTGCAGGCGCCTGGCGCTCGTGCGGCAGTTGGGACGCGATCCCGAAGCCGGTGAGCCAGACGTTACCGGCGTCGTCGACGAGGACATTCGCAGGCTTGATGTCCTTATGGATGAGGCCTCGCCGATGGACCTGGCCCAGTGCTGCCGCCAAGCCCACAGCTATCTGCAAGACACGGATCAGATCGAGCGGCCGTCCCTTGCTCCGCTCCAGAACCAGATCCAAGGGCTCGCCGCCAGGATCTTTGAGTACGAGGATCGCTCGTCCTTCGTGACGAGCAAGAGTCAGAGGCTTGGCTGCAAACGCAGGTTCAAGTTCTGCGGCGAGCAAGTATTCGTGCTGGAGCCGCCGGAGGCTTTGAGGCGAAGGCTGTTCGGTCGTTAGCGCGATCACGAGGACCGGGGACGGGTTGCCGGGCTGCCGGCCACGGCAAAGAGTGACGTCCGCGCCTGCCCTGAGCGGCTCCAGCACGTACTCGGAAGGCTCTGTGATGGACGGCATGCTGATCGCCACGGCTGCACCTCCTCGGGGTTTTCATTTTGACAGCTTTCGGGTCCCCGAGCTAAACGTGCCCGAGCGAACGTCCTAGAATTGTAGCTTTAGCGCATATTGCATGATTCGGGGATTCACCGTTAAGGCGCTGATCACGCCAAAGGTACTGGAGGTCGAAACATCGTTGGATGGATTCGCGAAATTGGGCCTGTTCAGAGCGTTGAAGATCTCCCACCGAAAGGTCAGCTTTACGCGATTCGTCAGGGGAGTGGTCTTGATCGCAGCCATGTCGAAGTCCTGTTGATCAGGCCCTCTCAGGATATTCCTTCCAAGACTGCCGAAGACCGTCCCTCCGCCGGAACCCGGATATTTGCCATCAATAAGGCCACCATCTGGAATATACGGAGCCGGAACAAATGTTTTGGTGTTGAAGAATTCGTTCACGCGGCTGCCGACGCTTCCACTGCGGCCGGCATCGCCGAGTGTCGCTCCAGTAGCCAAGCTTCCTGTGGTGTAAATGGTTGCGGGACCAAACAGTGTACCGGCTGCGCTGTCCAGGATGCTGAATGGGCGTCCGGACTGCAGCGTGGCGATACCCGAGATGCCCCAGCCACCTCCGAGCTTTCGAATGGCTGCGCTTGTCGCGTGGTCGGGGCCGGGCACACTCCACGTGCCGCTGAAAACCAATCGGTGAGTTCGATCAAAATCAGACACACCGCGCTGAGCAGCGACATCGTTTTGATCGTTGTAAACCACCTGCCCAGTGATCGGTAATCCGAATGTGCCAGAGATAGCAGCACCGAGACTATCCCCCGCATCGTCGATTGATTTGGAATACGTGTACGCTGCAAGGAATTGAAAGCCATGACTCATGTCTTTCTTCAGCGTGGCCTGAAGCGAATCGTAGTTTGAATTCCCACTGCTTTCGAGACGGTAAAGCAACGGAGACAACCCGACGAAAGGAACCCGCTCAGCCGCATTGGCTGCGGAGTTGGTTGTGAGTCCGTTCACCGAGTAGGAAGCATCGGCGAGGAGAGGTTGATTATTGCTCCGACCCACGGCTAAGTGGGTGACCGAAGTTCACAAAGCGAAAGAGCCCGCCGGAATGAATCTCCCCGTAGACCATGGTCGCGAGCTCGCGGGAACTGTCGGCCGTGTCCCGGCCCAGGGCGTTCCTGGCAGTCACGGATTGTGCAAGTCGCAGGTTGATGATCTCAAAGAACTCCGGCGTGACCTCCCCATTCAAATCAAGCTCTCCGAGCATTGCCGTATGGAAAGTGTCATGCACCGTGGAAGCAATCTTTGCCGCGAGGATTGGCGCTAACGATCCATGCGACAACGCCTGCAGGTGCCGAAGGAACAACCGAGCCCACTTTAATTGGCGTGTACATCACCTTTTCCTGTTCGCGGCAGTCCGTCAACTGGCGGCGAGGCGCAAAATCAGCAGAATTGAACAAATCAATACTGCTAGCCTAGCGACTAGGCTGCTTGACGCAGTTTTTGCTTAGCAGGTCTTTGGACCAATTTCTGGTTTGCGAGCGGGTCGGCCTGATTGAATCGCACGAGGACATCGTTGAACGTGTCCTCGATGCGGGTATATGGCCGGTGAAGTTTGCGGGTTGCCTTGGCTGCGATCCGGGTAAGCAGATAGCGGTTCGAGACATATTTCATTGCGCCAAAGACCAATTCGGAACGCATAGTGTCCTCCAAAACTGCCTAACACCCATCTCGTCTTGCAATTGAGATACCACACGTCTCACGGGCTGGCAATTGCCGCACGCTGCGCATTTCGATCCATCTTGAAAACGCGTGAATCCGATCGCGGCTGCCGAGTGAAACCATCCGCTGTCGGGCCCCCGACAGCGGATGTCTAGCTTTCGACTATCCATTGAAATCCGGCCTCGATTTCCCTGCGGGATTGGTCAGCTTCTTCAATGAACCGGCTTGTGAACCTCAAAAATGAGTAGTTTCGCCGAGTAAGGTATTTGGAAGTCTGATTGCATTATGTCCACTTGAAAGCGTGCGAAAGCTCAAGCGGAATTTGGCTGAGGAGTGAGATGGAGAAAAGAGTTACTGGCTCCGTTGATGATCTCTCAATTGATGCGGGAGTTCAGCGAGTGTACGGCGTGTCGAGAGACTCGCTGAACGGCATCACCTACTCCGTCCGAACGCGGCTTGTGTAAACGAAGCTTGCGCGAATGACTTACGACGAGAGTGCTCAGGAGGTTGGGAACTCAGAGTGTCCGTTCAGATCTCTGGATTAAGCCCAGTCTATTCCTGCGCATAACATTTCAGGAGAATGCTAATGACCCCCATCATAAAAAGACAAGCCGCATCGGTTCGCTTGTTCCTTCCCCTCATTCTCAGTATTGCCGCTGTTATTCTGGTTCCCTGCCCTCTCAAAGCCCAGACGCTGACATCGGGCGATATCGCCGGTACAGTCGAAGACTCGTCCGGCGCTGTGATCCCCGGCGCGGACGTGAAGGCTATCAATACTGGAACAGACGCCGTGAATGAAGTATTTACTGGCGCGGCAGGCGACTACCGTATCTCTCTCTTGCAGCCCGGCAGCTATAAGCTGACTGTCTCCGCTGCTGGATTCCAGACCACGCAGGCCAGCCTTACCCTGATCGTCGGTCAAGTCGCGAGCCTGAACTTCAAACTGCCCATCGCGCAGAACGCGCTGACAGTAGAGGTTGTAGGAGGCGATGTCCCGTTGCTGCAGACCGACACCTCGGAAATGTCGACCACCATCACGCAGGAGCAGATGCAGAATCTGCCTAATCCCGGTGGAGATATCACCTACCCTGTCAACGTGACCCAGGGCGTCGTCATGAACACCCAGGGCGGCTATGGCAACTCTTCGGCCTTCGGCCTGCCCGCCACGTCGAACAACTTCACTGTCAATGGCGCAGAGGATAACGATCCATTTCTCAACCTCAATAACTCCGGGCCCAGCAACATGCTGCTGGGCTCCAATGATGTCGATGAGATCAATGTTGTTGCCAACGCCTACGGCGCGCAGTATGGCAGCCTGGGTGGTATCCAGGAAAACATCCTCACCCGCTCTGGAACCAACCAGTTCCACGGCAATGCGACATACTACTGGACCAACAGCGACATGAATGCGAACCAGTGGTTCAACGACTACTTTCAAACCCCGGAGTCCTATTCCAATGCCAACCAGGGCGGAGCTGCCATCGGCGGCCCCATTGTCAAGGACAAGGCCTTCTTCTTCGCAAACTATGAGACGATGCGCTTTTTGACTTCGGAGGCCAGGCAGGTTATCCTCCCGAACGCCGCATATCAGAGCGCAGTCCTCGCTAACCTCTTGAACACCGGCCAGGCAAATCAGATCCCGTTTTATCAGCAGATTTTTTCAACCTATAACAACGCTCCCGGTGCTTCGGCGGCTACGCCCTACAACGGAACTACCTATGCAAATGCGTTTGAAGGCACCGCAAGAAGCAATCTGGCCGAATCGCTCATCACAGCCCGCGTTGACTACAAGCTCAACTCCAACGACACCATGTTTGCTCACTTCAAGTACGACATCGGCACACAACCCACCTATGTCGACCCCATCAGCGCCAACTTCGATGCCGACAGCAAGCAGCCTGATTATGAGGGACAGATCCAGGAAACGCACATCTTCTCGCCGAATCTGATCAATCAGTTCATCTTCTCCACAGCCTGGTACGGCGCCGTGTTTGTCAACACCAATCCCACCGCAGCTCTCGCTCTCACGCCCTACACATTGGGCTTCGCCGATGGGTCGTTCACCACGTTCGGAGGTGAACTGACCTACTTCCCCGAAGGCAGGAACGTAACCCAGTATCAGTTCAACGACGATGTGAGCTGGAACAAAGGCAGGCATACCCTGAAGTTCGGATTCACCCTAAAGCGCGACGACACGACGGACGACGATCCCCAGCAATATTCCCAATTCTCTAATGCCGCCGAGTATGGCCCGGCCTCTTCGCTGGCTGCCAACGCGGCTGCGGCGCCCCTCAGTTCCGCCGACTACTTCGGTAACGGCCTTATCCTGCAAGCCACACAGGCCTTTCCCCAGCGGCCTTCGGCTCCCATCGCCGTTTACAATCTTGGCTTTTACGCACAGGATGAGTGGAAGCTCTCGCCTAACTTCCAGGTCACCGCCGGCATTCGCGTCGAACATAACTCGAACGCGGTGTGCCAGACTAACTGCTTCGCGCGCTTCAACACCAGCTATAACGGTGTCGCCGCCGGCCTCACCACACCTTACAACAGCGTGATCGCCTCCGGACTGCACCAGGCCTTCAATGGCCTTCAGGCGGCCGCAGTCGATCCGCGCATAGGGTTCACTTTCTCGCCCGCCAACCATCCCAATACCGTGATTCGCGGCGGATTCGGTATGTTCACAGACATCTTTCCGGCAGACGTTGCCGACTACCTGCTCTCAAATCCTCCCTTCAGTGCGATGTTTACCGCCACCGGCTATGCCGCTCCAACTGTGCCGGGCAGTGTATCCAGCACACTTGTCAGCAGCAACAAGGCCTTCCAGGCCGCATATGCCGCCGGTGGCAGCTATGACACGATCTATGTCGCCGATCCGTACTTCTCGCAGCCCAATATCGCTAACGTCGACCCCAATATCAAAAACCCCACCTACGAGGAGTACAGCCTTCAACTTCAACAACAGGTAGGCAAGCACACCAGCTTCCAGATTGGATATGTGGGCAACCACGGATACCATGAGCCCTGGCTCGACACCGGAGTCAATGTCTACGGCTTTGGTGGCGCTCCAACAACGCCCGCACTCCCAGCTTTCGCTGAAGTGACTGAGATCAAGAGCGCAGCCAATTCGAATTACAACGGCCTGGTCGCTTCCATCAAACACCAGTCGAGGTATGTCACTCTGCAATTCAACTACACCTACAGCCACGCCCTCGACGAAATCTCGAATGGCGGCTTCCTGCCCTTCGGATACGACAGTGCCGGTTATGCCAACCCCACCACAATCGATCCGTTCAATCTCGCGCTCCAGAACTACGGCAATGCGGATTACGACCTTCGCCATAGCCTCAATGGAGATTATTTGATCACTGTTCCCTACTTCGGTGGCCCGCGCGTGCTCACCGATAAGTGGACCCTGGGCGGCACAGCCTTCTGGCACACTGGTTTTCCCTTCAGCGTCACCGACGGAGATGTCAGTGCGTCCCTTGAACCGAACTACGGCGGCGAGGTCCTGGCAGCGGTGATGAACCCTTCGGTCCCGCGTCACTGCGGAATCAATAAGGCGTCTCCTACTACCTCCTGCTTCGGAAGCACAGCTACCACGAACAGCTCCGACTTCGCGAATCCAACCGGATTTATTGGCCAGTCGAGGAACCAGTTCACCGGTCCCGGCTACTTCAACACCGACTTTACGATGTTGAAGGGCTTCAAGGTTCCCGGAATGGAATCCGGCCTCTTTCAGATTGGAGTTGAGGCATACAACATCCTCAACCATCCGAATTTCCTGAATCCGGACACCAACTTCTCCGACGGCCCCGGCTTTGGTGTGATTACCGCAACGGCCAGCGCACCCACAAGCGTTTTCGGTTCAGCCCTCGGCGGCAACGCCTCCGCCCGCATCCTGCAACTGAAAGCAAACTTCAGGTTCTAAACTCAACCCGTCGAGGAGGCCATCGAATCAATTCAGGCGAAGGAGAAGATGGATGAACCTGCCCAAGATCTTTCTGGTGGTCTTGACCGCTCACGCTGTAACCTATGGCGCGGCGCAGAGCAACGATTCGGCGCATCTGCCTTTGCAGGTGCCGGCCAAGACCCTGCCCGTGCCAGCTGACGTCAGCCCCGCAATGCAAACCATTATCGGGGCGCCGCGCAATCCCATCTGGAATCAATTGTGGAAGAGCGGAGAAGAATGGAGAACGGCCGCCAATGCGCAAGCTGCTCAGACCGTGCAGGCCCTGCCGGCGATGCGACAACGGCTTCACGTCTCGGTGCGGCCCGAGACGATGGACGGCGTGAGAGTTTATATCGTGACGCCCGATGTGATTCCGCCCGAACACCGCGACAAACTCCTAATTCATGTCCACGGAGGCTGTTATGTGCTCTATCCCGGTGAGTCGGGAACAGCCGAGGCAATCATGATGGCGGGGCTGGGACACTTCAAGGTGGTGTCTGTCGATTACCGCATGCCCCCTGAGGCCTACTTTCCTGGCGCGCTCGACGATGCCATGACCGTATACAAGGCGGCGCTCAAGACCACCGACCCGAAGAATATCGCGGTTTTCGGCACCTCCGCCGGCGGAGCTCTGGTGCTGGAGATGATGCTGCGCGCCAAGCAACTATCGATTCCATTGCCGGGAGCCATCGCGCCCGGCACCCCGATGGCGGATGTTACCAAGACCGGAGACACGTTCTATACCAACGAAATGGTCGATAACGTATTGGTATCCCGCGACGGCTTCTGCGACGCGGCGACCGTTGTGTATGCGCACGGCGCCCCTCTCAGCGATCCGCTGCTCTCCCCCGTCTACGGGGATATGCACGGCTTTCCTCCGGCCATCCTGACCACCGGCACACGCGATCTGCTGCTCAGCAACACCGTGCGCGTTCACCGCAAGCTGCGTGAGGCCGGCGTCGAAGCTCAACTCGAAGTCTTTGAAGGCGAATCGCACGCCCAATATCAGTTCGACGATCGCGTGCCGGAGACCAAGGAGGCATTTGGAGAAATCACCGCATTCTTTGACAAACATCTTGGCCGTTGAGCCGGAATGCCTCTTGAAGTCGTTCTGCAGGTGGAGTCCAGCGTTACGATACCTGAAGTACTCCCGCCATTCCTGAGCCATTGATCGAGGCAATTTAGTCGTCGATTGCCCATTGACTGGTGGCCGTGTTATCGATGCGGAGTTCCGGTTTTTGCACTGCTGCCCAAGCAGTCGATATAGGCGGCAGCCGCAGCCAGCCGCACAGGCAGCTTGGAATCATC
>Ga0182016_10004857_pt1 | contig 14712 bp, 15 predicted proteins | sample 712S2MmetaG_FD_120491 | JGI IMG/M metagenome (GOLD analysis project Ga0182016, IMG submission 120491) | Permafrost microbial communities from Stordalen Mire, Sweden - 712S2M metaG | ecosystem: Environmental > Terrestrial > Soil > Wetlands > Permafrost | place: Sweden: Stordalen | collected...
ACATTATTTATGTTGTTATTGTTTTTACCAAAATCATCCGATTTTTTATGTAAAACATTATTTATGTTGTTATTGTTTTTACCAAGAAATAATGTTGTCATATGATACATGTTATAATCCATTGTATCATATCTTTCATTTAAAGTTGTCTTGATTTGTTTGTTTATTTCATCTAATACACCTCTATATTCATCAGGAATATTTAATGAGACCCATATATTTTTACCCATACTGAATATTATATATTAAATATTAATATTAAATATTGTGTTTTATATTTCGGATTATATTGTGTTCCATATAATTCTTTCATAAGTTTATTTAATTTAATATATTCAATTTTGTGGAAGAATACACAATATATAAAACAGTTAAAGCTATATTCAACATTAACTATCATAAAATATTGTAAAATTACATGGAACTAACAGGAGACCAAAAAGAACAACTAAGAAGATACATCACTGCTTTACATCAACTGTTTTTGCGTAACGAACCAAAATGTTCTCTAGTATCAATTGAATGCAGTCGAAATGATAAAACAAAAATTATAGAAATAAATGTGGGTACATCGAGAAAATCTACAGGACGTTATTCCGATAATGCTGACGTTGTTAGATTCCAAGCACAGGAGGACTATATACTTAATCAATTATACGATTACGTAATGAACAGATATCAAAATTTAGATGAATCGGAAAGATATAGTAAAACAATTAGTAAATTTTATATATTAGCAAATGTTAAAAATAATACGATAAATATATGTAGTCCTGGTATGACAGTAGGAAAAATTTCTGATCATCGTATATATCCTGAATTGAATATCAAATAAAATAGAATAAAATAAAATAAAATAAAATTATGACCATTGTTCAGTTTCTTGATATGTGAAACCGTAATCATAAGTTTTGTCACCGCGATCATATTTGTATTCCCAATGAACACCGACTGGAATTTTTCCACGAACAACAGTCTTTCTACGAGGATAATTTGTTGATCGATCAATATTCAAATCATTCCTTGCCATAAACATCTGGACGATGTTTGGATTCTCATCAATTAGAGCCCTAATGTTCACCTTATTATTTGACTTTTCGTATTGGTCCATCAAAAACTTAAACTCGTAAGTAACATCGAGTTTAGGTTTTGCCAAAATTTTTTCAGCAACGACGAAATTCTTTTGTAGCAAAACGACATACAAAGGCGTGAACCCATTTTTGTTCCTGGGATTAATATTTATATCATCTCTTTCCAAGACATCCAAGACAAGATTTGAATTGTAGTGGCAAAGTAGATGCAAGAAGGACATATCCTCGAACATCGCATTAATGTTTGTTTTGGGATTTTTGATTAGTTCCTTCATGATTTTACGTGCAATCGCTGTCCTTGATCCCTGTTCAAACAAATAAAATAGAGCATGCATACCCTTTTCATCAGTAAAGTTCACATCGAATTTTGGATGCCTGAAAACTTTATCACATTTTTCATCACAGCCTCCTCCAAGTGTGTCGCCACTGAGTCCCACCAAGACATTTTTTCCATTATAACAGTGCTCAATGTCAATTTCTGGTCTTTTCAGCAATTCCTCGCATATATCAGAAGGATATTTAATTGTTGCATAGTACAACGGTCCATTTCCTTTTGCATCTGGCAAATTGACATCAACATCGGTTCGTTCTAACAGAAGATTAGCAATTTCAGAATTTCCCATGTAACACGCCATGCTGATAGCTGTTCTCCCTTCATGGTAATGCTTCATGATTTTCAGATTTTTAATTTTTCCCAAAAAGTCGTGTCCGATTTGGATATTCACTTGAACACAAGGAATTTTGAGAAATTCAGTAATGACATCTTTTTTGTTATACCACCAATGAAGATCAGTTTTTTTTTGCCTCTCATGAGTCAAAATAGCTTCATGTAATGGTGTCATACCTTCATCGTTTTTTTCATTAACCAAGTGTCCAAAATGCTGTGATAGGACTTTCGCGGTATATTTGTTTGCATGGTGAAGTACATTGTTACCTTTTTTGTCGGTTTTACAGAAATCAATGACTGTTTTTAGCCTGTAGTCATTGATCAAAAAATCAATGACATTAACTTTGTTTTTGAATCTTTCCTGAAAGTCATTCTCAGGGAAAGCTCTGAATGCGCCACAAATTGCTATAAAGACTGTGTAATCGTCGATCATACTATTCAGAATTTGTTTGTTATGTGACAATACCGATCCCTCAAAAGACAATCTCTCAATGACATATTTGACTTCATTGAGTTTTCCTTCCAAACAAAGTTCCATGAAAAAAACATGCGAAGACAAACGACCATTGACAGTGTTATTGTCCAATTCCTTATGGTTCACAATATCATCAGTGACTAAAACAAATTCTCCAGACATTTTGTTGTTTTAAAAAATAATTTAGTATGAAAAAATGAAGCTGTTGTTGTTTATGAAATTATAAAATTATTAGTTAAACTCCAATTCTTAAGAAATATGCAGTAACATCATTATTTCAATTTTTTATATGGAATTTATTATATAATTCATTTATTATATAATAATGAACATTTACGTTATAATACTAATTGCGATCGTTATATTAGTCATATTACGCATAATTATACAACATAATAAAAGAATCGAAAAATTTTTTGTAGGCGGAATAGGATGTTCAAAATATGATTCTGAAGGAGAATTCGTAGGATATCATTCATGTGATACATCATTTTGTAAAATAAATTAAATTTTTTATTCTGTCTTATAAATCTTTAGATATCTGTCAGCATCATTTTTATTACGAACAAGTTTAATAAATTCCGATGTAGTCGACGCTATTAAAACAGACGATGATCCTAGATATACACGCGTAACAAATGGTATAGATATTGTCATTACAGCAATAGTTAAAACTGAAAGTGACAAAAGAAAGCAAATCCAACTATAAAATACATACATTGAACCATCATAGTGCATCGTTGTTTTACCCAAAAATTTAATACAACGGTTAACATCTTCGTTATGGCGAATGGTCCGAGAAATATTAATTGTTGCCATTATTAGTAACATGTAACATATCACGAAAAGTATTTTTGTCTCAGTTGTTAAATCCATGAAATATACATTCGATACGGTTAAAGTAATGGACAATAACCAAGATACAACCGTTTGTACTTGTGATGCAGTTGATCCCTTGATAACATCGAGTGATAACAAAAATAATGATTCTTTTTGATTTTGATTCTGATTTTGATTCTGATCAAGTTCTTTTTGATTAAAATTTTCAGATTCCATTTTATTTATTTGTCTATTTTATGATTTACTGTGCTGTTTTGATTATTATATACATGTTGATGATTTAGTCAAAATATTTCAATTTTTATAAAATTATTGAAATTAATATTTTATATTTCTTATGTATATAATAATGGATATTTATGTATTCGCAATAATTGTGATCATAATACTATTTGTATTATGTTTTATCACACAAAATTATAAAAAGTTTGAAAAATTCGATGGATCCGACAGATATCCAACATGCACTTCAGAACTTTGCCCAATAGCAAGACCAGGTGGAATAGTAACAGGTTATTACATGTGCTAATTACACTTACTAAGAACGAATCTTAAGATTCAATTAAAAGGGTTATTATAATATCTAATTTTAAATTTATTAATATCGTTTAGTAATAAATATATAAACGATAACAATGTCTGAAAAAATAAGACCATCGCCGTCACAGAGTGCAACATTATACGAAGTTGGTAAAAAAAGAGAAGGAAATGACGGTAATATATGGATTATAGGAGAAACTAAAGACGGGATCCATAGATGGAAGTTATTTAGAAAACCAACTAAACTCGGTCCGAGAAAAGTTTCAAGAAAAGTTTCAAGAAAAGTTTCAAAAAAGGGATCTGACAAAGGTTCAAAAAAGAGATATGTCAAAGGTTCAAAAAAGGGATCTGTCAAAGGTTCAAAAGTATCAAAAAATAAAACATATTATACTCATGACAATGGAGGTAGGCCATTTATGGTTCAAATAGAAAACGGAACAATAAATGTATATAAGCAAGATTTAGATTCGGAATCTGATGAGGATTCAACCGGACCCATCTATGACAAAAAAATAAAAACAATTAAATCATATGAAAAAGTATTTATTGGCAAGGATAATACTAATGTCGGAAAAAAATATAATGGAAAAGGTGACGATGAACGATTTCTAGGAAATAGTATCTTAGTCAAACTAACGAAACATAAATATATGTATATCGGAAATAAAATTTATGAATTTAAAACAAAAGATGAAATAGTTGACTATATGTCATTTGTTGGAAATAGTGATGTGCCATATCCATATGCAATCGGTACAGAAAATACTTATTTAATGATAGAAGATGTGTTTATACCTAATAAAGAATTAAAAGTTTTTGGTAATGAAGATCCGTATGAAATATATTATGCATTTGCACGCAAAAAGAAATATGGAAAAATAGGTCAAAAATTCCCCAAAAAAGAAATGATTCAGGAAAGATTATGGTAATAATTAAAATAAATTAATTTTATATTCTGAATATATACCAAAATATAAATTTATGGTTGAAAAAATACGTCCCTCCCCATCCAGTTCCGCGACACTATATAAAGTGGGTTCAAAGAAAAAAGGTAATGATGGAAATATATGGATTATCGGCGAAGATAAAAATGGAGTCAAAAAATGGAAATTATTTAAAAAGCCAACCAAGATAGGTTCGAAGAAAGGTTCCAAGGGTTCTAAGAAAGGTTCTAAAAAGGGTTCAAAAAAGGGTTCTAAGAAAGGTTCTGAGAAAGGTTCTAAGAAAGGTTCTAAAAAGGGTTCTAAGAAAGGTTCTAAGAAAGGTTCTAAGAAAGGTTCTAAGAAATCGTTAACAACAAATGATTTAGTTTATAAACCACCCAAAAGAAAATTAGAAATACAATTACCGGATGCATCGAAAATAAAAAAAATAGGTTCGTTATATTTTGATGGCATCGTTACTGGGGATACAATGTATGATGAATTAAATCTTAAAAAAGGTGTATATGATGCTTACCAAGTTGATGACAATTTATTGATAGTCGGTAATAAATCTCAAAAAGTAAACAAAAGTGTAACTGATTGGAAATGGAAATATTCCGGTGTAACAGTTGGAGTTGACACTGGAACATTTGGGTTTTTTAATAAAACACTCGTTGAAGAAATAAACGAAGCAATTCCTCCGACAATCAAAACAAAAAAATTTAAGAGTTTGCCATATATAGATTTTCCCAAAGAAAATTATTTTTTTGTTAATACAAATATGTTATATAATCCCAGGTCAAGAGTACCGGTTGAGAAAATGTTACCCAATGATTTAGTTGGTGTCAATTATGGTGTAATAGGATCAACTAATGCTGGCGATGGCGGTTTTGATTGTTATGTTATAGGACGTGACAAAGCTATTTTAATTGGTGGTATTACTGCCGAAAAACTCGATCAATTATAATATTTTTTTATGTTTATAAAATATGTTTTATATTTTTGCAAAACATCTATATCGTTTTTTATGTTTATAAAATATGTTTCATATTTTTGCAAAACATCTATATCGTTTTTATGTTTATAAAGTTGAAAATATAAAACAAGAAAGATATCGTACAGAAATAATAATAAATTATATTTAAATATATCCAATTAAATATGAATTTGAATTCATTTATTATAATCGACTATCGCGATGTTAGGACAGGATCTCTTCTATTAATCGATGATAATATTTATAAAGTTCTAGAATTCCATCGTTCTGCACCAGGAAAACATGGTGGCAGCAAACTATTTGTTAAGGTTCTCAATCTTATAACATATGAACAAAAAGATGTTGTCTTTCGTTGGAATGATACATTAAGAGAACCACATATTACGAGAAAAGAGTATATAATAAACGAAATGGATATGGAAATGGGTAATTTGGTTTTGACTAACGACAAAGATGAGAAAGTTCAGGGAATCAAATTACATGATAATGAACTTTGTAATAAGCTGAAACAACAATTCGAGCAAAAGATTAATAATAATAACGATAATGATAAAGAATTTACTATCCAAATTATTCACTTCATGGATAAAGTAATTATAGAAGATTACAAAATAAGAACAGTTAAAGTCGTTTATTATCCTAAACCAGATACTTCAGATTTCAACCAAATAAATATTTAAAAAAATTGAATTTATAAAATAGCTGTTTGTTTCTATAAAAAAAAGAGATTACTATATTTGATCTTCCTGTTTTTAGCTTTAATTTTTAAATTAAATAATTATTTAAACAATGCTTTCTTATTTGGCTCGCGGTGTTGTTCGTATGATTTTGCCCTCAACCAAGACAGAAAATGTTCCAGTAATAATGACAGACACGACACAAGTTAGATTTGTTCAGGAGAGTGAAAGTGACAGAGGTAGGCCAGAAATTGTCATTCGTTTTGACAATCACGAAGTCAATGGAAAAACTTATGAGAATACATTAACCGCTACAGCAAAGTTTATAATTTCTATCTAAATCAGTTAAATTCTGCAGTATAACTTCTATATTTAACTTTAGACAGAAATGCTTTGTACTCTGTAGCACAGCATATTTTTATTTATTCTATTTTTATACTCTTTTTTTCTTTCTTTTTTAGTATTTCCAATGGCATTTCTTTCATTTTTTCTACTTTTATTTCTTTTATGTTTTTTATTAATATGTTTTTCGACGCGTTCATGTCTCTCCCTGTTCTTAATCCACATTTTTTGCAATCATATATTTTACTATTTCCTACTTTATTCATATTCATACATCTTGAACATATTTGTGTTGTATATGATTCTTTTACATTTAACACTATTTTTTTATCTATGTCTGCTTTATTTTTCAATCTTACCATGAATCTACTATGACTTAAATCTAGTATATTTCTTTTTACCGGTGTTGGAAGAGTTTTATTTCTTACTATCTTTCCCACATTTAATTTCGGTATTAATATTAGATCATTTTCACTTATTAGCTTGGTTATCGTCTTATAGTGTAAATCATCTACTTTATTTTTTAATTTTATTTGTAATTTCTTAGCTTCGTTTCCATTTCTCTTCTTCTTTAATTCTTTTATTTTCTTTCTTAATTTTTCTAATATTTTTATGTTGTCTCTTCCTATTTCTAATATTTCATTTTCCTTATATACTGTTAAAAAATTCGTACTTCCTGGATCTACTGCAATGACTTTTTTATTATCTATCTCATTCTTTTTCTTTATTGTATCGTACGTTATACACATATAATATTTGTTTATTTTATTCTTTATTATTTTTATATCATGTTTTATTCCATTTTTTATTATTTCTTTGTATTTCTTTTCCCTTTTCTCTTTTGTTGCGTTCCTTAATATCAATGGTTTTTCTGTAAATGATTTCTTATAACAATATATGTTTCCGTTTTCTACTGTTATTGCATCCTTATTTATTGTTATTGATTGTTCTTCTTTTTTCTTTCTATATTTCATTTCTGATTTTTTTATCTTTTTTGGTTTGTATTTTTTACCATATTCCTTTATACAAAATTCATTTATTGCTTTCTTTTTTTTGTACTGCATTTTACTGTTTTGTTTACCCGTTATATATTCTTTCACAGCAAATGCTCTTATTTCCTTTGGTACATCTTTCATATACTCATTTCCATCTTTATTCCCTAAATATGTTACATATTTGTCTCTTAATTCAGTGAATTCATCTTTACGTTTTATTTCTATTGGATCCATTATATTTGGTGATATTTCATATGAACGTTTTATTATATTTTTCATTAAATTTACATCTATTTCATCCTCTATATTATATCCTTTTTCTGAATCACATAGCATATTATATATTTTTCTACAACATCCGTAGTATTTTTCTAACTTCTTTTTCTCATCTGATCGTGGATAATATCGTATTTTTATTGTTCGTTCTACGGTTTCAGTATTTTTATTTTCAGAATCTTTATGTCTTTTTACATGATCTGTACAATATTTCTTATCTGTTGAGTCTAATGTAAATTTTCCACATTTCATTCCCTTTCTGTCTTTACCTCTACTCATTTGACTTATTATATGTTCACATGTGTTTTCCGTTAATATATCATATTTAACATTTTCATTCTTGTTAATATGATCAATACAAAATTGATTAACAGATTCAGTTTCTGTAATATCACCACATTCTCTCCCATAAATTTTACCATTGAAATTTTTTTTGATAATATACTTACAGGGTTTCTTTGTTGTGTCAAACTGTATTGATTTCCTCTCCGTTTTCCTCAATTTCTTCGTTTGTATTTTTTCCTGTTTTGTATTTTCTTCTTCCATTAGATCTACAACTGAAGACGTGTATGATAGAGAGCAAATCTTCGGATAATTCTTGCTCAATTGATTTACTATCTTGGTTATTGAGAACCAAGAGTGTGACGTTACATTTAGTGAAGATACATTCGAGAATGTCATATCCGAATCGACAGAGTCTATCTTTATAGGCAACCACAACTTCTGTGAGATTTCCATCAATTGCTCGATTGATGATTCTGAGTAATCCTGGACGTTTAAAATTGATACCACTTCCGATGTCTTTAATGATTTCGTATCCTGGGTATTTTTCTTGCATAAATTTGATTTGTCTTTCAAGATCGTCTTTTTGGTGTCTACTGCTAACTCTACAGTAACAGACTTTTCCGATAAATTTGTTTTCATTAACTGGTTCATTGAGAGCGATGTCTTTTCCTGCATTTTGTTGTTTGTTTTTATTTTTATTGTAGGAATTGACATCGTATCTTCGATGGCCAAATTTTTGTCCAGTATTATTTCTGATAATATCGATGATGCCATCATCAGCCCATCTTCTGAGGGTAGCTTCTTTGACATTGAAGAAGATACATGCCTGTTTTGATGTGAGAAATCGGGGTTGTGATTTGTCATCCATAATAATAATAATATATAAATGTATATAAAACTAAATGTTTAAGTGAGAAACAAATAATGAGAAAATAACAATAAAAATACATAAAAGAAGTAATCTAAAATATAAAAAGATGAAGATAATACAATAAACGAATAGATATAATGTTAAAATATTGAACAGTTAATAACCTTTCCAATTAAGGTTTGGGACAAAGATTTGTTTTCAAAAAGTAACATAGAAACATTTACATCTGAGTTCAGGAAATTATTGACACCGCCCGTTCTCGATGTGATTTTTGATGACGAAACTGTGTTGTTTGTTGGATTCAACATTGCTGAGGAAGCAAAAACTCGAGTAATGGTTGATGGATTTATTACTCCAGCTGTTAATTTGACAAAGAAATTTGGTATTGACATTTGCGGAATTGAAACAACCACAAAAAACACAACTAACAAATCAACAAGCTAATTTTTATTTATTTGAATTATTTTTAATGATTTTTATTAAACATATAGTTTTGATTTTTTATGTGGAATCGTTTAAAACGTAAATTTATTTTCTGTGTCATGTATTGTACAAAAGCCGTAGGCTGATTGGCTGTTGCCTTGATCCTTGATCAATGGCAATAAGCTGATCATTTTCATTGGCCGGCTTGAGATAAAGGAATGAATTGCTGAATGGGAACATGACCTTAATCTAGCAGATGATTTAATTACTAAAGAATATGTAATCGGACTAACTTTATCGGAAACTGACTTTCTGCTAACGGGATCCTATAACTGTTTCCTTGAATAGTATCATATAATGTTTTCATTGAATTAATCATATAATGCATTCATTGAATGAGATCATATAATGATGACTTTTTAAAAATATTTAAACGCACATAAAATAAAAAAATAATATAGAAAAAAATAAAAAATTAAATAAAAAAATTTTCTCAAGTAATTTTGTATCCAAACACTAAACCAGACCACTAAAACAGCAGAACCAAATCATTACATTACACAACATTTATAAAATGAACCACAATTTATTTTTTAAATGTAAAGAATTAAAGGTCGTTGGCTCAGCTTTAGTATATACTAAGTATATATTAAAGGTAATAATTAAGTTTATCGAATAAGTTATCAGCTTTAGTAGATGTATTGCATCTATTAAAGGTAATAAAGTTGAAAATAATATATATTCGCTTTAAACCTTTCATATACTATTAAAACAAAAATTCATATAATTTAATACAATTCAATATAATTTAATATATGTCTCGCCAATTATCTGTTCTTTCATTCAATATTGACACAAATATTAGTCGTACAGAAGATGGATTTGCAACAGCAAGTCACCCTAATTGGAAAGTCAGTAAAAGAATACCAAATATTATTCGTGTTGTCAGATCAATTAATCCTGACATTGTCCAATTCCAAGAAGGACGTACAGTAATGTTATCCAATGGTCAAATAGATTCAGTAACTCCTCTTGTCAATGAATTCAAAGAAGATTATCATGTAATTACAGCATCTTATAATCCAACTAGTAGATCATTTGTTTACATTTCATGTTTCTCTAAAAAAAAATTTAAATTACTCAATCACGAATCTTACTATTTAACAGAAACTCCTTTGGAATGTAAAACACATGAGCAAATGAAAGAGTATGAAGGTAAATCCGATGAAGAATTAATTAGTCTCAAAAAAAAATGGACTCAATTGAATGGATTCGAAGAATTTGAGAAATCTGTTTTATGGGCAGAACTCGAATGTCTTGAGACTGGTTCCAAAATTGTTTCAGTCAATGTTCACTTAGGAATTGGTGATAAACATCGTCTCTATGCATCTGAAAAAATAAACAAACTATTTACATTTATTGGTGACAAAACACAAAATATTGTTATGACTGGTGATTTCAACACATTCCCCGATTGGAAAGGACCTGAACAATTAGAAATAATTAAATCACCAGATTTATCTAAGAAAATTCGTTATATTCCTGATTATAGAAATTCTGTTAATTATGATGATGCTAAAGAAATGGTTCATCAATCAACCTTCCACTTTTATCCTTACGATTATGGAGTTAATGAAAAATTAGATTTTGTAAAAACAGAAATGGCTCAAATTCACGAATCTGTGAAAGCAAATAATGTTGAAGAAACAAGAAATAAAATAAATTCCGTTTTTAAAAAATGTTGTAATGATGAATCATCATATCCATTGGGAGGACAACTTGATCATATCTTTTATAACAATTTAAAACCAGTTTATGATTATGCATTTCTTGTTCCATCTTGGAATCATGATATTAAATCGGTTCCATTTGAATCAAGTCCCTTAAAGCAAATTATATGCGATAATTTAGACCAGAATACACCAGTTTTTGCATCGGACCATCAACCACTCTTAGGTTTGTTTGAATATTAATTTATTTTATTTGAAAAAATATTGAAGATAAAATATTAACCAGCAAGTTTCTTTATATAATTATATTAGTAAACAACTAAATAGTATTTAATATGACTGAGATTAACGAAATGGATAAAATAGATAATATAATAGTAGCAACACAATATTATTTAATGGCACAAAAATATAAAAAAGAAGGAAAATTAGAAGATGCTGAAAAATATTATTTAATGGCTATTGAAAAAAAAGATTCAAGAGCAATGAATGATTTGGGTATATTTTATCATAAACAACGAGAACTTCAACTCGCTGAAAAATATTATTTAATGGCAATTTCTTATGATAAAAAATATAGTAATAATTTGGGGATATTATATGCTGAAGAAAATAACTTTGCACTTGCTGAAAAGTATTATTTAATTGCCATAGAAAATAATGATCATAAAGCATTAAATAATTTGGGTAATTTGTACAAAAAGCAACATAAATATAATCTTGCTGAAAAATATTATTTGGAATCCATTCAAAAAGAGTGTAAATCAAGAACTATGCATAATTTGGCTCTCATTTACAAAGAACAAAAAAAACGAGATCTTGCAGAAAAATATTTATTGGAATCTATCCAATGTGACAATGATAGTCTTGTAACCTCAGATAGTGCAATAGATGATTTGAGTAGAATGTATGGTAATAATTATATCAAATTATATTACAAACTTAGTTCTCTAAATAATAATAATAATAATACACTAAAGGAAAAATTAGCTGATTTATTAAAAAGTAAATCAGTCAAAAATTTTCATAATAAACTAAAGTTTTTATCAAAGAATGGGTCTTGTCCGATATGTCTTGATGATAATGTTATAACGATACCATTAGAATGTGCACATTTTTATTGTTGTGATTGTTATTCTAGACAACATAAAATATGTGCATTGTGTGACAACTAAATAAATAAAATAAAATTAGAGATAAATAGCACTCCCAGAAGTGTAAAGTTGCTTGACCAGTTCATTTTCTCCTCGAAAAGGAACCAATTCAGTTCCAAGTTCTTCCCTGACTTCCATCAAAAGTTGTCCAAGAATATTTTGGCCAGAACCATCATGATCATCTCCCCAAAAAGCATCGCCCTTTTCCGGAAGATGCTCAACCAAATAGGCTGATCCAGTCTTCAAGAGGATATCCAAAAGGTCAGCATTTTGTTCATACTTCTTGAGCAAAACACTTCTCATGACATTTCTCTTGACCTCCTCCCAATCACCCCTCAAAGTAATCTGCCTTCCAACTTTCTTGGCGTCTTCTGCACTAAGGCCGGGATCAACGAACTTTTCAACATCTTCCAACTTGGTACACTTGTTTGCATGGAAGGCGTGTTCAGCTGTTGGGAAACAAAACTCTTGTCCCAAAACTTCCATCTTGATTGGTGACGGATGGTAGTTACAGAAACTGTGAGTCTCGAAGATGCCATTCTTGTATGGAATCCATTCCTCGATCTCCGAATCGTAGGCAAAAATCATGAAATCAGTGCATTCGAGGCCGTCGTAAAAGAGGACAAAATACTTGGTCCCGGCAGACATTTCCTTCAATTCGGTTGGCTTCAAGACATCAGTCTTGATGTGATTGTTGAATCCGTGAATGTAATAAAGCTTCTGGTAATCCATTCTTTGAAAAATCGATATAAAATTTAAGCAAAAAATTTAAACAAAAAATTTAAGTAAAAAATTTAAGTAAAAATCAAGTTAAAGTGAGTGATAAGGACAAAAAGCTAATAGATCTTTCAGTATATTTAATTTATCAACTTTTTGATTATAATATATTCATAATATAAAACTATAATAATGGGTATTAAGGGTTTAGTAAAATGGATTGATACATATGCATCCTCAGGAATTAAAATGATTAATTTTGATAAAATGAAAAATAAAAGATTGGGGATAGATGCCAGCATATTAATGTATAGGGCTGAACTAGCTATTAAAGGCAGTGGTTTCGAAATGAGAAATGATTCTGGAGATATAACAAGCCATTTGTATGTAATATTTTTTAATACAGTTAAAATGCTGCAAAATAATATTTTACCAATATATGTATTTGATGGCAAACCTAATGAATTAAAAAACAAGCTCCTGGAAGAAAGAGAAATTAAAAAAGAAAAAATTAGAGAAATAATTAAAAATAAAAATAAAAAGTTAACAATGGAACAGACCAATAAATTGGAATTACAAACCTTTAGCATAAATGACAAGATGCACGACGATTTAGTTAAAATGTTAGATTTAATGGGTATTCCATGGATACAATCAGAAAATGAAGCGGATTCTTTATTGGCTTACATGAACATTAATGGTTATATTGACGGTGTAATTAGTGAAGATACAGATATATGCATTTTTGGTGCAACAGATTTGTATAAAAACGTTTTTACACACATGAATATTAAAACTACCAAAGTTGACAAGACTAAACATCTCATCCAACACATACAATATCAAAATATTTTAAAAGAATTAAAATGGTCAAGAGAACAATTTGTAAGTTTAGCCATATTATTAGGATGTGACTATGCGCCACATATTAAAGGTATTGGTATGGTATCTGCAACTGAATTAATTAACAATAAAAAAAGTTTGGAGGAAATAAGTGAAGAGCAATCATTGACACCTGAAGAAATTAAAATAATAAATTATGCAAAAAATTTTATCCTAACAGATAGCTTAGCGCAAGAAAAAGAAATCATAGATAAATTAGAAAATTTAAAATTTGGTCCTATTCACAAGAACAAATTATATGATTTTATGGTTAACGATAATCAAATAGACAAAGATAGAATAGTCAAAGGTATTAAGAACATCACAAAGGCCTTACAAACATTTAAAATAATAAAAATTTAAATTTTTTATTTTTTTATTTTTTTATTTCAATAGGTAAATCAGTTTTCCAACACAATAGATGTAAATAAATCCATTGCAAATCATTGCCTTATCATAATATTCGGCTCCAGAAAAGCGTCTACCTGCTAGACCATTGCCGAGTCCCGTAACAAGGAGAGCCCAAGTTGAAAAAATATTCAAACCCAGAATTGCCAGCAATGTGGAAAAAGTGGATCGTGTGTAATAGTAGTCAACAACACTCAAACAAACCAAACCGAAAGGAAGCAACACGACGCTCATTGTTTTATTTTTATTATTGTTATTATAAAATATAAAGTTAAATCAAAAAGTATATTATAAAGTCAAAATTAACAGTCTTAAGCAATCATTAAGTAATATCAATTTTTTTTACAAAACATCTATATCACTTTTGATATTTAGTTATGATAAAAAGATTGAATTAAACAAATAAAATATAGGTTTAT
>Ga0182016_10004859_pt1 | contig 14710 bp, 15 predicted proteins | sample 712S2MmetaG_FD_120491 | JGI IMG/M metagenome (GOLD analysis project Ga0182016, IMG submission 120491) | Permafrost microbial communities from Stordalen Mire, Sweden - 712S2M metaG | ecosystem: Environmental > Terrestrial > Soil > Wetlands > Permafrost | place: Sweden: Stordalen | collected...
CATCCAGTTGCCTGGAACCGTAATATTGCACGAAGCTGTTGAGCCGCTTGTTGAACGCTTTCTTGCAGACCTGTGCGTGGATGGTGTCTCGAATCTTCTTCCAGCGTTTGAGGGGTGCCGCTTTCAGTTTGCCCATCTCGGCAATCTTGATTGCCCGGTCAAAAGCGACCCAGGCCATCACCTTTGAATATGTGAAGTGCTTTGGACCGCCGCGAACCTCCCATATGCCTTCATCGGGAAGTTCCCAGATGGTCTCCAGGTGTTCGACGAGCAATCGCAACAGGTCGAAATCATCATCCGTGATGCGCCCAAGTTTGCAGTAACTCCAGAAGGATGCGTCCAGCACCTCCCCGTAAATATCAAGCTGAAGCTGTTCTGAAGCAGCATTGCCCACGCGAACCGGAGACGAATGTTCGTATCCGCAAAGACACTTGATCTCATGCTCGGCAAGCATCCGCTCCCCGTGAATTCCGTACATGATCTGTACGCGGTCCGGACTCCCGGCAACCGTTCGGCGCAGCCAATGCATCCACTCGCGCGCCTCGTCGTAGTAGCCGCCGTTCATAAAAGCCAGAAGCGTGAATGTCGTGTCCCGTAGCCAGCAGTAGCGATAGTCCCAGTTACGTATGCCGCCAATGTCTTCTGGAAGCGAAGTGGTAGGCGCTGCCGTGATCCCGCCGGTGGGGCGATAGGTGAGCGCCTTGAGCGTAATGAGCGAGCGCTCCACAACCTCGCGATACTCGCCTCGGTACGTGCATATAGAGGCCCAGTCCTTCCAGAATTTGCGCGTTTGCCGGCATAACCGGTTCACATCCACGGGCTCGTGTGCGCTGCGTTCACGATAATCACCGTAGGTGCCGTACGTAAGCACAAACGAAATGGTCTGTCCGGCGCGAACCACAAACTCGCTTACCGTTTTCAGACCTTCTCCTACAAGTGGAGCCACAGTCTCCAGGCTGACGGAGTCTGGCCCTGCCACGGCCCGTATGCCCGTTTTCGTGCGAGTGACCCAGGGTATCGCCTCTCCATAGCAGAATCGAAGCGCAAGTTCGCTTCTCATGGAAACCGCTCCGCGTACTCCCTTCACAATCCGGATCACGTGAGAATGCTTTTCCCTCACCGGCATGAAATCGATGACCTTGACAACGCCTTCTTTCGTTTCATGCGTGGTCTCAAGGATCAGCGTGTGTTCCTCATACCTGCGGACAGATCGCACCACCTTCTGTTGCGGCGCGACGCGCCAGAAACCATTTTGACTGGATCCCAGCAACTTCGCGAAGCAGGCGGCAGAACCGAAATTCGGCCAGCAGAGCCAGTCAATCGATCCGTTGCGTCCGACCAATGCCGCGGTTTCGCAGTCTCCAATCAGCGCGTAGTCTTCAATCTTCATAGTTTCATTGCACTCTTGAGCAGGGCTCGCAGACTTCCGCACATAGCAACGCCCAGCCCTGCGGTATCATCACAGGCTATTCGATGCAGTTCTCGTCGCGATTGACTGGTTAGTAGAAGAATCCTCGCGGATCCATGTCCACGATCTTCCAACCTTTGGCACCGTTCTCTAGTTCGAAGCGGAGCTGGCCCTGGTGCAGCGACGTGCGGCCTCCGCCGCGCGGAGTGTTTTCAACCTGGAAGTCGGCGAGCATGACGCCACGTCCGTTATCCTGCGAGATCTGGAGGATGTGGTAGGTGACGCGGAAGCTCTCATAGCGGGTAAAGTAGGCGTCCACCTGATCTGAGAAGCTGAGGTATCCATCCATCTTGCCAGCGTCAAACGTTGAGAGCAGCACGCGCTGCGAGTGGGCTTCCAGGCCGTCGCGAATGTGACCGAGAACCACGGCGGCCGCGCGCTCGTCAAAGACCGCCTGCTCGGCAGCAACCGCTGGCATCTTCTTTCCGCTCCGGGCGGAAAGCGGCTGAAGGGCAATAGGCGTGAGAACGAAAGCGAGAAGCAGGAGCAGGACGAAAACTCGAGCGCGTCTGGTCACGTTGCAATCTCCTGAGGCAACACGGCTGCCTTAGCAGGATAAAACAAGCGGGCCGCAGGTATTCAGAAAAACGCCGCCGCATCTAACCTGATGCGGTTCGGCCGAAGCGGATATTGCTTTTCTGGCCGGGAGAAGACGATGTCATTGACGGAATACGAACGCAAGCGGAAGTTCGAAAACACCCCGGAGCCAAAGCCGGTGGAGGCTGCTGGCGCGGGTTGGCGCTTTGTGGTGCAGAAGCACAGGGCTACGCAATTACATTACGACTTCCGGCTCGAGTTGGATGGAGTGCTGAAATCGTGGGCGGTGCCGAAAGGGCCATCGCTCGACCCCGCGGACAAGCGTCTGGCGATGGAGGTGGAAGATCATCCGGTTGAGTACATCGCATTCGAGGGCCGTATACCGGAAGGCAACTACGGCGCTGGAACCGTGATGGTGTGGGATCAGGGCACATGGGACCCGGTCGGCGTCGAGGGAAAGAGTGATGAACAACGTGCTGCTCACGCACGCGCGATCCTGGAAAAAGGCGATCTCAAGTTCGAATTGCATGGAGCGAAGCTCAAAGGCAGCTTTGTGCTGGCGAAGATGCGCTCACGTAGGCCGGGCAGCAAAGGAACGGAGTGGCTGCTGATCAAGCATCGTGATGAGTGGGTCGAGGCAGGCTATGACATTGATGCGCATGACGGCTCAGTGCTGACCGGACGCTCGATGGACGAGATTGCGGCAGACAAGAAATCCGACGAGTGGGGGACGAAGAAAAACCTAAGCAAAGCGGAGGTCGCAAAGCAACATCGACATGTATCGATGGATTGGAAGAAGCTGGCGGGCGAGGTCAAGGGAGCAGTAAAAGGAGAGATGCCGGACGTGGTGCATCCCATGCTGGCGACGCTCGCAGAGGAGCCTCCGCAGGACGGGGATGACTGGTTGTACGAAATCAAATGGGACGGCTACCGGGCGCTGGCGTTTATTGAAGGTGGCAAGGCGCGGCTGGTGTCGCGCAATCAGAATGATCTGACGGAGGCGTTTGCCGAGGTTGCGGCGGAACTGCCAGGACGCGTGCGGGCGCGTCGCGCCGTTCTGGACGGAGAGATTGTGGCGCTGGACGAGCAGGGCCGCTCAAGCTTCAGCCTGATGCAGCAGCGCACGGGAATCGGCAAGAACGGTCGAACATTGCAGCGCGCACACACCGGGATTCCGATTTCGTTTTACGCCTTCGACCTGCTGCACGTCGATGATTGGTCGCTGATGACTGTGGAGTTAGAGGAGCGAAAGCGTCTGCTGCGCGAGGCGCTGGCAAGTGACGCAAGAGTGCGCTACTCCGAGCACTTCGACGATGGCGAAAAGCTGCTGGCCGCCGCCCGTGAGCAGGGACTGGAAGGCATTGTGGCCAAGCGGCGGGATTCGCACTACGAGCAGAAACGCTCCGGCCAGTGGCGCAAGATCAAGATCACGCAAACGGAAGAATGCGTCGTCGCCGGATGGACGGAGCCGAAAGGTAGTCGCGAATATTTTGGCTCGCTGGTGCTGGGACTCTACGACAAAAAGGGAAAGCTGATCTCAGTGGGACAAGCCGGTACGGGTTTCACTCGCGAGACCGAAGCAGAACTTTTCAAGCTGCTGAAAGCACGCGAGACAAAGCAGAATCCGTTTGCGGACAAAGTGCAGTCCTCACGTGGTGTCCACTTTGTAAGGCCGGAACTGGTCGCGCAGATCAAGTTCACGGAGTGGACGCATGAGGGACAGAAGGGCGGCGTGAAGATGCGGGCACCAGTCTTTCTCGGGCTGCGGGCGGATAAGACGGCAAAAGAGTGCAAGGCTGCGTGAGGGCAAACGCCGGTATCAAAGGTTGAACGTCAATCGCGTCTACCCCTGCTTCTCTTCGAGTTCGGTCCAGCGATTTAGGAGCTGATCCAGAGCGGCGCTGGCCTCTTCCAGTTCGGACTGAGCGGCAATAAGTGCGGTCGCATCAGTTTGAATTGCAGAGTCGTTGAGCACGGCCTGTGCCGTCGCCAACCGCGCCTCGACCATTGCGATTTGCAACTCGATCGCGGCGTACTCGCGAGCTTCTTTATAGGAGAGTTTCTTCTTCGGTGCTGCCATCGCACCGGCAGACGGCGCAGGACTCGATCCGTTTGATCCGCTGCGTTTCATGCGCCCTTGCTGGTCGCGCCATTCTTCCCATTGCATGTAATCGGCAAAGGTCGAGGCGTTGCCGCGTCCGTCAAGTCCAAGAACAGTCGTGGAAACGCGGTCGAGCAGATAGCGGTCGTGTGTAACAAGGACGAGTGCGCCGCGGAATTCGAGCAGCGTTTCTTCCAGCACCTCCAGCGTGGGGATGTCGAGGTCGTTGGTAGGCTCATCCAGCAGCAGAATGTCAGCGGGTTGCAACATGAGGCGCGCAATCAAGACCCGGGCGCGCTCTCCTCCACTGAGTCGGCTGACAGGCTGATTAAGCTGCTCGGATGTAAAGAGAAATCGGTCGGCCCATGCTGCAACGTGAATGACGCGATCCTGAAAAACAACAGCATCGGAATCCGGTGCGAGGGCGCGGCGAAGAGTGAGCGACGGATCGAGTTCGCGCTGCTGCTCGAAGTAAACGATCTTCAGATGGTCGGCGGTCTTGACCGTTCCCGCATCGGGCTTGAGCTCTCCCTGCAGCAGGCGGAGCAGCGTGGTTTTGCCGCTGCCATTCGGGCGGACCAGGCCGACGCGCATTCCGTTGGTGATCACAAAGTTGAGATCATTGATCAGCGGGCGGTCCTCACTGAATTGATAAGCGAGGCCTTCGATTTCTACCAGCCGCTTGCTTTGGCGTCCCGTGCCGGAGAAGTCAAGATCGGTGCTGGCCGTTCTGGTGCGCGAGCGAAGTTCGCCAAGTTCGCCGATGAGTTCGTGAGCACGGTCAATGCGAGCCTTGGATTTACCGCGACGCGCGCGTGGACCGCGGCGCAGCCATTCAATTTCCGTGTGGACGCGGTTCTCCAACGCCTCCTGATGACGCGCCTGGGCGTGCATCCACCGCTCTTTCGCCTCCAGGAACTGCGAGTATGTTCCCGCGATGCGGAAGATTCCGTCCGGATACACGCGGGCGAGTTCCGCGGTTTCAGAGGCAACGTTCTCCAGAAAATAGCGGTCGTGCGAAACCACCACGCAGGCGAAGTTGGCCTGCTGCAATAGCTGTTCAAGCCACTCGATTCCCGCCAGGTCCAGATGGTTGGTAGGCTCATCAAGCAACAGAATCTCGGGTGCAGTGACCAGGGCCTCGGCAATGGCGAGACGTTTGCGCCAGCCGCCGGAAAGCGATTGCGCTTCGGCGTTGAAATCCTCAAATCCGGCGCGCCCCAGCGTCTCATGCAGTCGCGCATCGCGCTCAAGAGCAGGCACCAGCGAATCGGCGAGCGCAGCCTCGATCACCTGCGTGATAGTAAGTCCGGGGGCGAAAACGGATTCCTGCGGAACGTAGGCAAGGGTGGCGCGTTTGCGCAACGCCACCTCTCCCTCATCGGGCGAAATCAGTCCGGCAAGAATGCGCAGCAAAGTCGATTTGCCGGAACCGTTCGGACCGATGAGAGCGATGCGATCACGCTCATTCACCGTAAATGAGACGTTACGGAAGAGCGGCTCAGCGCCGAAGGCTTTCGACAGATTTTGGGCGTTGAGAATCGGAGGCATTGTATTGAGGATAGCAGGTGTTTCTATTTCTTCCGGCAAACCAGGTCGCCGGTGCCGATAGGCACGAGCACCGAATCTACGCGCTCATCGCGCAATGCGCGATCCAACATCGGCCGCAACGCCGCCTGGTGGCTGATGGCGTTGTCGGCGACGAGCAGCCCGCCTGAGACCATGCGCGGTACAACCAGGTCAAAACACGGATCGTAAATATCTTTCTCCGCGTCAAGGAAGCAGAAGCCAATACCGCCGTACTTTGGCAGCAGCGTGAGCGCGTCGCCGTGAATGAGATCGATGACGTCAGAGACCCCGGCGGCGGCGAATGTTGCGCGAGCGAGCTCCACCTTGGCAGCGTCAATCTCAAAGGTCGTCACCCGGCGGCCGGCAGCCCGTGCGGCGAGGGCAAGCCACAAGGTGGAGTACCCCGCGCTGGTGCCAATCTCAAGGCACGGCCCTGCGGGAGCCGACGCCGCGAGGATCGCTATAAATCGTCCAGCATCAGGCGGAACCTGGCGCAAACGCTTGCTGAGCGGAGTGCCGTCCGTGCGGTCGCGGAGGTCAATAGCCTCGAGTTCGCGCATACGGGCCTGCATGGCGGGAGTGATCTGTTCGAACATGGTTGCTCATTCTATCGCAAGAATCCCCACCCCCGACTCGCACCAGCATGCGAGTTGAAGATGGGGCACCAAAGTTACGTTCAGTGAGCTGCCTTTACGCTCCCACTTCGTCTCCCCAGCTTGAACGCTGATACTTGCCGGAGCCCACGTTCAGAATGCACTCTTCCAGAACGTCGAGTGCGACATCGGCCTGCTGCTTGCTCACGATTAGCGGCGGGCTCAGGCGCAGGGTGTTGGAGCCGCAGCCGAGGAAGAGAATTCCTCTCTCGAAGGCCATCTCCACCACGTGGTCGCGCTGCTCTCCTGCCGGTGCCTTGGTGTGTTTGTCAACCACCAGCTCAATGCCGATCATCAGGCCGCGCCCGCGCACGTCGCCCACCAGTGGCAGGCGCTCCGCCCAGTCGCTGGTGCGGTCAAGAATGTAGTCGCCCACCTCGCGGGCGTTCTGCATGGCTTCGCGCTCAATGATGTCAATGGTTGCCAACGCAGCGGCAATGGCCACGGGATTTCCGCCGAACGTGGAGGCATGCGAACCGGGAACCCAGTCCATGATTTCCGCGCGCGTGATGAGCGCTGAAAGCGGCAGGCCGCTGGCAATGCCCTTGGCGACGGTAATCATGTCCGGCGCAACGCCGGAGTGCTCGATGGCCCACCACTTCCCGGTGCGACCCATGCCAGACTGCACTTCGTCGACGATCAGCAGTATGCCGAACTTGTCGCAAATGCGGCGAAGCTCCTGCAGGAACGCGGTCGGCGCGGGCAGATATCCGCCCTCACCCTGGAAGGCTTCCACCACGATAGCCGCACACTCCTCGGGCGGAACCTCGGTGCGAAAGACCCAGTCTTCAATGTAGCGTGCGGTATCGCGGGCGTATTGCTCGGGCTCGGTTCCAGCCGGACGGCGGTAGAGATTCGGGTATGGCACATGCACCACGCCCGGAACGAGCGGGGAGAAGCGGCGGCGCTGCTGAACCTTGGAACAGGTAAGCGATAGCGCGCCCATGGTGCGTCCGTGGAAGGCTCCGTGAAAAGCGATAATGTACTGCCGCTTGGTGTGGTAGCGGGCGAGTTTCAGCGCAGCCTCAATGGCTTCAGCGCCGGAGTTTCCGTAATGAATGCGGTGCGGGCCCGGCATGGGCGCAATCTGCGAAAGTCGGGCAGCCAGTTCGGTAAGCTGCGGATAGTAGAAGTCAGTGCCTGACATGTGAATCAGTTCGCCGGCCTGGCGCTGCACCGCAGCAACAACCTCTGGATGACAGTGTCCCGTAGAGGTCACCGCGATTCCGGCGGAAAAATCAAAGAACTCGTTGCCGTCCACATCTTCAATCATGATTCCGTGGCCGCGCTTCGCAACCAGCGGATACGAGCGTGTGTAGGAGGGCGAGATAAGGCGGGCGTCATCGGCGATAACACTCCGCGCGATGGGGCCGGGAAGTTTGGTGCGGATGCGAGGGCTGTCGGCGGGAGCAAGGGTCGAAGGTGGCATGGGTTCCTCCTGAATCTGATCGTTCGATGCAAATGGGAAATGCAGCGCGGGCCTGCTTTCCAGCGGGCGAATACGCGCAACGTGGAATGCAGACCTGAAAGGAAACGCGGGAGATACGGAGGAACTAGTCGCCGGCGAAGAGGTTGGGGCGAGAGAGTGAAGGAGAGCCGATCAATTCAGCGCGCGGAGAAGCAAAACGCGACCAGATGGCGCGCGCAGCAAACATAAGCACCACGTCCGGTGTGCGATGGGGGCGCGAAATCAGTCCAGAGCACGGCATAAAGCACTCCTCTCCCACAAGGTGGCGTGATTATAGACCAATTCTAGTCCATCCTGCAGGGATTATGGTGCGGCAAGGGCGAAGAGCGCTTTCTGCCCGCGAGCAACTCGCAAAAGCTCGCTCGCGGGTCAGAGGGTCACTTATACGTGGCGTTCGTGCGTGTTAGGTAATCGCGGTGGGCCGTGAAATCCACCATGGAACCAAATGCCGGAGGAAACGTACTCAGGGAAAAGCTGTGACTCGGGCGTGGGATGCACCTCACCGGTCAAAGGTTTGATCCACCGCTTTTGCCCAACGGCCTGCCTGATTACAATGGAAACAGCCAATCGAAATTCATCTCTCATCGGCAATCGGAAGCGATCCACTCTAACCACATGACCACAGACCTTACTCCTCCTTTAATTGAACTGCGCAACGTCTCCGTAGTGCGCAGCGGCCGCTCGGTGCTGCATGGCTTGAACCTGCGCATTGAAGCCGGCGAGCATGTCGCCATCATGGGCCCGAACGGCTCCGGCAAATCCACGCTCATCAAAACCATCACTCGCGAGCTTTACCCGCTCTTCGACCCCAGTTCGTCGATGCGCCTCTTCGGGCAGGAAACGTGGAATGTACGAGAACTGCGCACCATGCTCGGAATTGTGACCAATGACATTGACCCCTTCTACGGACGTCCCATCACCGGCGAAGATGCCGTGCTCTCCGGATTCTTCAGCAGCGTCGGCCTGGGCCGCTATCACGAGGTCACGCCGTCCATGTACGAAAAGACCTCCGAGGTAATGACGTGGCTTGAGATCGCGCACTTGGCCGGGCGCGTAATCGGCGAAATGTCTTCCGGCGAGGTTCGGCGCGTCATGATTGCCCGTGCCCTGGTCCACGCGCCGCGGGCTCTGCTGTTTGACGAACCAAGCAACAGTCTCGACGTCTTTGCGCAGGTCGAGCTTCGTCACACCATGAGCAAGCTTGCCCAATCCGGAATCGCCCTGCTGCTGATCACGCACCATCTGCCGGACGTGGTTCCGGAGATTGAGCGTGTCATCTTCATGCGCGAAGGACGCATCTTCGGCGACGGCGCAAAGTCCGAGTTGCTGAGTGCCGAGTGGCTGGGCAGGCTTTTCGGATGCCCCGTGCAGGTGACGCGTCAGGGTGGTTACTATCACCTCGTTTCCTGACTTTTCCTTAGCCACCGCGCACTCACGTTGCAGCCCCCGTGCCAGCACCTTAGAATCAGAGAGCAAACATCCATATACACTGTTCTGGTTTGATTTCTGCAATAAAGGAAGATAATGGCGCTCAACCTATACAACTCACTTAGCGGCCGGATTGAAGAATTTGCACCGGCAGCGGACAATACCGTTCGCTTCTACGCCTGCGGCCCCACGGTTTATGACTACGGCCACATTGGCAACTTCCGCACCTTCGTCGCCGTGGATGTGCTGCGCCGCTGCCTGCGCCAGAGTGGATTCAAGCTGATGCACGTCATGAACATCACGGACGTGGATGACAAGATCATTCGCAACGCCAACCAGCGCGGCGTGCCCATTGGCGAGTACACAAAGAAATTCGAGAAGGCGTTCCTGGAAGACATGGATTCACTCGGCATTGAGCAGCCGGAGCGCATCGCGCGCGCCACTGAACACATTCCAGAGATGGCGGAGTTCATTCGCAAGCTGGCAAAGAAAAAAGTTGCCTACAAAGCAGAAGACGGCTCGTGGTACTTCCGCATTGACAAGTTCAAGGGCTACGGCAAGCTGAGCAAGAAGGACTTTGCCGGCATGACCGACGGCGGCGGCGGGCGCATGGATGCCGACGAGTACGAGAAAGATGACGCCCGCGACTTCGCGCTCTGGAAGGCTCCGAAAGAGGGCGAGGCTAGCTGGCAAACCGAGATCGGCCCAGGCCGACCGGGATGGCATATCGAGTGCTCCACAATGGCCATGGAGTATCTCGGCGAGACCTTTGACCTGCATGCTGGCGGCGAAGATCTCTTGTTTCCCCACCATGAAAATGAGATTGCGCAAAGCGAGTCGCTCACCGGCAAGACCTTTGCGCGCCACTGGATGCATGTACGCTTTCTGCTCGTGGAAGGCCAGAAGATGTCGAAGTCCCTGGGCAACTTCTACACCCTGCGCGATCTCGTTCTGATGGGACACAAGCCGTCGTCCATCCGTTTGCTGCTTGCATCCGTTCCCTACCGCAAGCAACTGAACTTTACCTTTGACGGATTGACGCAGGCGGCAAACTCCGTGGAGCGTCTGCGCAACTTCAAACTGAGGCTGGAAAGCTCTCACTGGGAGCCAGGCACAAACCCGGAAATTACGGAGCTTGCGAAAAAAGCGGTCGTAGAAATGCGAGCCGGTCTCGACGACGACCTGAACACCGCGCAAGCTTTAGCCTCAATCTTCGATCTGGTCCGCGACGTCAACGCCGCTGCCGATCATGGCAAGGTGAAGAAGGACGATATCGCCGCAATCCTTGAAGCTCTGCACAAGTTCGACGAGATTTTTGCCGTGCTCGTGGACGTGGACGCCGCCCATGTCAAGGCAATCGTGGATTGGGCGAAGTCCGAAGGATTGGAAGAGAAGATCACCCCGGCAGCCCTGGAGATGGCCAGGAGCGCCGCGCTCAGCGATGCGCAGGTGGAAGAGATGGTGGTGAAGCACTCCGAAGCCCGCAAAGCCAAGGACTTCAAAACCAGCGACGCGGTTCGCGATGAACTGCTGGCTCAGGGCATCGTGCTGGAGAACACCAAGGACGGAGTGCGCTGGAAACGAAAGTAGATGTCACCCGCGGAGGCCTGTACTTCGTTGAGCACGGATCCCGATTGGCGTGACTCAGAATTCCGTTGGCCACTGCCGCGCGGAATGGAACACCCTCAATATTTCAACTGTCTTCTCGCGGACACGATAGGGAATGACGTAGGGTGTTCCAGGCACAATGAGCTCGCGAGTTCCGGGAACCCTCCCGGCGCGGCCCATTGCAGGATGCTCCGCCAAATGCGCCACCGCCTCTTCGATCCTGCTCAACACATGATCGGCGGCTTCGGGATTGTCTCGCGCAATATGGTCAACCTCGGCTTCGACATTTGACAGGGCGGTTCGCAGCCACCTAACCCGCACGGCGGGATCTTCTCTGGAACGTCTTCTTCACTTCTTCGTCGGAGGCAAATTCTCCTCGGTCTGCCTCGGCGACGGCCTTCCGGGTCTCCGCAATCTGCCATTCGTTCAACGCAATATAGTCACGCACGGCCTCCGCAATAAGAAAGGAACGGCTCCGTTTTGTGGCATCGGCAAGTTTGTCGAGCTGCTCGGTCAGCTTCGGCTCCAGCCTCAGGGTGAGAACTTTAGATTCGGCCATAGACATCGCCTCGAATACAAATGATAGTATTGTATTCGCCTGTATTCAACAGGAATGTCAAACAACTTTACGCACGACCGTTGATCTTCGCCCACCACCAGCGCACTCCGACGAAGAGAAAGCGCCAGTCCTGGAAGAACTCCGGCGGCTTGCCTTCAAACGCGTGTCCAACAAACTGGAGCACCCATCCAGTTACGAAAAGAATCGCCGCCGCCTGCCATGCACGGTGATAAAAGGGAGTCGCCAGCAGAGTCACCAGCGAGAGCAGTATCAGCGGAATGCCAAGCGTATGGCAAAGGCGGTTGACCGGATGCTGATGGCTGCTGGAATATTGCGCGATCCATTGCTCGCTCGTGCGATTGCCTAGCATGGCTCAGAATTATAGCGAACAGCAGAGCTGCCGGTATGCGGGCGCCCTCAGTCCCCGCTCGGCTCCACTGGCTCCAGATCGAGAGCTTCTTTTTCCACGGACGCATGCCGCACCTTGGCTCCCGTCACAAGAATGACCGAGACGATCACCACAACCGACCCGGCAAGCATATAACCATCCATCTTCTCGCCATGCAGCGTGCAGCCGATCAGGAGCGCAATAATCGGATTGACGTAGGCATAGGTGGCCACCTTCGATATGACCACGTTCCTCAGCAGCCAGACGTACGCAGTGAATCCGATCAGCGACCCCGCAAATACAAGGTAGACAACGGCCCAGAGTGAGCTGGCTTCCCAGGTGGCCCGATGTGTGTCGCCGATGAGCAGCGCAAGCGTGCCGCTGAGAAGCCCGGCAATCAGCATCTGCCACCCACTCGCCGTGTACGGATCAACCGCCATATGCCAGCGCTTCGTAAGAATCGATCCGGACGCCCAACTGACGCTTGAAAACAGTACAAGCAGGGAGCCGAAGAGTTGACGCTTGCCGAAGTTGGCGTGACCGGAGATGTCAGGCATAGCAGGATCGCGACTCCCAGAACCCCGAGCTCAATTCCAGCAAGTCCACGCCGCGACAGCCGGTCGGTGCTATGGCTCATGCGCTCAAGAATCAGAAACCAGAGCGGGGTGACAGCGATGAACAGAGCTGCCAGTCCTGTCGGGATGTAGGTCTCTGCCCAGCCGAGAACAACGTTGGCGGTGACCAGAAGAAGAGTCCCAATGATCGCCAGTCGGATGAGGTCGCGGCGCGGAACCGTAATGCGATGTCCCCGAGCGGCGCGATAGCCGAGCATCAGAACTCCGGCCGTTGTGAAGCGAAGCCCGCCCATCAGCAGCGGCGTCAGATGATCAACCGCCAGACGGATGGCAAGGTATGTGGAACCCCACAGGACGTAAACCAACGCGAACGCGGTGACGACGTGCAATCGTATGGGAGTGTTGGGAGACATGGGAACACTCCAACTTTAGCAGGTCGCCCCCGCGTCAGCGACTGGCAGCGAAGCGTTACCCATGCGTCAGCGACTGGCAGCGAAGCGTTACCCCCGCGCTTCAAGCATGAATCTCACCGCGCACTTGTAAGTAGCGAGCGCAAGCGGCAGAATCAATAGCTATGCAAGCGCACGGATTCGAGCAAGGCTCCACGGTGCTGTTGACGCTGCACTCGCCACGGCAGAAATTTTTCGGCGTGCTCGTGCAGTTCGCCTCGGCGGGCGTGGAACTGCGTGGCGTACCCTTGGAGTCTCTGGAGGACTTGGCTCGGCAGATTCGCGCCGGTCAGCATGCCGGAGCCTCAACCTTGTTCTTCCCCATGCATCGCGTTGAACGCATGGAGTTGGACGAGGCGTCAGGCGATCTGCCCTCGCTGGCCGAAAGCTTTGCGTCCAACGCGGGCCGCACCGTGCATCAGGTCTTCAGTGAGTTCGCCGCCTGCAAGGGGCAGCCGTGAAGAACCAGTTCTGGACCACTCCAAACCAGTTGACGCTGATGCGTCTCTTCTTTATCCCATTCATTAACATCGCCATTGTGGAGCATCGCTACCACACGGCGCTCGTGCTGGTGGTCATCGCCGGGCTCAGTGATGGGCTGGACGGAATGGCCGCCCGTCTGCTCCACCAGAAGACCAAACTTGGCGAGTATCTCGACCCGATCGCTGACAAACTGCTGCTCAGCTCCTTGTTCCTGGTCATGTCTTCAAGCCAGATGATTGCATGGCCTTACACCGTGATGGTGTTTTCGCGCGACTTGGGAATCCTGATTATTTCAGCGCTGCTCTACACCGTAGGTCTGCGCGACTTCCGCCCCGGAATCTTCGGCAAGATCAACACAGCCTGTCAGATAGCGGCAGTCTTTTTCGCCCTGCTTGCCAGGGTCTACCTGCAGGAATGGGTCTGGATGACCCGCCAGGTTCTTCTCTATGGAGTGTTCGCCTTCACCCTGGCTTCGGCAATTCACTACGTGTTCCTCACCGGCCAGAGGCTAAAGAAACTGCAGTTAGCAAAGTGAAACACCGATCAGCATGTCAGACAGATTTAATGAACTTTCATTCATATTACGTTGACATATCACAGTCAGTGCGATAAACCATTGTCGTTCGACCATCTTCATTCTTTATTTTCTTAGCGGAAGGACTTATATATGACCGCCATCGAAGAGCATGAAATAGAAATGGCAGAAGACAAGTGGGTTCACGAAGTAATCGAAGAACTTGAGGAAGAAGTAGAACTGGAAATGCACTTTCAGGATTGCATCCCAGGCCGTTGCACCTGCAATGAAAAGAAGGAAGCTGAAGACCTCGTAACGGTATAGGCTTCCGCCCGAAAGGGCTTATTACTCTATAGGAAAGTCGCGGCGTTCATGACTCCGCCTGCTCTTGCGCAGACTTGAGCAGGCGGAGTCGTTTTCGTCTTGGGCGCTGGCCTACCAGGGCGCAGGACCGGGAGCATGATTTCCGTGTCCGTCAAGCACATGGTGTTCGCGCTCTGCGGCAGCGTCAATCACCTTGTAACGCTCGGGAACCTCGAACAGTGTAGCTGCTTGGTCGCCGCGCTTGATCTTCGTGACTGAGGTCGTGAACTCGCCGGCCCACGGATCGCGATGCAGGCTGCGCATGACCACTTCCAGTTCGGGAGAGAACCACTGCTCGCTGACGATGTCGATGGGACGATCATTGCCGATCTGTCCGGCGGGCAGGGTGGTGATGACGCGTGTACCGGTAGCGCGGAAGCCAAGGATCATCTGCTCGCCGAGATTTTCAGTTCGCACGGGATTGGGCGCGGCTAGAAGTGGCTGATCGATGCGCATGGTGGGGGCGCTGGCTACTCCGGTATCTTCGGGCAGGAAGCCGGAGTTGAGGCGGGCAGACTGACCTCCGCCGGGGGTAGCGGCGGACTGG
>Ga0182016_10004860_pt1 | contig 14710 bp, 15 predicted proteins | sample 712S2MmetaG_FD_120491 | JGI IMG/M metagenome (GOLD analysis project Ga0182016, IMG submission 120491) | Permafrost microbial communities from Stordalen Mire, Sweden - 712S2M metaG | ecosystem: Environmental > Terrestrial > Soil > Wetlands > Permafrost | place: Sweden: Stordalen | collected...
ACTCACTCTCTCAGATTTCATTTTACTAATTTTCATTTTAAGGATTCAAAGTCAGGAGACACCGCGACACACGGGTCTCAATTATCTCAATTCAGGAAAAAAACCACTCGCGCGGCCAGCCGCGCAAAACGGAAGGAAGAAGACTCAGGCGAGAACGAGGCGGGGCGGAGGTATGGGCGGGTGTTCGGAGAAAGTCCGGGCAAAAGTATCAGCAGCGGTCGGCAGCGGAAAATGCGCCGGGGTGGTTAACGCAAAATCTTCCGTGGCCGGGGGAAATTCAAGCGCCTTGAAAGACGGCGTAAATTCACTCTTCTTCTCCGATTTCTTTCCCGCCGCAATGGCTTTGCAGAGGCAGCAGGGATGTTGGCCATCGAAGGTGCGCGTGACCGCTTGCGCCAGAGAGTCGTGGCGCAAATTCTGCGCCAGCATGGAAGTCCAGGCCAGCGACTGCAAAATTCCCCAATGCAGCCCAATGGAACAGGCCAGCAGCAGAACAAGAATTAATTTTGACAATCGACCCGGCACGGCGGAAACCGTATGCAGGCTGGCGGACGATGTCAAGGCAGTCGTCGGTCGAAACTGTCTCACCGTCTCAATACCTTGTGGAGCGGAAAAGCTGAGCGCGCACTCCGTGCGCGAGGAGGGAGGCGGTCAAAAAAAAGGCGCGCTCGGAGAGCGCGCCCGACCCAAGCTGGCAATTTATGCGGAGTCAACCGATGCCGCAATATCTTTGGGGGCTAGTTCGGTTTGTGAACGCTGTGGCAGCCCTTGCAGTCCACCGCTTGCTTATAATGAGCCACGGCCCCCGGTGCGCCTTTTTCCAACTCCTCCGCCGCCGCGAGCAACTTGCCGGTTTTATCCTTCCAACTGGCCTCGTCGCCCTTGGGCGGCTTGGTCATGGCTAGCTTCTTATACGAATCGACGAGTTTCTTAATTTCGTCGGGGGTCGCGGTGCCGTCGATCGCCTTTTTGCAGACCGCATCGACACCCTTGGGGGCTTTATGATAGGTCTTCATCACCTCTTTGATCGTGTCCTCGTCGTCCGCTGCCTGCAAACGACAGACCAACGCGGTGGCCGCAAGAATTCCCGTGACGAAGGCCTTTAACGCAAATTGATTCTCTATTTTCATACTTTTCTTGGTAGTGGGCTTAAATTTATTCCGGTACGGCGGCGACGCTATCCGGGACCACGAAGGAAGTCAAGAGGGCGGTGGTTTATGAATTGGCCGCGTCGGACGCTTCAATACGGCGTCGGCATCGGAGCGCGAACGGTTAGGCCCAACACGTCCGCTACCGCCCGTTCTTTGGTGTCGGATGGGGCATTGACCACTTTGAGGAAATGAGTGGCTGGGTCGCGATAGACCATGGTGCTGGAACCGCCGCCATCGAGATTGAGGGCGCTATAACAGCCCAGGCGGATCATCTCTTTTGCAAGATCGCGCAGGGTCATGCCGACGGAGAGTTTTGGCTGGCGCCCATCGACGACCAGCAAAGTCAGCTTCGTGCCGGTCCGATCCAAGCCCGCCGCCGTGCGGGGATGGCGGTTGGTGGCGAACCGCGAGGAGTAAGTCAGCGCCACGCCGTTGCTAACCAGCATGTGACTCCCGGCCAGAATCTGGCAGACGGTTGCATCGGGCCAATCGGACAAAAGGCCTTGGCCAAAGCGGGCGGTGTGGTTGGTGGCAATGGCAAGGTAGGGGAACGGCTTGGCGGGACGATGCCACAACTGCCCATCCGTCATGGCCAATCCTTCCGGGGTGGCAAATTTGCCGCGCACGTATCCGGTATTGCGGCCTTCGAGGTCACGCGTTCCCTGAGCGCGGAAAAAATCGCCGTTGACGGCGATGTCAAAGCCTTCGCGGCCGGCAATCTCGCTGGTGGGTTCCAAGGTGGTGGTCCAAGGACCGTCCCCATCCGGATCAGGACCACCACGGGCCACCCGCACAGAAACCCGGGGATCACCGAGATCAACCGTTACAATGTGCAGGGCGATATTGGGATGGTGCCGAACAATGTGCTGATAGACGACCGGCGAGGCCGCGATGTTTGACTGACCCGGCGACGCGCAGCCGCAGAGGAGAAAACCCAGCGCCAGGAACAAGCCAAAAAGGGCTCGGCTGCGAATGGCAAGTTCCCGTTCGCGCAGGGCGTCAAGCACGCGCAGCTTATCCACCACGGACCGCGCGGCGAGGGCGCGTTTGCTTTCTAAAATGGTGCGCAGGTCAAAGGTCATGGTGGTGATGTTTTGTCTAATTGGGCTCCTGCCTTGCGCTTCGCTGTATTGAAGGACTTGGTCTGCGAAAGCTCTTTCTCCAACTGCTTGATGCTGGGCAGGGCGCTGCGGAGCGTTTTCGGCAGGGCGCGGGTCAGTTGGTAATTGGACACGCCGATCGCTTTGTCCATGCCGCGCAGGGCGTATTCGGCGACGATCTTGTTTTTTTCCTCGCAGAGGATGAGTCCGATGGAAGGCTGGTCGGAGGCGTGCTTCATGCGGTCGTCCACGGCGTTGAGATAAAAATTCATCTTGCCGGCATATTCCGCCTTGAAGGGTCCCACCTTTAAATCGATGACCACAAAGGCCCGGAGCTTGAGGTGGTAGAAGAGGAGGTCGATGTAATAATCGTCCTCGCCCACTTCCAGGCGGACCTGGCGGCCGACGAAGGCAAAGCCGGTGCCGAGTTCAACCAGAAACGCCTGGAGATGGAGGAGGAGGCCGGTTTCAAGTTCGCGCTCGTGGAACGGTTTTTCCAGGGTGAGGAAGTCAAAGAAATAGGGGTCCTTCAGGAGTTGCGCCGCGAGGTCCGATTGCGGCGGGGGCAAGGTCTGCTGGAAATTAGTGACCGCTTGGCCGTGGCGTTGGCGGGCGCGGCTTTGAATCTGCAGCGAGAGAACGTCGCGGCTCCAACCGTGTGCGAAAGCCTGCTCCGCATACCAGAGGCGCGCGGGCAGGTCTTTGACCTTCTGAATGAGGATGACGTTGTGGGCCCAAGGCAATTGGGCCACGGCCCGTGGCCCAATTGGGGCGGCGGCGGATTCCGCCGGTAAGAGAGCAACGGACGGTTGCCCTTTGGCTTTTTGTGGCGGGAGATTTTGCAATTGGGCCACGGGCCGTGGCCCAATTGCAAAAAGCGAGGGATACTCGCGAAAAAACTGCACCATGCGCTTAAGATTGCGCGAGGAGAAACCCTTTACGTCCGGCAATTCGTTGCGCAAATCGGCGGCCAGCCGGGGCAAGACGGCGGCGCCCCATCCTTCTTGTTGTTGACGCTTGGCCAGCTCCCGGCCGATTTCCCAATAGAGCAGGAGCATGTGGGCATTGCCGGCCATGGCAGCGCGCACCTGGGCGGCCCGGATGCGCTGCTTGATGTCAGCCAGCAGGCCGGGATAGTTCCCGCGGGCGGCGGGCGAAATCGTTTTAATCTTTTTGATAGATTTGCCCACGCGACCAGCGCTCGGAATGGTGGCGGGCTTTTTGTTCGGGCTCATGCTCAGATCTTCTGTTCACCAAAGCGGGCACTTTTCCAGTTGAACATTTTACACTGGTTTTGCAACTCCATTCCATTGCGCGGCAGCAGGGCCCACTCGCCGATTTTTCTCCCGGTGGCCGGTCGGGCGGTTTATCCTGGACTGGCATGGCCCTCATTGGCAAACGCAATACTCTCGCCGTTGTGCGAGCTTCGGCGCCCGGTCTTTATCTGGACGGCGGGGCTTTGGGGGAGATTCTGCTGCCGGGCCGCTATATCCCGGCGGACCTGAAGCCCAAGGATAAACTGGAGGTGTTCATCTATCGCGATTCCGAGGACCGCCTGGTGGCCACGACCGAGACTCCGCTGGCCGTGGTTGGAGAGTTCGCGTCTTTGCGAGTCGTGAGTGTCAATCGTAATATTGGCGCCTTCCTAGATTGGGGGCTGGCCAAGGATTTGTTGTTGCCCTTCCGCGAACAGGAATCCCCCGTGCGCGCGGGAGATCGGGTTATCGTCCACGTCTGTTTGGACGAGAAAACCAATCGCATTGTGGCCAGCACCCGCTTAAACCGCCACCTTAGCCGGGATACGCCGGTTTATCGCGATGGGCAACCGGTCCAGTTGCTCATCATTGGACGGACGCCGCTCGGCTACAACGCCATCGTCGAGAACGCGCATCGTGGTTTGCTTTACCACGACGGCGTGGCCACGGCACTTCAGCCCGGGCAGAAAATTAAAGGCTTCGTGCGGACAGTCCATCCCAATGGGAAGATTGATCTTCGACTGGACGCGTCCGGGTACAAACGCGTGGCTCCTTTGCGGGACCAAATCGTGCAAGCCCTCAAAGGCAATGGGGGCCGTCTGGCCTTCGACGATGACAGTTCTCCGGAGGCGATCCGGCAAACATTTGGGGTGAGCAAGAAGGCCTTCAAGCAGGCTCTCGGCAAGCTTTACAAAGAGCGGCGCATCCGCTTTCAGAATCCGGGCATTGAGTTGCTCGCCAACCCCTCTTGGGTAAAAGAGGAATGATGCGCCGGGAAATGAACACCGCCTTCGATGTCTGAAAGATCGAGCCGTCCGCCTGGCCTGTCTTTGGTGGGTTTGCTGGCCTTGGCGGCGGGAGCCACCGTCGCCAACCTGTATTATTCACAACCTATTCTGGAAACGATTGCCCGGCAATTCAGTGTTTCCACCCGCGCGGCCAGCCAGATTGTCACTCTCACCCAACTTGGCTATGCCCTGAGCTTGCTGTTGGTGGTGCCGCTGGGAGACATTTTCGAGCGGCGCAAACTAATTGTCATGGCCACAGCCGGTTCAGCCTTGATGTTGGGGGCGGTGGCGCTCTCGCCGGGCTTTCATTGGATGCTCTTGACCAGCTTTTTGCTGGGCGCGGCCAGTGTCGCTCCGCAATTGGTGGTGCCGTTTTCCGCCGGCCTCGTTGGGATTGAAAGACGGGGCCGCGTCGTCGGAATGGTCATGAGCGGATTATTGGTGGGCATTCTTTTGTCGCGCACTCTCAGCGGTCTTCTGGCGGCGGCCGCCGGCTGGAGGGCAGTGTATTGGATGAGCGCGGGTCTGGCTTTGGGTTTGAGTGTTGTGCTGAGATGGCGTTTGCCAGCGCAAAAACCTGATAACGAATTGCCGCCCCATTATGGCCAGTTGCTGGCTTCTCTGTGGCATGTCGCGCGCAGCCAGCAGGTATTGCGCCGTCATTCCATCATCGGCGCCTGTGGGTTTGGCGCTTTCAGCGTGTTCTGGACCACGTTGGTATTCCATTTAACCAAACTGCCGGGCCACTACGGCAGCGGCGTGGCCGGATTATTTGGCCTCTTTGGAGTGGCTGGCGCGGCGGCGGCTCCGGTATCGGGCCGGCTGGCGGACCGGTACGACGCCCGACTCGTCAACGGAACCGCCCTGGTGTTGGTCGTCGTGGCCTTTGCTCTCATGGGGTTTGCGGGAGATTCCCTGGCGGCGTTGGCCGTGGGTGTGGTGTTGATGGACGCGGGTGTTCAAGGCAGCCATATCTCCAATCAAACACGCATCTTTGCCTTGAACCCGGCCCTGCGCAATCGCATCAATTCAGTTTACATGGTGGTTTATTTTATCGGTGGCGCGGTTGGCTCGGCACTGGGTTCGTGGGCCTGGGCGCACGGTGGCTGGCGCTGGGTATGTTGGTGCGGGGGCGCTCTGGGGGCGGTTGGCCTGCTGCCGTTATTGCTGGCGGGTGTGCGGGCTGGCGAAAGGACGCCCCATGAGCTGGACGCCAATCATTAGCGACAAGATCGAACCTTGCTCGAATGGGTGAAGCGTTACCGTTCCGGGGAGCGCGGTCGTCTCGACCGCATCCGTCGGCGTCCCGCCGACGGAACTGCCGTGTGAGACGCACGGCAGAAGCGACCGGGACGGTCGCGGTCCCCGGAAAGTCGTTAAGGATTGGCTAAGCCGATTGTTGAGCTTCTTGCAGCCAACCGCTGGCAATAAGGAAACTAATCCTTTTGCGGATATTCCCAGACCCAATCGCCTTGCAGGATGTCCTGGCGGTCCGGGTGGCCTTTGGCGGGTGCGACCACGCCGCCGTCATCCTTTTCGTTCCAGCCGACCGAGTAGAGAATAAACCGGCCGTCGGCGGTGCGGCGATATTTCAGGGGTTGACCGTTGATGATGTCGTGCGGCAGCACTGTCACGAAACTCGGGACCAACGCCTGAAGATCGTCGGGGTATTCACTGTGGGCCAGCCGGTAGCGTTCCAAGGCGCACGCCAGCATGGCCAGGTCCACCTCACTTTGGGCGTGAGCGGCTTGCTGTGGAAAATGCGTGTAATCTTGCACCATTACTTTAGCCATTATCTTGTGGTGGAGCAGGGCGCTGACCCAACCCGTTTCAGGGGGGGATCGTTGCAAAGCCAGATCAATCGAATGGTTGATACTTGGATTGATCACCCTGGCCGCAAGGTTAATGCGTGCCAGCACCGCATCTTGGAATGTCCGATTCAAATTGACCTGTTCCAGACGATTCCAACCCGATGGCATCATGAATAAGTATCGGGCGTCAAAGGCGGGGTTACAACACAGGTCGCGTTCTCCATAGAGCGCCCGGTTGGCTGAGGCGAGCAAATCCGACTGCCGGAGGCGTTCCTGCAAGACCCGAAGCTGATCCTCGGACCAGCGATGTTCCGCCAACCCCTCACCTACCGACTGCATGAGGAACGCCATTTCTGCTATGCATACTAATTGCGAGATGACCAGCGGTTCGTCTTTGAGTCCGTCTTCCACGCGGAACATCACATTAAGATCCTGGAGGGCCTGATCCGTCCGGCCAGCAACCATTTCCGCCTGGGCGCGCATGGTCAAGAATCTGCACAACCATTTGCTCAGAACAAAATGTTCCTGCATCGCTGAAAAATTCTCCGGCTTGCTCCATGCTTCGTAATGAAGGTTAAACCGGCAATGGGGCCGTGCGACTGACTTGTAAAGTTCCGCCAAGGTCGGTTCGGAAGGCTTCATCCTGTCAAGAATAACAGAAGCCGCCTGGACGGGATCGGGCAGAGGAGTCTGGGGCGCGGTCTTGAGATCGGGGGCCGGGTTTTTCCGCTGTCTTCGCAAGTTGCGTTGCCTTGCTCCTTCATGGACGACTGGGCGCTCATTGGTGCCTTGCATGGCCGCCGCGCAGGCCGACACATCTGCGGCCATTCCATAATCCCATCCCAACGGGTGCGGCGGACGGTCGTAAACGCTATGAACCAATAACCGCTCCAGATCAATGTTGGTGGCCTCATTACGGGAGCCAAATTGGGTCTCGTTCGTCAAATTCATCGGCTGGCGCGGATCTCCCTGGGGCAGAGTAAAAATAGGCGCAAAAAGCGGTGTCATGGCGAAATTTTCGTCATCGGGCACCTCGGGTGGAATGAGGCGGGCGGCATCAAACCGTTCCCCCTTGGCTTCCATCGCCCGCTTATAGCTTCGCCACGCCCAGCCACCGCGCCAATTCTCCTCCGCCAGAAGCAGCGCCGCAAGAGTGATCAGTGCGGCCGCTGCGAACAGTATTCCGCGGACGAATCTCTTGAAGAAGGACGGCTTGGGATGGGGAGTTTCCATAAAGGTAAGAGGTCAACCGATGAGTTGTCTGCGCGCTCTTTCGCTTCGCGGCGAGGGAGGAGTCGGCAGTGCGTCGGCCGGTGGATCGTCAGTTGGAGGGAGAGATTGGGTAATCGCCAGGGTTCGTTGCTGCAAAAGGGCCAGAGATTGAAAAGTTACTGGCGAGGCACCGCGGGCCAGATGAGGGCGCGGGTCCGGTGTTGTGAGATTGAGAAGGAGGATGATCACCCACGCCACCGCCAAACCAGCCCATGCTCGCGGACAGGGCCAAAGCCATTGACGCCACCAAACTCGGGCCGGTGTCGCGGCGTCAAGAGTTCGTCCGCGCCCTTGGCTGACGTTGACCGCCGCCGCCAGATCTTCACCACGAATTGCCGTCAGCGCCCGCTCGGCGCTGCAGTAACGTTTCAGAATCCATTCACGCGGGGTTTTCATTTCTCCTCCAATAATTTTCTAAAGGCCTTGCGGGCATAATGCAGGCGCGATTTAACCGTGCCGATTTGCGCTCCGGTAATTCCGGCGATTTCCTCGAGGGAAAAATCCTCGATAAAATGCAACAAGAGCACCGAGCGTTGCGGGAGCGGCAATTGATTGAGCAGTTGCCAGCAGTTTTCTTCCTGTTCTTTGCGGATGAGCAATTCGCTCGGTCCGGCGTCCTCGCCCGCGATCTCTTTCTCCTCCGCGTCAAGGGAACTCCATAAATTTGGTTGCTTGCGCCAGTGATGAACGCATTTCTGGTGGGCAATGTTAAAGAGCCAGGAGCCAAATTTCTCATCGCGGCGCAGCGACTGGATGTATCGAGCGGCGTTAATGAAGCTTTCCTGGACGATATCCAGGCTGGTTTGTTCCTCGCGGACCAATTCGAAAACATAGGCGTAGAGAGGCAACCGAAACCGCGTGAGCAGCACATTCCAAGCGTCTGAGTCGCCATCCCGGGCTTCCGCCACGGGCAGTTGTTCCATTTCGCGCGCGGCTGGCATTCTCCCCCAATAGAAGGCAGAACCCGCCAAATGGTTCAACGGTATTTAAAATAGTTTTCGTTATTCGGCGCAGTGGGTCTCTGGCCCTGGTCCACTTGCATTGCGCTTTCCAGCGGTATCGGCGCAGATTAGGCTCTTGGATGCTTGCGGAGAAACATTGGGACATGAATCGTGTGGGATGGCTCTTTTTGGGCCTGGTCCTGACCTTTTGCGTTGGCATGTTGCCCATCAGCCTCCTTGATCGCGTGACCGCCTGGTCCAAAGACGAACGGGATTTTTCGCAACTGCTCGCCGGGGCGCTGCTCTCGCAAACCGCCGCCTTCTTTTGGATTCGTGCCTTTCTGCAGCAGCACGCTTGCGAATGGAAGGAAGCGTTCGGATGGAAACTCTCGGAAACGCCCGCAGTCATTGGCTATGGCGCGTTGGCGGGCGCGCTCTTTCTTCCGGTGGCTTTCGGCCTGCAATGGCTCTGTGAGACCCTCATGGTCCTGCTGCATAGTCAACCGCAAGCGCAGGCCGCGGTCGAAGCCATCCAGAATCCCGCTCTCCCGCTGGCTGGAAAAGTGGCCTTTGGCTTCGATGCTATTTTGCTGGCGCCTTTGGCGGAGGAATCGCTTTTTCGCGGCATCCTCTATCCGGCGATAAAATATCTGGGTTATCCGCGGATGGCATTGTGGTTTACATCGCTTTTGTTTGGGTTTCTGCACTTTAATGCGCCGACGTTTGTGCCATTGCTGGCTTTTGGACTGCTGCTGGCGGCATTATATGAGAGGTTTGGAAACTTAATGGCGCCCGTCGCCGCACACAGTCTCTTTAACACGGCCAATTTGGTGATTCTCATGGTCAGTAACGGAAAATGAATGAATTTGCGTTGATCGCCCGGCTCACAAGCGGGCTGGCCACCAACTCCTCGGTGGTGACGGGCCCGGGAGATGATTGCGCCGTGCTGGAAGGCGGGCGCCCCGGGTATTACCTGCTGCTCAAGACGGACGCGGTCGTCGAGGGAATTCATTTTACGGCGGAGGCCGCGCCCGAGCAAATCGGCCATAAAGCTCTGGGGCGCTGTTTGAGTGACATCGCGGCGATGGCGGGAACGCCGCTGGCCGCGCTGGTCACGATTGCTTTGCCCAAGGATTTCCAGCCGGACTTTGTGGAGCGGATTTACCACGGCCTCAATCAGCTCGCCCAACGCTACCGCACCGCCATCGTGGGCGGGGAAACCACCACCAACCCGGAGCGACTGCTCCTATCCATTGTCGTGCTGGGTGAAGTGCCGCGCGACAAGTGCATCCTGCGTTCCGGGGCCAAAGGCGGCGACGCCCTTTTTGTTTCGGGCGCATTGGGCGGGTCCCTCGCGGAAAAGCACCTGGCTTTTGAACCGCGCCTGGCGGAAGCGCAGTGGTTGGCGGCCCATTTTGACATCCACGCGATGATTGACTTGAGTGACGGTCTGGCCGGAGATTTGCCGCATATTTTACAGCAAAGCAACGCCGGAGCGGAACTGATGGCGCAGGCGATCCCGATCAGCCGCGCCGCCAAACTGCAAGCGCGGGCCCATCCTTCCGAAAAAACGCCCTTGCAGTCGGCGCTTTCCGACGGCGAGGATTTTGAGCTGCTCTTCGCCGCGCCGAGCCGCCAAGCGGTGGCGATTCTCGACGGCTGGAAGGAACAATTTCCGAAAGTGCGATTGAGTTGCATCGGGCGGGTGACAAGAGATCCCGGGCTGAAAATCCGTGACAAGAACGGAGTTCGTTCCTTGAATGCGCATGGCTACGTTCACTTCGCATAGCCCGGCAGAAACGGCCGCGCTGGGGGAGGAATGGGGCCGGGCCGCTTCCGCCGCCTGGCTCATTGGCCTGAGCGGCGATCTTGGCGCGGGCAAAACGGTCCTGGTGGCGGGCCTGGCGCGCGGACTGGGCGTGACCGCGCGCGTGGCTTCCCCCACTTTTGCCCTTGTCCATGAATACCAAGGCGGACGGCTCCCGTTCTGTCACTTAGATCTTTACCGGCTGGAAAGCCGCGCGGAAATCATCGCGGCCGGGCTGGAAACCTACCTGTCCCAACCCGCGGGAGTAGTGGTGGTGGAATGGATCGGGCGCTGGCTGGAAAGCGCGCCCGGCTCCCTGGCGCCGGGCGTCTCCTTGCGCCGGGTCGAGATCCAAACCACCGGGGAAGCGGAGCGAGTCATCACTTATGAAGATTTTGGCGGTTGATTTTTCTTCGTTATCACGCAGTGTGGCTGTGATTGAGGAAGGCGTTTGCGGGCCGGCGGTGAAGGCGGCGGAGGTTTCCGGACGGCGCGCGCTGGCTTTGGTGGCAGTGGCCCTGAGCCACGCTGGGTGGGAGCGCGAGGAAATCGCGACGATCGCGGTCGGGTTGGGTCCCGGGTCTTACACAGGCATTCGTGGCGCCATCGCCCTGGCGCAAGGATGGCAGTTGGGGCGCGGCGTGAATTTGCTCGGAATTAGCAGCGTCGAATGCCTCGCCGCGCAAGCCCAAGCGGACAAAATGACCGGCCCGATCCATATTGTGGTGGACGCGCAACGAAACGAATTTTATCTGGCCCGCTACGAAATTGGCCCGGAGCAGTGTCTTGAGGCGGAACCGTTACGGTTGGCGCCTTTCGCGGAAATCCAGCGCCTGGCTCAAGCGGGCGCTCGCATCCTGGGTCCTGACGTCACAAAATGGTTCCCGCACGCGGCCAATGTTTTTCCCGACGCGGCGATCCTGGCTCGACTGGCCTGCGGGCGCCGCGATTATCTGCCCGGCGCAAAACTGGAGCCAATCTACCTGCGGGACGTTTCTTTTAAAAAAGCCCCACCCTTGCGAATTGTCACATGACAGGCCCAACCTCCCATTCTCCATTGCGCATCGTCCAGATCACGCCCGGGGCGGGGAAAATGTATTGCGGCGCCTGTTTGCGTGACAATGCGCTGGTCACGGCGTTGCGCCGCATGGGGCACTCGGTGGTGATGGCGCCGCTTTATCTGCCGCTGACTTTGGATGAGGAGGACCAGACGGCCGGGTCGCCGGTGTTTTTCAGCGGCATCAACGTTTATCTGGACCAGCAGTCGGCCTCCTTTCGCCATGCTCCCGCCTGGCTACATCGGTTGCTGGCGGCGCGGCCGCTGCTTGAAATGGCCTCCGGCGCGGCGGGGCGGACGAACGTGGCGGACTTGGGCGAACTGACTCTTTCCATGCTGAGGGGGGAGGACGGAAATCAGGCGCGGGAGTTGAACGATTTGATCGCCTGGCTGCGCGTGGAGAAACCCGACGTGGTCTGCCTTTCCAACGCCCTGCTGGCGGGCTTGGCCCGGCAGATTCACGCGGAATTGCGCATTCCCGTGGTAGGCACGCTGCAAGGCGAAGATTTTTTTCTTGACTCACTTCCCGAACCTCATCGCCGCGATGCCTGGCGAACGATGGCGGAAAGGGCGGCGGACGTGGATTTGTTTATCGCGCCCAGCCGCTATTTCGCCACGCACATGGCCGAACGGCTGCGACTGCCGCCGGAACGAGTCAAAGTGGTTTACAACGGCATCAACCTGGATGGCTATGATCGCGCCCCGGAGCGACCGGGCCCGCCAGTGCTTGGATATTTCGCCCGCATGTGCCGCGAAAAAGGCATGGACCAACTGGTGGAAGCTTTTATTCGCTTGAAAAAGCGTGAGGGATTAAGAGGCCTGAAATTGCGCCTGGGCGGCAGTTGCGGGCCCATGGACCGGCCCTTCGTGGCGGCGGCGCGCCAGGCCTTGGCAGCGGCGGGCGTTTTGGGCGACGTCGATTTTTCCCCCAACGTGTCGCGCGAAGAAAAACTGGCCTTTTTTCAGTCGCTTTCGGTTTTTTCCGTGCCGGCGACGTACGGGGAAGCGTTTGGTCTCTTTGTCATTGAAGCGTTGGCCGCCGGAGTGCCGGTGGTGCAACCCGAGCATGGGGCCTTTGGCGAACTCATGGCCGCGACGGGCGGCGGGGTGCTGTGCAAACCGGATGATCCCGAGGCCTTGGCTGACAGCCTGGCAACGCTCCTGAGCGCGCCGGAGCGGGCTCGCGCCTTGGGCCAGGCGGGTCAGGCGACGGTGCGGGAGCGGTTCACGGTGGATGTGATGGCGCAAGCCGTGGCGGCGGTTTGCCAGGAGGCCGTGCGGAATTTTCCCTCGTAAATTCCGACGGCCAAACCTACCTTTCTGACCATGGCTTACGAATTCAAAGCCACGCGGCGCGTGGAATTCTCCGACACGGACATGGCGGGAATCATGCATTTCTCCAATTTCTTCCGCTTCATGGAAACGGCCGAGCACGGTTTTTTTCGTTCGCTGGGCTTTTCGATCGCCCCGGAGCCATCCGAGACGGCGGTCGGCTGGCCGCGCGTCCATGCCCAATGCGATTTTAAAGCGCCGTTGCGTTTTGAAGACATGGTCGAAATCCATCTTCTGGTGCGGGAAAAGAAATCCAAAGCCTTAAGCTATCTGTTCAAGTTTAGCCGGATCAACAGCGGGCTGCCAATGGAGGTGGCGCGCGGAACGGTGACAGTGGTGTGCGTCCGCCACGAAGGCGCCAAAATGACCGCCTGCGCCATCCCCAAGACGGTGGCGGACAAGATCGACCAAGCCCCGCCGGAAGCGTTGCTGTAAATTTGCAAAACAGGGATTGTCTTTCGGGCAAAGCCTGCTACTTTAATCGTTCCTTCGGGTGAAATTTCGCCCGGAAGGCAACGGCCTCAATTCCGTCCCCAGGTCGGGTCGGGCGGCCATCGTAACTCTAAAATTAATCCCGTTTTCCGCGGGATGGTTCGTTCCGCAAGGCGGCGCGAGCTTCTAACAAAAGGAAATTGAGTGATCAGTATTGGTATTAAGGAATTATTGGACGCAGGGGTTCATTTTGGGCACCAGACCAGGCGTTGGAACCCGAAAATGAAACCCTTCATTTTCGACGCCCGCAACGGCATCCACATCATCGACCTGAGCAAGAGCCTCTCCCAATTGGAGACCGCTTGTGATTTTCTCCATAGCATCGTCAGCAAAGGGGGCAGCGTCCTGTTTGTCGGCACCAAAAAGCAGGCCCAGGAAGCCGTCAAGGAATCCGCCAAAGCCTGCGGCCAGCTCTACGTCACGGAACGGTGGCTGGGCGGCACATTGACCAATTTCAATACCATCAAACGCTCCATTGCCCGGCTGAAAACCATTGAAAAATGGGAGTCGGACGGCAGCATCAACAACTACGTCAAGCAGGAGCAATCGATGTACCGGCGCGAAGCGGCCCGCCTTTTCAAAAACCTGGATGGCATCCGCACGATGGACAAATATCCCGCCGCCCTTTTTGTGGTGGACGTCAAGCGCGAACACAATGCCGTGGCGGAAGGCCGCCGCCTGAAAATCCCCATTGTGGCGCTGGTCGATACCAATTGTGATCCGGAATTGGTGGATTATCCGATCGCCGGAAACGATGACGCCATCCGCTCCGTCCGGCTGATTTTGCAGACCGTGGTGCAGACGATCACCCAGGCACGCGCGGAGTACGAAGCCAAATATGGCCGCCGCCGACAGGAACAAGGCGAAGCAACTTCGGCCCCCGCCCCCGCTCCCGCGGATGCCGCCGTGGCGCTTGCGCCTGCGGCCGCCCCCGCGCCGGAACCCGCTCCCGCCACCGCTTAAACCTTCAACCGATTATCTAAAGTATGGCTGAATTTACCGCCGCGGATGTGGCCCGGCTGCGCGAAACGACCGGCGCAGGCCTGATGGATTGCAAAAAAGCTCTGGTCGAGTCCCAAGGAGCGTTCGAGACCGCCGTGGATATTTTGCGCAAACGCGGCAGCGCTTCCGCAGCCAAAAAGGCCTCCCGCAAGACCAGCGAAGGCGTGATCGCGCAATTTATCACCCCAGGCGCCAAGGCCGGCCTGCTGGTGGAGGTCAATTGCGAAACGGATTTCGTCGCCCGCAACGAGAGTTTTCGCGCCTTTTGCGATGACATTGCCCGCAAGATACTCAACGGCGCAACGCCCGAGTCGTTGGAACCGGAGCGGGTCGCGGCTGTGGCGCGCATTGGGGAGAACATTCAAATTCCGCGCTTCACTCGTTTTGAGGTCAGCAACCAAGGTATTGTCGCCGCTTACATTCATACGGGAGCCAAAGTGGGCGTGCTGGTGGAAGTCGGCGCGGGCAAGGAAGCCACCGTC
>Ga0182016_10004862_pt1 | contig 14706 bp, 15 predicted proteins | sample 712S2MmetaG_FD_120491 | JGI IMG/M metagenome (GOLD analysis project Ga0182016, IMG submission 120491) | Permafrost microbial communities from Stordalen Mire, Sweden - 712S2M metaG | ecosystem: Environmental > Terrestrial > Soil > Wetlands > Permafrost | place: Sweden: Stordalen | collected...
GACCAGGAGATTGCGGTATTCCGGGGTTCGACATGGCACAACTGTGCCGACTGGTGCCGGTATTGCGACCTTACGGTGCCGGAGAACTCGGACATCCCGCCGGGGACTGTGCGACCGATCGAACGCTGCCCGAAGTGTGCGCAAGCGATGGGATTTTTGCCGAGAGCGGGCATCGAGAATTATCTGAAGAAGATCACCGACCCCGACGAGCGCGAGGCTAGAGAAGAGGGAAAGTGGAAACACCTCTCTGGGTTGGTGTACAAGGAACTGGATCGAGAGAAGCATCTGTACGACGATTTCAAGATTCCAAACGACTGGATGCGGATTGAGTCCGTCGATCCGGCGGACTCAAGACCGACGCGCTGGATCTTCGGAGCGGTTTCTCCCGAAGACATCCTCGTCAACGGAAAGCAGGCCAACCGCATCTACTGGTACGCCTACCTGCTCGCCAACGGGTCGATCAACGACATCGCCCACTCGGTCAAGGTCAAACGAGCCGAGCACAACTACCGGGAACCGGAGATGGTCATTCTCGACGCCAAGTTCGGAGCGCGGACGACGAAGACCCTCGAAGGCGAGAGTTCGTGGGAAGAGAAGCTGATCGACGCGGGGATCAAGCGCATCGTTCTCAGTCACTCCGCCCCCGGAGATGTCGCGCTCGGCCACAAGGCGGTAAAGGAATACCTCCGCCCCCACTACTCGACCGTGAAGGGCAAGGAGTTTCCCGGAATGCTGTTCGCGCGCGAAGGCTGCAAGGGCGACAAAGGGCCGGTGCAGTCGATGTTCAACTATCAGTGGAAAGAAGGAACCGACAAGCCGGAGGAGGAGTTCAAGGACTTCCCCGACACCATCCGGTACGCCGCGCTTGAGCAGCCGGCTTACAGGAAGCCCGCCCCCGACATCGACCCAGACCTCGCCCGCCGGTTGGCGATGGGCGCAGAAAATTCCCGCCCTCCCGAATCTTTGCTCTATACTGGCTTGCAGATGTCGAGGTAAGGAGAACTCACAATGATGGCTAGTTTTGTACTGGGAGCCGAGAAGATCGCGCAGTTCGACATTCGCAATATCCCGCGCACTGGCGAGAAAGTCAGAATTGGAACGAAGACATACAAAGTTATCGACTCGGTTCAGATTCTGTTCGGACGGAACGACGATCACGCGATGGAGCTTGCCATTGAAGAGGTAAAGTGATGGCTCCGATTATTCCATTCATTCCTCTGATCGCCGCCGGGGTCGGTGCCGCCGCCGCCGGGGTCGCTATCGCCGATCAGCCCTCCGCCCCCACCGCGCCTTCAGCCTCAACCACGGCCACGCAGCAATCGGAAGCCGCCCAAGCCGCCGCCCTCGCCCAGGCCGACGCTCTCACCAAGCGCCGGGGCATGGCATCGACCATCCTGACAAGTCCACTCGGCGCAACCCAGAACGCGAACGTCTCGAAATCGACCCTCGGCTGATGCCAACCTTCCCCATCCTCGGCTCCGCATCCCGCTACCCGGCGGCGGAAGGTTACTCCCCGTCGAAGCTCGGCGACCGAACCGACGACGAACGTGCCAAGGACTGCGTGAAGTATCTGTTGATCCTCGCCCAGCAGCGCATCTACTGGGAGCCGATGATCGACAACATCATCCGCTACGTAAATCACGGACGGCGGGGAATCTGGGAAAAAGACCTATGGCCCGGTCAGCAAACTGGGCAGGAAATCTTCGCCGACACCGCCATGCTTGCCGCCGGAACTCTCGTAGATGGAATGGTCGGCAACATCATCCCGCGCAACCTCGCATGGTTTGCGCTCGAAATCCCCGGAAAGATCAACTTCCCCCGGCACTCCGGATCGAGAGCGTGGAACGGGCAGCGAGTCGATCAATACCCCCAGGTTCAAAAGTGGCTTCAGGACTCTCAGGAGGTGATGTACTCGGCGCTCAACCGCTCGAACTTCTACGACATCTCTCCTGAGTTCATCCGCGACGGCGCGGTCGCCGGTACCGCCCACCTCGTTATCGAAGAGGACATCGAACGCGCGGCCATCAACTTCATCGTCCCTCACTTCCGCGAATGCTTCATCGCCGAGAACCAATTCGGAGCGGTCGATACGAATTATCGCGTCTACAAAATGACCCTCCGCCAGTTGTCGCAGAAATTCGGTTACGACAAGATGTGCGCGCTGGAGCCGAGCTTCGCCAACGACTACAAATCGAACTTCCAGGCCGAGCGCGAGGTGTTGCACGCCGTTTACCCAAACGAAGATTACGTCCCGTGGCGCATGGATGCGAAGTCGAAGAAATGGGCGAGCGTGTGGGTATACCGCAAGGGTGGGAAGATGATGAACGTCTCCGGGTCGGGAGTGAACCTGTCGGGACAGGAGACGCAGCAAATCTCCGCGCGCGGCGGCTACGACTCCATGCCCATCCTCAGTTGGCGTTGGAGAAAGAATTCGGACGAAATCTACGGACGCGGCCCCGCCCACGACGCCTTCGTTTCGATTGCCCTCGACAACCAGATGGGGAGGACGAACCTGGTAACGGCGCAGCAGGCAGCCGAACCTCCCCTGATCGCCTACTCGGACATGAGGGGGGCCATCCAGCGCGGCCCGCGCGGGATCACCTATCTCGAAGCCAACCGCGGCGACATCCGCCTGCGCGCCCCGCAGCAACTCACCACCGGCGTCCAGCAGCTTCCATTCAACGTCGAATTCCAGGACCGCGTCAAGGCGACCATCAACTCCTACTTCCACGTCGATGTGTTCAACATGATGACGGAGTTGCAGAAGCAGGGGAACCAGAGCCGCATGGTCACCGAGCAGATCATGGAGTTGCAGTCGGAGAAAGCGGCGATCCTCGGCACCCGCGTTGGGAACCTTCAGTCGGAAGCCCTCAACCCGATCATCGAGCGAGTGTTCCAGATCGAGGCGGCGGCGGGAAGAATCCCCGAAGTCCCAGACATTCTCCGCGAATCCGCCCACGGCCCCGTCTCCATCCAATACCTCGGCCCCCTTTCGCAAGCCCAGACCCGCCTGACCAAGGTCCGCTCCATTCAATCCGGCCTCCAGCTCGTCACCGCCGTCGCCCAACTCAATCCCACCTCCGTCGATGTCGTCGATTACGACCAGGCCACCCTCGAAGTCCTCGAAGCCGTCTCCTTCCCGGCCCGCTGCATCCGCGACACCAAGCAGGTCACCGCCATCCGCGACCAGCGCAACCAGCTCGCCGCCCAGCAACGGCAGGCCGAAGTGATCCCGCAGATGGCCAAGGCCGCGGCCTCGCTATCGAAAGCTCCGGAGAGTGGCTCCATCCTCAAGGAACTGATGGGAGGCGACAATGCGCCCTCCGCTTGAAACGCAGCAGATGTTCGCCAACACCTTCTCCTCCGCCGAAGGAAGAATCGTCCTCGGTTGGATATTGACAGAAGGCCAAGTCCTGTTACCATTAGACCCGAACAACGTCGAGCAGATCGCGAAATACAACTTCGCCGTTGCGATCGCGCGCATGGCCGGGGCTTTCGACAAGGTGTATCCCTACTTGGGAATCGAGGTAAGCGAAGATGGCAACAGTCAACTCTCCCGTCCTGAACCCGCCTGATTACGACAACATCCGGTGGCCCGCCAGTCAGTCCACAGGCCTGCGCGTCCCCCTCGAACAGGCCCCCGCGACGCTCGACATCAAGAAACTCTCGAACGTCAACATCGGCACCCAGGGATCGTCCAACTCCGTCACTCTGGTAGCCGGTCAGACCCTCGCCTCCGAACTTGTCGTGACGAACACGGTCAGCTCGACCACCGCCGGCACCGTGGTCTTCCCAGTCGCCTTCCCCGGACACATGTTTATCGTCTACAACAACACATCTTCGGGCTGCACGTTCGTGGTGAAGGGCCAGACCGGAATCAGCGTCGGCTCCGGCAAGCGCGCCGTCCTCGTCTGCGAGTCCATCGACATAGCCCGCGCGAGCGCCGATGTCTAGCCCGGTTGTCTTCCCGAACCTCGTCCGCGTCCGCGTAGGCATGGCCCCGCGCTCGCAGCCCTTCGACGAATCGATGGCATCTCTCCACGCGGCCATGATGTACGCGCACCAGCACGGGTTCCACGTCGTTCTTCAGAAGATCCAGGGCGGAGTCCCCGGATTCCAGAACTACGGCCCCGTCATCGTCGATTTCCTGCGCGAAGGCGACACTCATCTGGTTGTGGCGGGAGACGATACCATCTGGCCGCTCGACTCCATCGTGCGTCTGGTCGAACACGATGTCGATGTGGTCTCCGGCATCTACCGCAAGAACGACATCTCCGGACTCGCCCCGGCCTGCCACACCGAAAACGCCGGGGACTTCCGCGAGAAGTTCGATTCCGCCACCATCCACCCAACCCCCTTCGCCTCCGCGCACTCCATGACCATCAAGCGGAGGGTGATCGAGAAGATGATCGCCGACTACCCCGAACTCAACTACCGGGTTGGCAACGACACCCACACCGGAATCTTCATACCGATGATCGAGGATGGGATCGCGTATCAGGACGACTGGGCCTTTTCCGTCCGCGCGCGCCGCTCCGGCTTCACCCTCTACGACGACTACGGGTGCAGGCTCAAACACTTTTGCTCCGGCTTCCTCGGCTTCGAGGCCCTGGAGCAGGCCGTAGAGGAGTTTGCCCATGCCTAGCGGAAAAGGTGGATCGAAGGGCGGAGCGTCCCCCGCAGCGCTTGGGCGCGACGACGACCAGACCAAGATGCGCGCGAATTTTACCCGCTGGGCGGGACGCCGCACCCCCTACCCAAAGTCGAACATGCCCCAGGCTAAAGTGATTTTCAAGAAAAAAGATTGACAGAATCGAAATTCGTGTACCATGCATAATTGAAAGCTATGTCAGAACCTACACAACCCGACCTCGGATGGCGCTCCTCCCTCCCAGCCGATATCCAGACCAATGAGTCCCTGGCAAAGTTCTCCGACGTGGGCGCGTTGTCCAAGGATTACCTGGCGCAGACCTCGAAGGTCACGGCGCTTGAAGCCGCTTCCAAGGACTACATCCCCAAGCTCCCCGCGAACGCCACCGACGCCGACCGAAACCTCTACTACTCCGCTCTCGGACGCCCGGAAAAACCCACCGACTACAAACTCGATGGCGAAGACGCCAACGCCCCGGAGTGGACGGGGTTCTGGAAGGGCGAACTCCACAAGCTCGGCGTCACCCAGGAGCAGGCCAACGGCCTCTCCGCCGCGATGAACGCGCAGATGACCAAGATGGTCGCCGCGCACAACGAAAAAATGAAGTCTGAAGTCGCCATCGCCGAAACCAAGCTCCGCGAAGAGTGGAAGAGCGACTTCGATAAGAACACCGAACTCGCCAAGCGGATGCTCAAGGAACATGGCGGAGTGGAACTCGACCAGGCCTTCGACGGCGCAACCTCCGCAGGGCGTCTCGGCTTCATGCGCGCCCTCGTCAAGTTCGCCGCGCTCACCGGAGAAGACCGTTCTCCTCAATCGACCAACCGTCCCGCCGTCCAGGGCGTGAACAACCCTTACCCGAAGTCTCAAATGCCTCCGGCGCGCACCACCGGATTTCCACCCATTCAGTAACTAGGAAGGATTCATCATGGCGACTGACGTAGTACAACTCCCGTGGACTACATTTGGCGACATCGTCACGAACTACGCCACCATGGATGCCCGTTCCCCGTGGGTCAACGTCGCGCGCGTTCTCGACCGCACCACGCCCCTGCTCCGCGTCCTCCCCATGATTCCCTCCAACCAGATCATGTCGAACATTGCGACGCGCACCGACTCGCTCCCCGTCGCCTCGACCCGCCGCTGGAACACCTTCACCCTTCCCACCGCCTCCAAGAACACCCCCATCAACGACGGGATTATGAACCTCGAAGATTACTCCGAGGTGGACAAGCAGCTCTGCGCAATCCAGAACGACCCGACCGCGTGGCGCATGGACCAGGACGCCAACCACATCGAGGGCATCCGGCAGAAGGCGGAATCGATCTTCTGGTATGGATCGGTAGCCCAGGATGCTGGCGCGATCAACGGCCTGGCCACGCGCTTCAACAACCTGGAGAGCTATCCGAACGGCGACCAGAGCTGGCAGCCGAACGTTCTGAACAACGGCGCGTCCTCCGGCCCCGTGACCTCGATCTGGCTGGTGGAATTCGGCCCCGACAAGGTCTACGGCATCTATCCCCCGAACATGCCGGGCGGGTTGATGGTCGAAGACCTGGGCGAGATCACCAAGCAGGGCGCTACCTCCCTCGCCTCCGGCAACGGGTTCTCGCAAAACGGCTACATGCAGATGTACCTCACCCACCTTCAGTGGATGTTCGGCCTCCAGATCGCCGACGAACGCTGCGTGCAGAGGATCTCGAACGTCAACCCGACCGTTCTCTCGTCCCCTGGAAACTTCGATGAGAACATCCTGATCGACGCGATCAACTTTCTGCCCGGACGCGGCGATGCTCCCGGCACCGTGATCTTCGTCAACCGAGCCATCTCCGCCCAGATCGACATCCGCTCGGTGTCGCAGAAGCTGAACGCCTACTACACTCAAGACCCCACCGACGGCAATGTCTGGGGCCGCCGCGTAACCCGCTTCCAGGGCATCCCCATCCTGCTCGCGGAAAAGCTGGTCAACACCGAAACCCTCGTGAGCTAAGGAGCCACCATGCCGCAGACCGACGCACTGCTTTACGTTCACGGAACCGGCACCTCGACCGGCCCGATCACCTCGACTGCCAATGTGGTCGGCTCAGGCTCCCAGACCGGCACGATCCTCACTGTGACCACCGTTACGTCGGGTCAGTTCGGAGTCGGTCAAGTCGTCTCCGGCACCGGTGTCCTTGCCAACACCTACATCACGGCCAACGGAACGGGCACGGGCAACATCGGCACCTACACCGTATCAACCTCCTCGACCGTCTCCCCTGCCACCGTCTTCACCATGTCGCCCAACACCCTTGGCGACTCTTTCGGGACCGCCGGCTCGCAATACTCGAACCTCGAAATCGCCTTCGGCGCTCCGCACTCCGGCCTGACCTACCCCTACCTACCCGCCTTCCCCTCCCTCACCGAGAAGACCTACACCTTCCCGCCGGAAGTGGTTGGTCAGGGCGGAACCGACTGGGGCCTCCATCTCCTGATCGAAGGAGCGTTCAACAACCTCACCTCGATCAACTTCGAGGTTTGCACCTCCGCAACCACCGCCGCGACCTACAACTCTTCCGGCAACCCCATCGCCGCGCGAACACTCTCTCTTGCCCAGCTCGGCGTCGCCGGCGCGCATTACTACATCCCGATCTCCGGCGCGGCGGTACTCGAATTCCTCCGCTTCTACGGCGCGGTCACCGGGACCAACCCGACCTCCGGCACTCTCGCCGCGTGGTTTGGCCCACGGGTAGGAGGCGAGCAGTAATGATCGTCGAAGCCCTCTGTCTTCACGACGCCTACGATTCTTCCGCCTGCTTCTACTACGAGAAGGGGCGGAAGTATCAGATCGACTCGGATTCCGAGCTGGCGCGGATGACAACCCGCCCCATGACCTCAACCAAGGTCGATCAGAAGACCGGGGAGATTGTTCCTGTCCGCCCCTCCCGGCCTGCAATGCCGGTTTTCCAATTCGATCCCCCGAAGGGTGAGGCCGTGAAAGCGGCCTAGGAGCCGCCGACATGGCATACTCGCAAGCCTCGATCAGCAACCTGGCGCTTGGGCGGATCGGTGCGCGCGGGCAGATCGTCGATGTGAACGACCCCTCGCCGAACGCCGTGAAGGTGCTGAGCGTTTGGGACGCGATATTCCAAGAGGTTCTGAGCGAGCGGGACTGGAAATTTGCAAAGACCCGCGTTCCCCTCCAACTTTCCACCGTCACCCCGCTCTATACCTGGAAGTTCGCATGGGCGCTCCCCGCCGACTTCCTCCGCGTCACCCGCCCCCGGCGGCGGCAGAACGAAACCGACCTCTGGTGCTTCAACGGCTACGGCGGGCAGGGTTGGTATTCGCAACAAGACCCTCCATTCTTCCCTTACGGCTGGGACTATCGCGTTGAAACCCTGACCTCCGGGTGGGATTTGACAGTCAATCCCCCGATCCCGTGGGGGACAGGGACGACTCCGCCCACTCCATTTCCGTCCGGCAAATACGCCCTCACCAACTACGGCGGATGGCTGTGCGGCCCCAACAACCAACCCCTCCCCGCCGCGATGACCTACATCCGCCTCATCACCGACTACTCCCAACTGATGCCAGGGTTCGTCAACGCTCTGGCGTGGCGGCTGGCGCAGGAGTTGTCGATTGGTGTGACGGAAGACAAGCAAAAGTGGGAGATGTGCCGCGACCAATACAAGGAGTCGCTGAACTCCGCCGAGGCCCAGAACGAAACCATGGACACCGAACGGGACGAGGATGGTTCGGACGCCTGGGTTCGCGCTGGACGCTATGCCGACTCCTATGGATGGCGGTACTAAGTGCCGAAGACCTATCCAGTTCGCAACAGTTTCAACACTGGCGAGATCAGCCCTCTGGTCGAATTCCGCGACGACGTTCAGAAGTACAGTTCCGCTTGTCTGACGCTCGAAAACTCCATGCCCCTAGTTGAAGGCGGCGCGAAGAAGATGCCAGGAACAACCTTCGCCGGAGCTACAGCGCGTGGCGGATCAATGTTCACCGCCTCCATATCCGGCAACGACCTCACCGTTTCCTCGACTACCTATGGAACCATTCGCATCGGCGATACCGTCGTGGGGCCGGGTGTCACAGCGGGCACCACCATAACAGGACAGGCGACGAATCCCGGCGTTCCCATCTACACCAACGCCTCGGCCAGTGGAAGCGGGGCGCAGGGCGTCACATCGGGCGATTGGCAGTTCGTCGGCTCCCAGTTTCGCACCTTGACCGAACCGACCACCACCACTCTCGGCCAGATGACCATTCTCTGCCCCGTTACCGTCCCAGCCGGTGCTCAAATCCTCGGCGTGGTCGCAACCGTCGATCTCGTCTCCCAGTTCGGCTCGGCAGCCACTGTCACTGCCATCGCGCTTTGGAACGGCTCCCAACTCGGCACCGCCAAAACCCCCGGCACCGGCTTCACCACTACTCCCATCAACACGCCCTACGGCGCGTCCTCCGACCTCTGGGGCAACACCTCCGCCGCCCTCCTCGCCGCCCTCCCCTCGCTCGCCCTCTCCGTCGCCGTCACCGTCCCCGACTCCACCCGCATCTTCGTCGGCATCGTCCAGCCCACCGTCACCGTCTACTACCGCTACCAGTCCGGCACCACTCCGCCCGTACCAATCCCCAACACTTACACCATCTCGATTTCGCAGACCGTCGGCTCCGAGTTGATGCAGACCCCCACCACCGGAAAGTCCCGACTGGTACCCTTTCAGTTCTCCACCGCTCAGGGCGCGTTCCTCGAACTCTCCGCCGGGTTGATACGAATCTGGGAAGGAGCAACCTCCGGCTCGTGGGCGCTTGGACTCGCTCTCCAACCCCCGGCTGCGTCCAACTTCTCCCCGCTCACCACCTACGTTCCGTCCAATGTCGCGCTGGTTGGCCCCTTCGCCCCTACCTACTTCTTCACTCTCGGCGGGCATCCACGCCGCTACCTTCCAGACCCGACCAGAGGCGTTCTTACCATCGCCTCCCCTTACGGCACCACCAACGCCCAGACCGTCTCGATCACATTCACCGTCAACTCTTCCGACACGTTGAGCGCGACCGTGACGGGCAGCAGCCCGAACCAGGGCATCAACATCGCCCTCGCCAACACCTCCCCCGGAAACAACTCGGCCCTCGCCATTCAAGCCGCGATCCAAGCCCTTGCTACGCTCAATCCCTCCACCTCAAACTCCATCGACCTCACCCAATGGACGGCGACTGGCGACCCCATCTATACATCCTCCCCGTGGACCGTCACTCCCCAACCCCTACCCGAAATCCAGCCCTACTTCTTCGTCAACTCATCCCAGATCGTCGAAGCAACCGCCGGATCGATTGGCGACCAGTTCCCCTTTCTCTTCGACGGCTCGATCAACTCGGCCTTCTGGGAAATTTTCAACGTCACCTCCGAGTCTCCCATCGAACTCATCACTCCCTACGCCGAAGCCGACCTCTTCGCCCTCGACTGCTCTACCCAGTCCGCCGACGTGCTATGGATATTCCACCCATCCTACCCGCCCCCCGTGGTTGAACGCCAAGCCGCGAACCAGTGGAGCTACAGTCTGAGTCTGCCCGGCCAGCAGCCCAACGAGCCTGCTTATCGCGGCACCCTGGATGTGGTAAAAACCGGCTACTCCGGTCTTGGACAGAACATCTCCCTCATCTCCCAGTCCAACCCCTGCACCCTCGTCCTCGCCTCCCCTGCCGGGTCGCCCCCTTTTACCGTTGGGGATCGAGTCTACATCAACCTCTGCGCCGGCCTTGTTGAACTCAATCAAGGCGAATTCATCGTCAACACCATCGCTTACCAGACCGGCTCAATTACCGTCATCGACTCCACCGGAACGTCATCGACTGTGAGTGGCACCGGATGGTTCGTCACCTTGAACGACCCCAACACCGGCGCGGCCATCGACTCCTCCTCCTACCTTCAATATCAAGGAGGCGGATTCGCAGTGCAGGTCGTGCCATTCTTCTCCGCTCCCGGCTCTTACCCGGCCTGCGGGACCCTCTATCAGGAACGCCTCTGCGTAGGCGGGGCCGACTCCACTCCGACCCAGCTCAACGGCTCCGTCGAGGACGACTACCCCGACTTCATCTCCGACCCCAACGCGGACGATTATGCGATCCAATACACGCTCGTTTCCAACCAGGTCAACCAACTGCTGAACATGATCGGCACTCCAAACGCTCTCCTGATCGGCACCTCTGGAGGCGTGTGGGTAGTGACCGGCACGAATGGAGGCGCACTCACTCAACTCAATGTCGATGCCAACATCCAAACGTCCCTCGGCGTATCTCCGCTCCAGCCCCAGCTCGTCAACGGAAACGCCATCTTCGTCTCCCGCTCCACCCGCATCGTCACTTTCCTCGTCTTCAGCTTCGTCTCGAACACCTGGGAGTCGAACGACCTCACCCGCCTCAACCGCGACATCACCATCGCCGACTCCGAATCCACCTCCGGCATCGCCCAGACCGCATTCCAGATGGAACCCTATCCGATCTTCTGGGCCGTTCGCAACGACGGGCAGTTGATCGGCTTGATCTTCAACGCGCAGGACCAGGTCTATGCGTGGTTCCGCGTGGACATGACCGCTCAAGGCGGATTCATCGAATCCTGTTCCGTCATCACCTCCGCGGCGAACGAAGACCAGCTCGCCGTCATCGTTCGCCGCACCGTCAACGGCGTCTCCACTCGCTTCGTCGAATACTTCATGCCGCAGGAACTCTTCCACCAACTCTCGAACGCCTTCTTCGTTCACTCCGGACTGCAACTCGATCTCGGCCCCGCCGCTTCGATTGCCTCGATCACCCAAGCCAACCCACCGGTCGTAACCACCCTATCTCCCCACGGCTTCACCACCGGAGAGCAAGTGCAGATCACCGCCGTTCAGGGCATGACCCAGATCAACCAATTCCCTTCGCAGGCTTACACCATCACCGTTTTGAACGCCGACCAGTTCTCGCTCAACGGAATGGACTCGACCGCCTTCTCCGCCTACACATCCGGCGGCATCGCCACGCCCGTAACCGACACCGTCACCGGCCTGAACTATCTTCTCGGAAACACTGTGACCGCTGTCGGCGATGGCGCACTCATCCTGCCCAACCCCACCACCGTCACCTCCGACTCCCTCACCTTCCCCTACTACGCCAACCAGATCACTGTCGGCATCCCCTACACCCTCACCATCCAGCCCACCAACCCCGTTTTGAGCCAAGCCGGGGCCACTACCCGCTCCCTGAAGCAGAAGATCAACCGAATATCCCTCTCCCTCTACGAAGCGATGGGCGGCTTCTACGGCGAAGACCTCGACCACATGTACCCGATCCAATACGACTCTTCCACGCTCTCGCTTCAACCTTCTATGTTCGACGGCGATTCCGTCGTTCGGGACACCGACGACGACTGGACGAACGAATCGACCTTTTTTATCACCCAGAGCGACCCCCTGCCATTTACGCTGAGGGGTATAGTATTCCGATTGACGGCGAACGAATGATCGAGATCGTACCACTCACCGACGCGCATCTCTCCCAGCTCCCTCTCCCCGAGGGGCTCGACCCACGCGCCTACTTCACGGAAGGCAGCATCGCGCGCTGCGTACTTTGCGACGGAGTTCCCATGTTTGCCGGGGGGATTGTCAATCAGCAGTGGAACAGAGGTATAGCGTGGATACTGCCAACTCCGTTTATGCGTTCTCACTTCAAGACCTGCTACCAGATCATGCGCGACGCGATCCCGCACATGGCGTTGCGCGGCAGGTTCCGGCGCGTGCAGGCGGAGTGCGTGTGCGGGGCGTCCACTGTCTTGTTCCGGCATCTTGGATTCAACCATGAGGGAAGGTTGGCCAGGTACGGGCCGAAAGGCGAGGATTGCTTTATCTGGTCGCGCATCTTCGAGGTGACTCCATGACGCCACAAACTACGGCGGGAGCAACCTTCGGACTCGGCGTTCTGTCGAGCGCGATTGGCGGCTACGGCAAGTATGAGCAGGGCCAGCAGGAGAAGGCCGCTGCCGACTACAACGCCAACATCGCCATTGAGGACGCCTCCGCCAAGGCGGTCGTCAATGCCGAACAGTCGGCTGAGATTCGCGGCAAGCAGGCTTCGGGGTATGCGGGCGCTGGGGTTGACATCGCCTCCGGCTCTCCACTTCTCATCATGGCCGCAACCGCCGCGCGCAAGGCCCAACAGGGCGAGCAGATCGTGCAAGCGGGGGCGGAGGAATCCACCATCGACCGCTACTACGGAAAGATCGCTGCCTTCGGTGGAACCCTCTCCGGTGTCGGATCGTTCCTCTCCGGTGTCAGCTCCGCCGCCTCTCAATACTCCGTTGCGACCGCGAAGCCGAAGGTGCCCTAATGCCCGTCCCCGGCGTTCCCACCCTCGCCCCCGTCGATCAGCCGAACATCAACCTGCAACGCGCGGGACAACCTGGCGCGGCCATCTCCGACTTTGGAGAATCTCTGGCTGGGGACGCCGACATGGAGTATCGCGTCCGCGCAGCCCAGGCCCACGTTGACACTCTCGCCGCCCGCAACCAGCTCGACGCCACTTACACCGCGACTCAGGACCAGCTCGCCAAAACTCAAAACTCCCGCGACGTTCCCGATGTAATCGCGCAGTCCATCAAGACCCTCAACCAGATTTCAAGCGAGTGGTCGAAGTCTCCCGCCGCCGTCCAGATTCAACAGGACGCCGATGCCCTTCGCCCCCCTCTCGCCCATCTCGGCAACATGCACCAGATTCAACTCATGGGCAACGAGTTCAAGATCAATCTGGACCAGCAATCGGACAAGATGGCCGAAGCCTATGCAGGCGGCGACCGGACGGTTGCGGAGCAATCCTTCGGCGATGCGGTGATGGGAGGAGTTCGCACGGGACTCATAGGAACCGCCGACGCCTCCGAGTACATGCGCCAGTTCCGCATCAAGGGTCAGGAACTGGAGTTGAAGAACGGCATCTCAAACGCCGACCCCACTGTCAACCAGCAGACCTACGACAAGATCGTTGCGGATCGCGCCCAGTTCCCCGACCTCACCCAGGAGAAGCTGGACACCCTCAAGGGACAGGCCCTCGAAGCGTTCGAGTCCCACACTCGGATGAAGGAATGGGCCGAGGGACAGATGGCTCTCAAGACTCTACCGGCCAAGATCAACGAATTCACCAATCCGGCCAACGGTAGATTCGACGAAGGAGCGGCGATGAAAGACAATGCCGACCGCTTTGCAAAAGGGGAAATCACCGACACTCAATCGAAGGTTCTGGCCGAGGGGTTCCAGTCCCATCAAGCCCAACTGGAGGTAGGGATCAAGCAGGAAGCCGCCAAGAAGATTAATGCCGTGGACGACCTACTTTCCAAGCACCAATTCACAGCAGCACGGAAGCAAATGGCCGACGATGAGAATTGGTTCACGACGAGCGGCTTGGAAGCCGATCACATGAACGAGTTGCGCTACATGAACCAAATGGAAGCTCAGGTGCGTGCGGAAGCGGCCGCCGCTAGAGGAGAGGCTGCTGGAGCTAGGAGCGAAAAGCGGGCCGAGTATCTATTTGACCGCGAAGCAGAGCAGATTCAAAGCGGACAAATAAGAGGAAAGTTAGAGTTGGAGTTGGCTGCGGGGAAGGTGTATGAGCCGCAGGATATTCGTTCTATTGAGGGATTGTCGGATCACGATAGGTCTGAACTTTTGCAGGCTGTCAATCCGCAGAATGAAAATCCCTACGTCAAGGACGGCCTCAACAAGATCAGCGAACTTGGTATCCTCGATTCGAGTAAGTATGAGCTGGCTAGAGTGTTCGTCAATCAGGTCAAGGCAGATGACCGCAGGGGATCGACCGTTACCGAATTGGCGGACAAGCTCATCAAGGAGTCAAAGTCGCAACACTCGCAGGAGTGGATTGACCAACTCTACCGGCAAACCACGGAGGGAAGACGACCGGACGATGCGGTAGACAGCATTATGTCCACAATCCGTAACAGGAACACCCCCGCTGGAGCCACGATGCAGGTTCCCGACAAGAAGACTGGACTCATGCACTGGTCTGACGGAAAGCGTGATCTC